>Ga0129336_10000596_pt1 | contig 21338 bp, 21 predicted proteins | sample CPB6_02_DNA_FD_96878 | JGI IMG/M metagenome (GOLD analysis project Ga0129336, IMG submission 96878) | Freshwater to marine salinity gradient microbial communities from Chesapeake Bay, USA - CPBay_Sum_0.6_0.2_DNA | ecosystem: Environmental > Aquatic > Marine > Coastal | place: USA: Chesapeake... | reverse complement strand
GGTGCAGTCGATCAAGATGACGCTGTATCGCACCTCGGGCGACTCATCGATTGCCCGACACCTGATCAAGGCTGCTGAGGCGGGAAAGCAAGTGGCGGCGGTGCTCGAGTTGAAGGCTCGCTTCGACGAAGCGCGCAATGTTTCGTGGGCGAAGGAACTGGAATACGCGGGAGTGCACGTGACGTACGGCCTCGTCGGATTGAAGACTCACGCGAAGTGCGTTCTCGTCGTCCGCCAGGATGACGATCGCGTTCGTCGCTACGTACACATCGGCACAGGCAACTACAACGCAGTGACGGCGCGGGTGTACGAAGACGTCGGATACTTCACCTGCGAGGAGGAGATCGGAGCTGATGCGACCGACCTTTTCAACTTCCTCACCGGGTATGCCCGCGAACCGCAGTACCGCACCTTGATAGTGGCGCCACACCAATTGCGACCCCGAGTGATCGAGTTGATCGATCGAGAGGCTTCTTTTGGCACCGATGGCCGAATAGTGATGAAGTTGAACTCGATCTCCGATCCCGATGTCATCGAAGCGCTGTATCGGGCTAGTGAGGCGGGAGCGCGAGTCGACTTGGTCATTCGTGGAATCTGTTGTTTGCGGCCGGGCGTCGAGGGGATGTCATCGAACATTCGCGTGCGCTCGATCCTCGGTAGATACCTCGAGCATTCGCGGCTGTACCGCTTCGAACACGGTCAAGAATCGGGTGAGCCCCTGTATCTCATCGGGTCGGCCGACATGATGGGACGCAACCTTGATGGCCGCGTGGAGGTGCTCGTGCCACTTACGCACCCGAAGCATCGCGCCTGGTTGGACAAGGTGCTCGGCTTCCTGATGGCCGACGATGTCACGCGTTTTGAACTCCATGCCGACAACGTGTGGACCCGTGAAGGCGACTTCGCAACGCTTGGCGATGCTCAGGAGCAGTTGCATCGCTGGGTGTACTCCACGCAAGTTCGCTGACTAGATGCCCGTTCATAGAGCCGTTACCTGTCGTTAGGGTTCCGCTCACCGAAAGAAGATACGGTAACGCTCGTATTTTCGGGGCTGAAAGGGGTGTGAACAGTGGAAGAGCTACGACGGACGTTCCATCAGGAACTCGAGGCGTTGCGCACTGATGTCGTGCGCATGGGTGCTCAGGTGATCGAGAAGATCCCACGTGCCACGCAGGTGTTGTTGGCAGGAGACCTGGAAGGTGCCGACCTGATGGTCCAGGCGGACGACGAAATTGACGCCCGTGCGGTGGACGTCGAGGACCGTTGCTTTCAGATGCTTGCGCTGCAGGCGCCTGTAGCCGGCGATCTTCGCCAACTGGTGGCGATCATCAAGATCACGGGCGAGTTGGAGCGCTCGGCCGACCTGACGGTGAACATCTGCAAGGCCGCTCGCCGAATCTACGGCCACAACATTGACCCCGTTCTGCGTGGCTTGATCAGCAAGATGAGCGATCAGGCTCAGCAGTTGTACGTGGCAGCAATGGAGGCTTTTGAATCGAACGACGCTGCAAAGGCTGCCGCGATCGATGACATGGATTCGTTTCTGGACGGATTGCAGCGACAGTTCGTGCAGGAGATCTTCGAGAGTCATTCGCGGGAAAGGATCGACCTCCAAGTTGCGGTACAACTCGCGGTCGTGGCCCGCTTCTACGAGCGAATCGGCGATCACGCAGTGAACGTGGGTGATCGCACACGCTTCCTGCTCACCGGTTGGATGCCGGAACTGAAGGGTGCAGCTCGGTTCAACGCCAAGCAGGAATCCGACGAAAACGCCTGATCGATACGACCAGTGACTGCGGGAGCGTGGCTATCGATTGTCGTAGTGGGGATCGTTGCATTCCTGGTGGGACGTACCCTCGGCAAGCGTGCCGGACAGAATTCTCGCTCTGCTGAAGCGGGGAATGCTGCCGTTGCCGGCACCGATGCCGCCTCGTCGTCAGCTCGGTTCCAGTCGTTGATCGACCAGTTGCCGATCGGTGTGACGCTGATCGGTGCCAGCGGTGAGACGATTGCGAAGAATGCATCTGCCAACTCGATGTCCGGCGTGCGTCACATCGACGCCTTGGTAGAGGATGCGGTCGAGCGACTGGCGGCGAGCACGCCAGCGGGAACGACCAACGAATCCCAGCTCGCCGTTGCCGGGCCGCCCGCGCGCAACTACGCACTGATGGCGTCGCGGTTGGCTTCCGGCGAGGTGGTGGTCTTTGCGGACGATGTGACCACGAGGGAGCGACTCGAGTCGATGCGACGGGATTTCGTCGCCAACCTGAGTCACGAGTTGAAGACGCCTCTCGGCGGCATGGCGGCGCTGAGCGACTCAATGATCGGGGAGACCGACCACGAGGTGGTTGCGCGGCTCGCCGAGCGGGTGGCGTCGGAGGCGCAGCGCATGTCGGCAGTGATCGACGACCTACTCGATCTTTCGCGCATCGAATCACGCGCAGATGTTCGGTTCGAAGAAGTGGATGTGGCGACGATCGTCAACGAAGCTGTCTCGTTGCAACGTTTGAACGCAGATGGAGCCGGAATCCACCTCGAGGTGGAGACACTTCGCCTCGATCCGATTCGCATCGATCGGACTCAGATGCTCTCGGCAGTCTCGAATCTGGTGGAAAACGCGATCAAGTACAGCGAACGAGGCGACACCGTGAAGATTCGGTTGAGCAACGGAAACTCGGTGAAGATCGAGATTTCGGACGAGGGTATCGGCATTGCGCAAGGTGATCTCGAGCGGATCTTCGAGCGCTTCTATCGAGTCGATCGCGCACGCAGTCGCGCAACCGGTGGTACGGGACTCGGTCTTGCGATCGCCAAGCATGCGGTGGAGAACAACGGAGGTTCGATTGTGGTCAGGTCGACGGAAGGGCAGGGTTCGACATTCACGATCACCCTGCCGAGGGGAGGAGCGCGATGAGCAGAGTGTCGCCAAGGGTCATGTTGGTGGAGGATGAGGAAGCCTTCATCGAGGCCCTGCAGGTGGGTCTTGCCCGCGAGGGTTTCGAGGTCGTCGTGGCCCGCGACGGTGCCGAGGCGTTGTCGAAATTCGACGTTGTAGACCCCGACATCATGTTGCTCGACGTGATGCTCCCGAAGGTTTCCGGCACCGACGTGTGTCGGGAAGTTCGCAAGAAGAGCCAAGTCCCGATCATCATCGTTTCTGCAAAAGGGTCGGAGGTAGATGCGGTGGTGGGGCTCGAAGTCGGAGCAGACGACTACATCGTCAAGCCGTACCGACTGCGGGAACTGGTGGCGAGAATGCGTGCCGTGATGCGGCGTAGCACGCTCACTCAGACCGAGATCGACGACGTCGGCTTCGGCGCAATCTGGGTGGGTGACGTGTCCATCGATCCCGAGCGACATGTCGTGACCATCCGCGATGAAGTGGTGAAACTGCCCCTCAAAGAATTCGAACTCCTGTACGTGCTCATGGCCAATGCCGGCAAGGTGATGACGAGAGAGAACCTCATCGATCGTGTGTGGGGCTCGGACTACTTCGGTGACACCAAGACTCTCGACGTCCACATCAAGCGACTTCGGTCCAAGGTGGAGAGCGATCCCGCAAACCCGGTGAACATCGTGACCATCCGAGGTCTCGGCTACAAGTATGAAAAACTGACGCGATAGTCAATCGCAGTTCAGGACTTCCTCCGGTTTCACCACTCACGCGTTTGTCGCGCGTGCACGGCTTCATGGTTGCGGGTGAGGCGGCACTGGCGGTTTCGCTCGCAGACTCGCTGTTTCTGTCGATCAGCCCGGATGCTGCTCGTTCACAGGTGCTGTTGTTCCTCGCGATCAGTCTTGCCCCGTTCGCAGTTCTCGCACCATTGATCGGTCCGTTCATCGATCGACTTCCTGGAGGAAGAAGACTGACGGTGAGTGGAGTGGGGGCACTACGCGCATTGATCCTGCTCGGGATGATGCGTTATCTCGACTCACTAGCGCTCTTTCCACTTGCGTTTGCCTCCTTGGTTCTTGCGAAGGTGTACGTAGTTTCTCGTTCCGCAATCGTTCCCACCGTGGTTGATGGTGACGAAGAGCTTGTTTCTGCAAACGGCAAGCTCGGCCGACTGGGCGGTGTGGTGGGATTCCTCGCCGGAGGACCAGCAGCGCTGCTGCAACTGATCGACTCACGTTGGTCGCTCGGACTTTCTGCATTGTGCTTTGCGCTCGCAGCCACCGCCGCGCTGGCACTGCCGAAGAAGGTTGCTGCAGCTGCTCAGCCCGCGAGCAATGAGGAGTTGCGGGAGCTGCACCAGCCTGAAGTCCGCTGGGCTGCCTTTTCGATGCTCGTACTGCGTGCCTCGGTAGGTTTCGTGTTCTTCCACCTGGCGTTTTGGTTTCGCGATCAAAAGGCAGGCACGGCATGGTTTGGTCTTGCAGTTGCGGTGCTTTCCATTTCGATTTTTCTTGCCAACTCGATCGGACCGTTGCTCCGCAGAAGAATGAGCGAACGTACGATCCTCGACGCGTCGCTCGTGGTGGTTTCAGTGACTGCTTTGATTGCAGGCTTCTTTGGCGGGGTTACGTGGGGAATAGTGATCGTGGGTGTGGTGAATGCGATGGCTGCCACCGGCAAGCTGGCGTTTGAGTCGATCGTCCAAGTGAGTGCTCCGGATGCCAATCGGGCACGAGCTTTCACGCGATTTGAAACACGTAATCAGCTGGCCTGGGTCGCGGCGGGGTTACTGGCGGTGATCATCTCCCCGTCTGACCAAGTTGGTTTCATGCTCGTAGGTATGGCAACGGGACTCGCCGCCGCCTACTACTTGTATTCGTCGTGAATCACTGAACGTCTAGACGCGCGAGCCATAAACCGGGAGCCACAAGCTCATTCGGCGTAGGCAAGTTGCCGGGGCGAGCGAACAGTTGAGCCAGTGCGGTCACTCCTGCACGCTCTACGACACCGCCGACAAAGTCCGTGCCACGCTGCACCTGGGAGTTCGACAGTTTGAGTCCGAGTAGCTGCTCGACGAAGGTGTCTTGTGGGCTTGCTTCCACGCGTCGGCGTCGAACTGCCTCGGCGATTCGCGAGTCGGAGCCCAACAGTTTCTCGGTGACGCGATCGACATGATGATCCACGTAGCCGACGATTGCTGCGACGATTGCGTCAAGTTCGGGTGCGAGGTGCTCCTGCGCAGGTGAGCGCACTGCACCGAGCAGGATCGACGGGTCGGTGAGGAACTTCTGCATCGCCTTCATCGGGTCGTCGGTACCGAGTTCCACGCTGCTGAGTCGATCCATGAGCGCGTCGGGATTGGGTCGGAAGCCAGAGATGTAACCCCCGAGTGCCTCGGTGAGTGCGGCTCGAACCACGTCACGAGAAAGGATCGAGTGCGAAGTGAACTCGTGGATGAGCACCCACATTCGCATGTCGTCGGCAACGATGCTCCAATCAGATGCAAACCCTTCGACATTTGGTGCGACGAGCATGACTCCCTTGTTTGGATCTCGCGGCACGGGCAAGTCGTACTGTCCGAATGCACGAAGCGACAGTTGGCCCACCATGGTGCCAACCGACATTCCCATCATCGCGGGAGCGATCATCTTGTTCAGCGACTCGAGCATGTTGGCCATCGGGTCGTCGCTTGGTTCGTTCGTTGCTGGTGCCGAGGAGAGCGAAGTGGCGAGATTCTGAAACATCGGCTTGTAGGCCTCGAGAGCAAGGTGGGTCCACATCGAACGATTGACGACCTGTACTGAATTAGTTGTGCCGAGATCGATGCCCGTGCTTTCTCGCACATGCATTTCTGCAATGGGAGCCAGTCGTTCGACGGAGATTCGGGAAGCCGGATCGACATTGGCCTCGGTGTTCGAGCCATGCGTGGCTGTCATCATTGCCACTTGTCGAGCAACGTCCCATTGAAGTGGCCCCTGGGAGGCCATCGCTTTGGCCAGATCGCCGAAGAATGGCATTCCGCCAAAGGGGTTTTCGTCCGGGCTATTCGACACCGGACTCAAGCCTAAGGAGTCGTTCTTCGAGCACGGCGAGCGGAACCATCCACGTACTCCCGTCGCGCTTGACGCACCAACCAATGAAGTTCCCTCCGTCATCGAACGCTGGGCCGCGGTCGATCGATTGAGGTTTTGAATTCGGATCGATCGGCACGAGTTGCTGATTGGCGTCACTCGAGATCCCCACCTCAGCTTCTTGAACTTGAGAGGGAGTGGTTTGCACCCACACTCGACTTCCGCGGGAGAACGACACGATCTGCTTGTTGGGAATATTGAGTGGCGGACCAAGTGGAACGTATTCCCCGGATGTCTCGTCTATGACATGCAGCCAGGTGATGCCAAGGTCGTGTTCATGGTCCACCACGATCGCGGTCACCCGGGTGTTGTCGACTGCAAGAATTTTCACCGCTTCGCCGTTGACAGGATTCGTAAGCGAGGTGACGAGGAATCCCGATGATGACATCGCCGCAACCGCAACTTCGGTTCCTTCGAGATAGCCGAACTTAGATGCCTCACTTGGCAGGTCGAGCGCACGCCCTGCAGTGGTGAGAGATGCGTCAGCAGTGGTGGTGGCCGGCTCGCGACTGGGTCGGGCGGGGAGCAACACTGCCACCAGAACCACGGACATGACGAGACTCATTGCGGCGGTAGTCATCGCCACTTTGCGCATGGTGCGCTGACCAATCGTTTCGGTCTTGGTCTGAGCGGCTATTTCGCTCGGATGTCGCCATGAACGTTCGTACATCGGCAGGGGCGGATTGAAGAATATTTCGCCGGACGAATCGTCATTCTCGTTCGCGGACATCGTTGGCAGGTTAGTCACGGTGCTTTTCACAGTGGTGTCGAGCCACTCGGATACGCTGAGGTCGTGAATGCACGCCAACTGATCGATGGTGGGGACACCTTGATCGAGTTGACAGACCAGCCGCTTAGGGCGGGCGAAACCTATGACTGGGCGGTCGTGCCCTCCAGTGGTGCCGTCGTGATGTTTTCCGGCACAGCTCGGGATCATTCGGAGGGTCGCGAAGGCGTGGAGACGTTGGCCTACGAGGCCTACGAGGAAGCGGTTGTTCCTGCTTTGCGCGAGGTGGTCTCCGAGATGCGCAAGAAGTGGGAAACAGTGCGTCGGGTAGCCCTCATTCACCGAGTAGGCAATGTTCCCGTTGGTGAATCCTCGGTGTTGGTCGTGGTGTCTGCTCCGCACCGGCCGGAGGCATTCGAAGCAGCGCGATTCGGAATTGATGCGTTGAAAGCAACTGCACCGATTTGGAAACGCGAGACATGGAAGGGTGGCGACGATTGGGCGAAGACCGCGCAACACGTCACTGATCTTTCGACGTTCGTTGCCGAGCGAGCGACGCGATGATCGCGTACTCGCCACTCACGTTTTTGTTTGCGGGAATATCTGTTGCGTCTGCGCTCGCTCTGGCATATCTGATGTTGCAAGAGTCACGTCGAGAGTCGCGGGACAACGGTATGGTCGCGTTTCAGCGCCACCTGAATGCGTTGTCGGATGACTCGCGCGCCCATCTACGCCAGCGTTTGCAGGAATCCAAGAACCGCATTCGCGAGAACAGCTAAACCATGGCTCGCGACCTGGCGATCGACCTCGGTACGGCGAACACTCTCGTCTACATGGAGGGAAGAGGAATTGTCATCGACGAGCCTTCGGTGATCGCGGTCAATCGCACTACTGGCGAAGTGCTCGCCACGGGACGAGAGGCCTGGGACATGATCGGTCGAACGCCAGGCAACATCGTTGCAGTGCGACCATTGCGTGGTGGCGCAATCACCGACTTCGAAATCACGGAGAAAATGATCCGTCTGTTGCTCCAGCGTGCCGGTGTATCGCGATTCTCCCGACCGAAGGTATTGATCTGCGTGCCATCGGCGATCACGGAAGTGGAGCGTCGCGCAGTGACGGACGCAACGCGTAAGGCTGGTGCTGCCGACGCTCAGTTGTTGGAACAGCCGATGGCGGCGGCCATTGGTGCAGATCTTCCGATCAATGAGCCAGTGGGCAACATGGTCATTGATATTGGTGGTGGGACCACCGAGACCGCCGTGATCAGTCTTGGTGGCATCGTTGCTCTTGAAGCAGTTCGCGTGGGAAGTTTCGACATTGATGCAGCGATCCAGGCGCATGTTCGCAAGGCTCATGGCTTGGCGATCGGCGAGCGCACCGCGGAGCAGATCAAGATTTCGATCGGTAGCGCGATGCCCACACCCGAAGATTGCGATGCCGAAGTGAAAGGCCGCGACCTCGTCACAGGTCTCCCGAAGACGGTGGTGTTGACAGCGGCCGAAGTACGCGAAGCCATCGATGAGGTGGTGACCCAAATGGTCAAGTCGGTGATGCGCTGCCTCGCTGTCGCGCCACCCGAATTGTCGCAAGACTTCCTCACTCGTGGCATGTATCTCGTGGGTGGTGGCTCGATGCTGCGGGGCCTTGCTCAGCGACTCGAGCGCGACACGCAGGTGCCGGTTGTGATGTCCGAACAACCCCTCGAGGCCGTTGTTCTCGGCGCAGGTCACTGCATCGAGAACTATCAAGCCTTGAAGGGCATGTTCATGGACTCTCGCCGCTAACGCGGCTGTAACACGAGCCGCTCGTCGCGGCTAACTCATCAGGCGAGTCAGTCCTTCTTGTACGACCGTGACCGCAAGTCTTCCGTCTTGCGTGAAGATGTGACCTTCTGCAAGACCTCGTGAGCCAGAGGTGCTGATCGACTTCTGCTGGTAAAGCAACCACTCGTCTGCACGGAACTTTCGGTGGAACCACATTGCGTGATCGAGCGATGCCATTTGCACCGTGCCATCCATCCATCCGCGACCGTGAGGCAACAATGCGGTGTCGAGTAACGATGAGTCGCTGGCATACGTGACGATGCAGGCGTGCAGTACTTCATCGTCGGGAAGAGTGCCGTCCGCGCGAAACCACACGCGCTGGCCTGGCAACGGATTGTTGGCACGAGTCATGGGGTCGCCGTCTACGTAACGCTGGTCGATCGGTCGCGGTCGGTCATACCACTCGCCGAGCTTTTCCTTGTAGGGGGCCATTCGCGAATGAAAGTCGGGAAGGTCTTCCGGATCGGGAGTGTCGGAAACCATGTCGATTTGATATTCGAGCCCCTCTTCTCGTTTCTGGAACGAAGCGTGCAAGTTGAAGATCGGTTTGCCGTTTTGAATCGCCACCACCCGGCGTGTGGAGAAACTCTTGCCGTCGCGAATGCGGTCGACCTCGTAGACGACGGGCACACCTGGTGCTCCGGGACGAAGGAAGTACGCGTGCAGCGAATGCACATGACGATCTTGTTCGTCGATCGTGCGAGAGGCGGCGACGAGCGCCTGCCCCGCTACTTGTCCGCCATAGATCCGCTGTCTGTTCTCCATGGGAGATTGGCCACGGAAGATGTTGACCTCGATCAATTCGAGATCGAGGAGTGTTACGAGATCATCGAGGGGGCTTGGCACGCCTTTAATGCTGCCATCAGGAACGGCAAAAACTACGGCTGTAGCGTCGATCGGGATGACCATGTCGATGCCGTACGAGTTGAAGCAGATTGCGCTGTCGACGAAGGGTTTCATGCCTGAGGATGAGGGTGACGCGCTGTTTGCAGCTGCGATCGATGCATCGCGTGTGGTGACCGCTGCTGATTTCGTCGAAATTGGCTCGTATTGCGGGAGAAGCACGGTGTGGCTCGGCGCTGCTGCTCGCATGAGTGGCGTGAAGCTTCATGCAGTCGATCACCACGGCGGTTCGGAAGAAAACCAGCCTGGGTGGGAGTGGCACGATGAGTCGCTGGTCGACCCCGCGACGGGACGACTGAACACGTTGCCGCAATTCCTCGCCACCCTCGATCGGGCGGGATTAAACGATGTGGTGCGTCCCGTCGTTGCCGAGTCGAGTTCCGCAGCTTCCTCATGGGTTCAACCGATCTCGTTTGTGTTCATCGATGGCGGTCACGGTCGTGAGGTGGCAAGAACGGACTGGACGTCGTGGTCACCGCTACTCACGAGTGGTGCCACCTTGGCAATCCACGATGTGTTCGAAGACGAGCGTGACGGTGGTCAAGCGCCGTTCGAGGAGATCTATTTGCCTGCGATTTCGGCAGGCTTCAGCGAGATTTCGCGAATCGGCTCATTGCGCGTCTTGCGCAAATCCTGAACTTCAGAGGATCGTCACCGCATCGGAGAACTCGACGCGAGGGTTGCGCGGTTTGTAGGCATTTTCTCCTGGTTGGCCGATGTTCACCACACAAATCGACTTGAGTGTGGTGCCCGCGAGTAGATCGCCATCCACACCGGCCGAGTTGAATCCGGTCATCGGGCCGACGACGTAGCCAAGTGAGCGTGCAGCAAGGATGTAGTAACCGGCCTGCAACCAGGCCTGACCCAATGCAAAGGCATGGCGGGGCGTCTCGTCGGCGAACAAATCGCGTGCGGCTGCGAAGTGCGGTAACACCGTGGGGAACCATTCGTGGAATTCACCGTCGAAACACAGAATTGCGACCGTGGGCGCACTCGAAGTCTTCGCCTTGTTTCCTTCGCTCAGGTGTCCGATCAATCGCTTTCGGGCATCGGGACTCTGCGCATAGACCACGCGCATTGGTTGAGAGTTCAACGATGTGGGGGCCATCTTCACGAGATCGTGCAGACGACGAAGTTCCGACTCGGGAAGTGGTTCGCCCGTGAAGTCGTGTGCCGTGTGGGCGTCGGTAAAGAGAAGGGAGAGAGACTGGTCGTCGAGATTGTTCATAATCAGTCGACGACGGTAGCCCGCAGGAAGATTTCACTTGCTGGCGAGCCGCCGGAAATTGCATCGGCTGCGAGTATCACGGCGGCGCCGGTGTAGGCGCTCTTTTCGTCGGCAGGGAACACCACGCGATTCGGGTACACGATGCCGGTTATGTATTCACCGTCGTCGGTGCGGTGAGCGCGCGTCCAGGCGAGCAGTTCTTTCGCCGTGTCGAAGTCACCAATCGCGGCATGCGACAACGAACACTCAGCAGTTTCTGCCGCAGTCACCCAATCCTCGTCATTCACGCAGCGCACGCCGACACCGTCGATGACAAAGAGGTCCCATTGGTTGGCGAGCCTGCGCGCCCCGTCCACTCCAATCAAGGCTCCCGAGAGAACGGGGTAGTACCAGTCCATCGCCCAACGTTCCTTGGGCTCGAACACACCGAGGTCACCATTGATGTGCTCGTCGAGAGTGTCTGCCGCAACTCGCCACTCGGGCTGATGATCATCGAGGATTGCCGCGATGTTGGCCCCGCAGTGCAACGCGTGGCGAATGGATGATGATCCGGTGAGCAACGCGTAGTCCCACGGCATGGAGTCCACTTCGCGGGCCCACAGGACGGTGCCATTCGACTTACGCATCGAGAGCACCCATTCGAGCGCCCTCTTGACCGTCGGCCACATCTGGGCAATGAACACACGATCTTCCGTGCAGAGCCAGTGGTGCCACACGCCGGTAGCGATGTATGCGCAGACATTGGTGTCGAGCTTGTGCTCCTTCACCGATCCGTCGGCGAAGTAATAGTTGTGCCACGAGCCGTCTGAACGTTGAATGTTGGCAAGCCACTGGTAGGCCCGGCGTGCATGTTCGTGCATTCCCATGACGTCGAGCGCCATCGCCGTTTCCACGTGATTCCACGGGTCGCAATGGCCACCTGGAAACCACATGATCATTCCGCTCGGCTGTTGGAGAGAGGCGATCCACTTGGCAGTCGCCATCAATTCACTTGTCGTCAGAATCCCGTCGAGTCGTTGATCGTCGATCGTCATCGCTTGATCGATTCGTGCGGTTTATGTGCATACAGCACGTAGCTCTTGCCAATTGCTGGAGCAAGCACTTTTTCAAGAACGCGGGTGATGACTGGACGCTTGATGATGTCCCACTCCAACAATTTCTTGTAGCGCGCCACGAGCGGGTGACCCTCACGGGTTGGCCCGACGGCACATCGCAACCACCAATACGGCGAATGCAGACCATGCGATCGGTGACTTCCAATAACGGCAAGTCCAGCTGCGCGAACTTTTGCTCTCAATTCGGTTGCCGAGTAGATGCGCACATGACCACCCTCGACGAATGGCGCGTGGTATTCGTCAGAAAGCATCCAATTGATTTTCTCGGGGAACCACGACGGAACCGTGGCGGCAAAGGTTCCTCCAGGCTTGAGCACACGACTCAGTTCGGCGAGTGCTGCCACATCGTTCTGGATGTGCTCCAACACTTCCGAGGTGACGATGACGTCGAATGAGCCGTCGCGAAACGGCAAGCGTGTGGCATCGCCCCGCATTACGCCAGCGAGTTGATCGGCCGTGATCTCTCCCGCCTCGAACATGGCAGCGAAGGTTGCGCGAGTGGTGGTGGTCTCCGCTTCCGCGTAGTCGAGGGCAACCACACGTGCGCCACGTCGTGCTGCTTCGTATGCATGGCGGCCGAATCCGGCTCCCGCATCCAGAAACAGTGTTCCTTCGCCGATCGGCAGTTGTTCGAAGCGCACCGTCAACATCAGTGGGCGCTCCGGCGACGAAGCTTTTCCTGGTTGTGGGGCATGGCGAGTACCTCGCGGTACTGGTCCACGGTCAATGATGCGCAGTAACGCCAGCTCCATCGCTCGATTACTCGTTGGCGACCAGCGAGGCCAACTCGATTGCGCAGCTCTGCGTTATCGAGACCTCGCCGAATGGTGGCAGCGAGTGCCTCGGCATCACCGGGAGCGCACGACAACACGGTGTCATTGTCACGACCGGTCACTTCGGGTAGTGCGCCACCAGTTGTGGCGACGAGACAGATGCCGGTTGCCATTGCCTCGACAGCGGGAAGGCTGAAGCCCTCGTACAGGCTTGGTACGACGGCGAGTTCGCTCTCCGCGTACAACTCGACGATGCGCTCGTCGCTCACGCCCGAGACATGGGTGATGCAGTCCTGCAGGTTGAGCTTGCGAATCAGGTCTGCATTCGCACCTTCCCGCGGCTTACCAATGATCGTGAGATGGATGTCGCGTTCGGTACGCAACTTTGCGATCGCTTCCAAGAGGTACGAGAGACCTTTCAATGCAACGTCTGCAGATGCAGTAGTTATCAAGTGGCCAGGCTTGCGAATGATGCTTGGCAGTGGGGTGAAGAGGTCGGGATCGACGCCCACTGGTACGAGGCGCATGCGATCAAGCGACACACCCATGTCTTGGTGAATGTCATTGATCGAGTTTTCGCTTACCACCACGACACGCGGCATCCAGCTCGCCACTTTGCCTTGCATCTTGACGAAGGAGTACCAGCGACCGATTGCACGCTTCTTCCACCAGTTCGGAGCATGGTCCATCTCCAACTTGCGATCTTTGGTGATCGGGTGATGGAGGGTGACGATGGTGGGAAAGAGTTTCTCGATGTCGAGGATTCCGTAACCGAGGCATTGGTTGTCGTGAACGAGATCGAAATCGTTCACACGGGTTCGCAGTGCGCGCAGAGCACGCAACGAAAAGGTCCGTGGTTCGCCGAAAGTGCCCTTCAAGAACTGGGCCATTTCGACGAACGCGGGTCGGTCCTTGATCTCCCAGTACGCGGGGAATCGTCCGGGGTATTGGTCGTTGAAAATGTCGAGGCTCGGAAGCTTGTGCAGTGCGATTCTTGGATCGAGGACGGGGTACGGCTGTCCTCCAAACACCTCCACGTGATGCCCGAGATCGACGAGCGCCTTGGTCAGGTGGCGGGTGTACACCCCTTGTCCACCGACATGGGGTTTGCCGCGATAGGTGAGGTACGCAATGCGCAACGGGCCGTTTGGATCGAACGGCGTCGACATAGTTGGGTCAGCCTACCGAGCGGTATTTCCATCCCTTCTGCGCTTTCCGAGCACGAGCAAGGAAAGCAGGGTGGCCGAGGCGGTGATCAGGATTGGCTGATCACCGATGAATGAGTAGATCGTGCGTCCATCACGCAAGGGGATCTCGCGCACGATAACGCGCCGTTCGCTGACTCCCGTCCGATCGAACACCTCTCCTTCGGGTGAAACGAAGGCAGAAAATCCGGTCGGTGAAACTTGCACCACCCAACGTCCGGTTTCCACTGCGCGCAATCTGGACGATGCGATCTGCTGTGTTTGCAGGATCGTTCCGGTGTAGCTCGAACCATTCGTGGGATTGACGAGCATCGCGGCACCCAGCTCGACACCCTCATTGGCACGCCCGGCGAAGAACACTTCCCAGGAGATGGCAACCGCCAAAACGGAATCGCCGACACGCAACAGCCCCGGCCCCTCTCCGGCGCGAGCATCGCGAGGAATCCTGTCGACGGGAGCACCAAGCGCCTCGAGCGCACTGCGGAGCGGGACAAACTCGCCAAAGGGAACTCGGCGAACCTTGTCATATCTATCACCGAGAGTTCCATCTACATTCACGACTACTTGAGCGTTCGTAAAGGCTTGTGAGTCGACGTCCTCCGTGATGCCGATGAGGAAGGGAGCGTTCAATCGCGCAGCTTCAGCAGCGATCTCCTCGCGTTCGGTGCTCATCGAGAATTCGTCTACGTCGACCACGTTCTCCGGCCAGATCACCAAGTCCGGTTCGATTGATTCGTCGATCGAACGAGTGGCTTCGAGATGACGATCGACTACGTCACGTGATCGAGTGTTGATCGCGAGCGTTCCTTGGGGGCCGCCTCCTTGCACCGCAGCAACACGGAGCACTTCACCCGTGTTGCTTCCTCCACCGGTCACCGGCGCAATGACAACGACAAGAACGATGGTGACAACCGTGACGATTGATCGTCGAACACTTCGCAGCCCAAGTTGGTAAGCCGCGATGAAGCCCACTTGGAACACGAACCATGACAACAGGATCGGTCCACCAATTGCAGCAAGATGCACGCTCGGCGAATCGGCCTGGGAAATGGCGAGTGTTGCCAGTGGTACACCGCCGAACGGCATCGAGAAGCGCAATGCCTCGGCGAGAGTATGCGCAAGTGGTGCGGCAAACATCAGGTGTCGCGCGCGAGCCGAGACCATGGTGGCGACTCCATGGAGGGCCGCAAAGAGGGGGATGGCAATCACGTACCCCGGTGCGGTGAGGTGCCACATCCATCCCATCCCGGGTGCGAACCACGCGATTGCGAAGAGGAATCCGCCAACGAAACGACTTCGCGCATTGTCCAAAGACGCGCTCACTCGAGCGAAGATCGCGACTCCGACGAATGCGAGCGGCCAAAAGCCCCAGGGCGGCATGCTTGCGGCAACGAGCGCGCCGGCACCGACCAAGGCGAGATACTTCGCAGTGCGGTTCATGGGCGCGCGCCGTCGCGCATCATCGCTTCCAATCGTGCGATTCGGGTGCGCGCGGGAGGGTGCGACATCACCACCATGCCGGCATGTGTTTCAACTCGTCCCTGCTTGTCGCTGACATGACGCAACGCGTTCAACAACTCGCGCCCGAATCCCATCTCGTAAGCACGGCGATCCGCGTGGTACTCACTGCCGCGTCCGACGAAGTTGCCGAGCATTTGTGCGAGCAGAAGTCCGAGCAACAACAGACGTGATGCACCGGTCAAAACCAAGGTGAATGCTACTCCGGCGATGCGCAAGAGCGTTGAGCGTGCGCCGAACCTCGAGGTAGCGCGGTCACTCAAGTTGCGCAGATGTATTCCCAGTCGTGCAACACCGAGAACAGGGAGACTCATCCATTGCGCAATGGTGAGTGCCACCGTATGACCACCGAGATGATGACTCAGTTCGTGGGCAAGCACACCGGTGAGTTCGTCGTCGGTGAGGTGATCCACCGCAAACGACGACACGACGAGCAAATGTCCTCCACAAGCAAAGGCGTTGAGGTCATCGGCATCGACAACTGCCAAGACAAACCTGCCGGGATCGAATCCGTTAACTTTTGCGACCTCGCGCCACGCTGGCTCCAGACGCTCGAGTTCATTCGGGGTTGGCGTTCGAGCGCCAAGAAGACGAACGAAAACGATGCGTTGTACGGGGCGCAGGAACAACACCACGCCACCCAGGAGTGCGACGATGGCGAAAGCGAGGAAATCGACTGGTGTGGCGATGCCCAGAGGGATCCACAACACGAAGATCGCCACGATCCACGGTGGGAGCAACACTGCCAGCGGTGCAAGTGCCGTGAATGCGGAGGAATCCACGCTGCGCCGATCCATGGGTTCATTCAACCATCGCGACGGGAATGCCCTCGTTTCCTCAACTAGCGTTCGATTGCGCATGTCGCATTCCATTGCATTGCTCGCTTCGTTGCCTAGCCCATCCAGCGGCTCTCTTTCGATAGGGCCTCTTCGTTTGAACGCATATGGCGCGATGATCGCCATCGGCGTCGTAGTTGCAGTGATGATTTTTGGGCGACGTTTGGAGCGCCGTGGTGTGGGTACTCGCGACGATGCGTCGACTATCGCTTTGTGGGCTGTACCGGCCGGAGTCATCGGAGGGCGGCTCTATCACGTGATCACCGATTGGAATCGATTCGAAGACGATCCACTCAAGGCGATCGAAATCTGGAAGGGTGGCCTTGGCATCTGGGGCGGTATCGCACTTGGTGTGGCGGTCGGAGTCGTCGTCGCCAAACGACGAGGTATCGCGATGGCGGCGGCACTCACCTGTGTTGCACCCGCACTTGCATTCGCTCAGGCGATAGGTCGGTGGGGTAACTGGTTCAACCAAGAGTTGTTTGGTAAACCGACGACGTTGCCCTGGGGTCTGGAGATCGATGACCGTCATTTGCCCGATGGGTATGTCTCGGGAACCCTGTTCCATCCAACGTTCCTCTACGAGTCGATCGGATGCGCACTCCTGGGATTTGCTTTGATTGCGTTTGATCTTCGCAAGCCGCTACGCGATGGAGCACTGTTCGCTTGGTACGGCGCTGGTTACACCCTGATGAGGTTCTTCATCGAGGGATTGCGCATCGATCCTGCTCAAGATGTGGGTGGATGGCGTCTCAATCAATGGACTTCGGTGGTGGTGTTTGCGATCGCACTCGGCTTCATTGTGAAGCTGCGTGGCGCTCGAGTGCACGGCCAAATTCTCGACGACGCTCAGTAGCCTGATGCGCGTGGAAAACGCGCGAATCGACGACGTAGTGGTGGCCAAGGTGGCTCGTCTCGCACGACTCGATCTCACTCCCGACGAGTTGGCTCGAATGACCGAACAGCTTTCGGGAATGCTGGAGCACTTTCGCGACATCGACAAACTCGATCTCGCGGACGTGGCACCGATGCCACAACCGTTGCCTCTGAAGAACGTGTTTCGCGAAGACGTGGTCGTTCCTTCACTCGATCGTGACGAGGTACTGGCCAATGCGCCTGCTGCCGAAGACAAGCGATTCCGAGTGCCTCCGACCATCGGATTTACGGAGTAACGGTGTCTTTCCCCACGGTGGCACAGCTTGCGCGCGATATTCGCGAGGGAAAGGTGACGGCATCGGCCGTTCTCGAAGAGCATCTCAAACGAGTTGACGAGCGGGAGAGTGAAATCCACGCTTTCAATCTCGTCACCGCAGAAAACGCTCGTGCCGCAGCCGTTGAAGTCGATCGTGCGGTGCAGGCGGGCAAACCTCTCGGGCCTCTGGCTGGTGTACCGATCGCATTGAAGGACAACATGTGCACACGTGGAATCGAAACCACGTGCTCATCGAAGATTCTCGAAGGTTGGAAGCCGCCTTACGACGCCACGGTGGTGACGAAGCTGCGGGAGGCGGGTGCCGTGATCGTCGGTAAGACGAACTTGGACGAGTTCGCGATGGGGTCGAGCACGGAGAACTCGGCATTCGGGCCCACCCGCAATCCGCTCGATACCTCTCGTGTCCCTGGCGGATCGAGTGGCGGCAGTGCTGCAGCGGTGGCTGCCGGTTTCGCTGCGGCAAGTCTCGGCAGTGACACAGGCGGCAGCATTCGTCAGCCGGCTGCGTTGTGTGGTTTGGTCGGCGTGAAGCCGACGTACGGAGTCGTCAGTCGTTACGGACTAGTCGCGTTTGCCAGCAGCTTGGATCAGATCGGCCCGTTTACCCACACGGTGGAAGATGCCGCGCTCGTCATGGAGTCGATCGCCGGGCACGATCCGATGGATTCGACTTCGTTGTCGCAGCCTGCGCCAAGTTTGCTGAGTGTGCTCGACCAAGGTGTGCAGGGCATGCGTATCGGTCGGGTAGTGGACATGCCTGAGGGCAGTGAACCCGATGTGTTGGAGCGTCTCGATGCAGCGTTTGCTGCGCTCAAGGAACGCGGAGCCGCCATCGTCGACGTCAAGTTGCCATCGCTGCAGTTTGGACTCACCGCCTACTACTTGGTTGCCCCTGCCGAGGCATCGAGCAACCTCGCCCGTTACGACGGAGTTCGCTACGGCATGCGTGTCGATGCCCCCGATCTCAACGCCATGTATGCCGCTACCCGCTCACAGGGCTTTGGCGCCGAGGTCAAGCGCAGGATCATGCTCGGCACGTATGCGTTGTCGGCCGGCTACTACGACGCTTATTACGGCAAAGCGCTGAAGGTTCGTCGATTGATCGCCGATGACTTTGCCAAGGCTTATCAGTCGTGTGACGTGGTGCTCACGCCAACTTCTCCGTCGGTTGCGTTTCCGTTCGGCGACAAGACCGCCGATCCGTTGGCGATGTACCTCTGTGATGTGTTCACCATTCCCACCAACCTCGCTGGTCATGCCGCGATGAGCGTGCCCTTCGGTACCGGGGCCCATTCACTGCCGGTGGGCGTGCAGGTGCTGGCGCCTGCACTTGGTGAAGCGACGATGTTCCGCGTTGCGGCCGAACTGGAGCGTGCGCGATGAGCAACGCCACGAGCGCACCAACAAATGCCGCCGCCTTGCCCGAGGGCTGGGAGATGGTGGTCGGTCTCGAAGTACACGTGGAGCTCGACACCGCTACCAAGTTGTTCTCCGGAAGCCCCAACCGTTTTGGTGATGATCCGAACACCCACATCGATCCCGTCACGCTGGGCCTTCCCGGTGCGCTGCCGGTGCTCAACCGCAAGGCCGTGGAACTGGCAATACGGCTTGGGCTCGCGCTCAACTGCACGGTGCAGTCGTGCACGTTCCACCGCAAGAACTACTTCTATCCCGACCTGCCGAAGGCATATCAGATCAGCCAATACGACCAACCACTGAACGTCGACGGCTTTTTGATGTTGCCCGGTGACGTGCGCATCGGTGTCGAGCGCGCGCACCTCGAGGAAGACACGGGTAAATCCACCCACTTCGGTGGTTCAAGCGGTCGAATTCACGGCAGCGATTACTCACTGGTGGACTTCAACCGCGCTGGCGTTCCTCTCGTGGAAATCGTCAGTCGACCCGATATCCGCACCAGCGATCAAGCTCGTCAGTACGTGAACGAATTGCGCAGCATCCTCGTAGCCATCGGTGCCAGCGACGCGAAGATGGAAGAAGGTTCGATGCGCGTGGACGTGAATGTCTCGGTGCGCCGACCAGGCGAACCCTTCGGTACGCGTTGCGAGATCAAGAACGTGAACTCTGTGCGTGCGGTCGGTCGCGCCATCGACTACGAAGCTCGTCGACAGATCCAAGAGATCGAGTCCGGTGGCACGATTCGTCAAGAGACTCGCCATTGGGACGACGCAGAAGGCCGCACACACACTCTTCGCGCCAAGGAAGACGCCGACGACTATCGCTACTTCCTGGAGCCCGACCTCGTATTGCTCGATCCCGATCGCGAATGGGTGGAGTCGATTCGTACGTCCCTGCCCGTATTGCCCGCTGCTCGTCGTGCGGCACTTGCTGCCCTCGTCGGAATCGACAAGGAGAGCGAAGCCGCATATGTGTTGGTGGAGCGCGGACAGGACGACTACGTCGCCGAAGTCGTTCGTGCGGGTGGCGAGGCTGGTCGGGCAGTGGTTTATGTGCAACAGGCGTTCGCCGAAGAAGGCGCAAAGCCGCGAGTTCCTGCTGCAGACATCTCCGCACTGACGGTGCTAGAGCGCGATGGCAAGGTGACCGCCACGCAGGCGAAGACGATCCTTGCCGAGATCGTGCTCAACGGTGGTGGGGATGCAGCCACCATCGCCAAGGACAAGGGCTTCGAAGCGCTCGATACGAGTGCCGTTGAATCAATGGTGGATGCGGCAATTGCGGCGCAACCGGACGCATGGGCGAAGTACTGCAACGGTGAAGAGAAAGCTATGGGCGCCCTGGTTGGCGCCGTGATGAAGACCAGCCAAGGCAAAGCAGATGGCAAGGTCGTCACCGCAATCTTGCAGGCTCGACGAAGCAAATAGGCGAAGCACATCGTCGTACGCGTGTAACTAGCCTTGGCGCCATGTCTGCGCCAAAGGAAACTCGAGTCGACGTCAAGCCACGGAGCCGTGATGTCACGGATGGCAACCAGAAGGCCGCAGCTCGCGCGATGTTGCGTGCCGTCGGCCTCACCGACGACGACTGGGAGAAACCGCAGATCGGTATCGCTTCCGCGTGGAACGAGGTGACGCCATGCAACATGTCGTTGCGACGACTCGCTGACAGTGCAAAGAAAGGCGTTCGCTCTTCGGGTGGCGTAGCGCTCGAGTTCGGCACCATCACGGTGAGTGACGGCATCAGCATGGGACACGAAGGCATGCGTGCGTCTCTCGTCAGCAGGGAAGTGATCACGGACAGCGTGGAGACGGTGGTCCACGCGGAGCGTTTCGACGGTTTCGTCGGTCTTGCCGGTTGCGACAAGAGCATTCCGGCGATGTTGATGGCTGCCGCGCGGTTGAACCTGCCGAGCGTGTTCGTCTACAACGGGTCCACGTTGCCCGGCGTTCACGATGGCAAGAACATCGACATCACCACGGTGTTCGAAGCAATCGGTGCCTGTGCGGCCGGCACGATGACCCAGGAAGAATTGGGTGAAATCGAGCGGGCCGCATGCCCGGGAGAGGGTGCATGTGGTGGCATGTTCACGGCCAACACGATGAGCTCGATTGCGGAAGCACTCGGCATGAGCCTTCTCGGCACGGCGTCACCGCCGGCCGTGGACAAGCGTCGCGATCTAGATGCCGAACGAGCGGGTACTGCAGTGGTCAACCTCGCGCGCCTTGGCATCTATCCGCGCGACATCATGACGAAAAAGGCGTTCGAAAACGCGATCGCAATCTTGAGTGCGCTCGGAGGAAGCACAAACGCGGTGTTGCACCTATTGGCCATTGCCAACGAAGCGGGCGTGGATCTCACCTTGGAGGATTTCAACCGCATTGCGGCGAAGGTGCCGCACATCGCGGACACCAAGCCAGGCGGCAAATACCACATGACCGACATCGATCGAGTTGGCGGTGTGCCCGTGGTGTTAAAGCACCTACTGGATGCGGGGTTGGTGCACGGTGATGTGCTCACTTGCTCGGGCAAGACGATGGCCGAGAGCCTC
>Ga0129336_10000594_pt1 | contig 21424 bp, 25 predicted proteins | sample CPB6_02_DNA_FD_96878 | JGI IMG/M metagenome (GOLD analysis project Ga0129336, IMG submission 96878) | Freshwater to marine salinity gradient microbial communities from Chesapeake Bay, USA - CPBay_Sum_0.6_0.2_DNA | ecosystem: Environmental > Aquatic > Marine > Coastal | place: USA: Chesapeake... | reverse complement strand
GAAGATACATTTAGTTCAGATATAGCAGCTTCAATTTTTTTTTTGTTTTCCAATAGTTTTTTGCGAAACTCAATGAGTTCAGATTCGTAAATCCAATCGCGCTCAGATACGCCATCTTTAGAGATGACATAACCATGAGGCAAATCAAATACACAATATCCGCTATCAACGAGCATGTCGCTCTCGCCAACCATTTCAGCAAAATCAATATAGAAGGTCTTCTTTTTTTTGTATACAACACCCATGAGGGCTTTGTATAAAATTTTCAAATAGTCTTCAATAATAGATAGCTCCAATTCGTTAAACTGGAGATTGTCGTGAATGCGAAGCGTCGTGTTGTAATCCTTTTCCTTGTAGAAATCGGTCATCATACTCTCAATGTGGGAGTAATAACGGGGCATGTTGGGCTCCAATAACTATATACTAAAAATTATATCAATTTTTTAGTATAGTAGAACATATTAATTAATTCAAGGCATATTGAATATATAAAAAATATAAAAATATAAAAATATATAAAACACATAGATATAGATATATAATTACACATTACGCAAGAGAGCGAGAGCCACTCCTGATGATATGTAACTATCGTTCAATACAGAGGAAACTTTTTTTTTATTTTCTATAAGTTTCTTATAAATATCGTGGATCTCGCTTTCGTATATCCAATTGCGATAATCCAGCCCGTCAGATGATGTAACGTACCTTTCATCCAAGTCAAATATAACATAATCGCTATCATATAGCAATTTTGTTTCATCGTGAAACTTGGCGAATTGTTCGATGTGACCAATATTGTCGCTGTCGTAATAAGTCTCCCACGATGCTTTTAGCAATAGTGAGATCTTATCATTGATTCTTGAAAGTTCTTCTTCATTATCACGGATGTTATCGTGAATAGTGAGAACAACATTATCGTTGACGTTTTCGTAAAAGTCAACGATGTCATATTGTAGGTGAGTTCCGTAGCGTGGCATATTGGCAATAATATTATATTAAAATGTTTATCAATTTTAGGTAAAAATAGAACAATTAAATACCAAATACCAAAAACCATAAAATAGTAATTAACAATCTACATAAAATGTTTGAACGGGACTTACGAATCCTTTTTTATTATCAATTATACGATAATGAAAATGTTTTTTCAACAAATACATATTTTTAACTTTGTATTTATCAGGGCAATAAATACGTATCTCTGCTTTTCCATTTTTAACAATCGCTATTCCAGAATTATGAAAATCTTTATAAGCATCATAAGGATTTTGTATTATTTTTCCAGTATTATTGGACGCCCAGTATATAACTTTAGTTCCATCATCATAATCAGACATATTAATAGTATAATTTAGATTAGAACCCTCGGGATATTTTTCTCCATCAAATAAATTGTTTGGGATAAATGTTGTACCCAAAAATGGTAGAAATGTTTCCTTTTGCAAAAATAAATAGATAGATGAAAATATTATAATAATTGATATAATTCTTAATATAGTATTATATTCATCGTTTAATAATATATATATAGAAATTGAGATGCTAAAGAACAATATATAAAATAATAATATAGCATTTATATATAAATCTGTAAAAAATATGTCCTTCATTTTTACTATATAAAAAGAATAAAGTTTAATGTTAAAATTATTTTATTTATAAATTTCATCTGCGATGCCCATTTTAATACTTTCTTCGGCATTAAATTGTAGGTCCTTAATTAAAAGAGTAGCGAGCATTTTTTTGCTCAATTTAGTTTTTTTAAGATAAATATCATTAATATGATTTTGTACTTTCATACAATTTTTATATGTATCATCAATATACGTGAGCTTTCCCCAGCATCCAGAACGCAGTTCGTGTATAAGAACATATGAATTTTCTGAAATATATCTTTTATTACCATTAATACTGATAATAGTCCCAGCCGATGATACATCACCTTCAATTACTGTATTTACTGGGATTTTCAAGTTATTCATACAATCAACTATTGAAAAGGCTGAGCTTACGCATCCACCAGATGTTGTAATGTGTAAATAAATTTCAGGAACAACATTAGTATTAATAGAATCCATTCGCAGAGTTGATTCCAGAATTCTTAAATTTTTACACAATTGAAAAGCAGTTTTTTGAGTAATGCTGTCTGAGAAATAAATGTGATTATTTAGCGAATAAATATTCACACTATTTGTATTTTCAGAAGTCTCATCGTCGCTACTACATTGATTATGCGCGTCACTAGACATCCTCATTCTTTTTTTTGAACTATATGACATATTATGGTAATATCTTACTATTATTACAATATTATGTAAATATAACCTTATATTATTTTTTTGAGTACATAATTTAAAAATAATTTAATTTTTATAAAAAATGTGAAATCTCTTAGAAAATAACAATTATGTACTCTTTTTAATTTATTGATAAATTATAAAGAGACTTATATGAAATATTTGAAAAATAATGTAGTAATAATACTATTAATAATGTTACTATTTATTGTATTTTTAGCTTGCTTTAATAAAGAGGTTTATAGTATATACTATAGAAATAATATAGAACATTTTGAAACAAAAAATGAGAATGGAATAGGATTAAAATGGATTTATGTAGGTACACGAGAGCCTAATGGAACAAAAATTAATAATGATAAATTACGTACAATATTAAAAAGTAAATATGTATCACCTGTTATAATAAATGAAGATGAATTATTTAGCCTTGATATCAAGGATATATCTTATGATACTTATATAGATGTTGAAGGTAAATTTTACAAACCCTATGATAATACTAAAATATATTTAGATATGGGCTTAAGGTGGAGAAATTTAGGTTCAACGACGGAAAGTTATGTAACATTGAATTATAAAGAAATATTAAATGTGAATATTAGGGAAGCAATAAAGGAAAAAGTGTTAGCAAAATCATTTGAAAATATAGAAGGTGAAAACATAATATTATTTACGAGAAGAGAGCTATCAAATATTATAGGTGATAGTAAATTAACATATGATTCATATATAATAGTAGATAATAATAAGTTTCAACCTTATTATGAATTAGATAATAATATTAAAAAAAACGAAAATATTGGAGATATAAATAATGATACTATTAAAGAGAAGGGATTGGATGCGTCATTCGCAAGTTCAACGAATGTAAGTATGGATGATAGTATATATAAATATAGACCATTAGAAGATTATGAGTTTGAATCGTCTAATCAAGAATTTAGTCTTAATACGCAATATTTATATTATAAGCAAAGTAATGATGATTTAGAGAAAAACATTAACGATCCTATAGATGATAGTTATTTGCCTTATAGTGAAAGTAGTTATAAGGATGATGCGTCTTCAATATCACAAAATAGCATTAATGAATTTATAATAATAGATGTATATAAGTCATTATTGAATAGACAACCGAAGGGAGATGAATTGCGAAAGAACCTACAAGATTTTTATGAAAAAAATATTGATGAAGAAAAATTAAAATTACAGATATATAATTCTACAGAATATAAAATGATTGTTAAAATGCAGTCAAATGATATAGAGCCTGGTTTAGTTACACAAATATCAAATGTAAAGCTAATGGATAAATTAGAGCCAATGTATAAAGCACAATTTAACAAGGAGCTGCCATTTAAAATGAAAGTGCCTATAAAGCAATGTTATATACATTTACAATATAATGATTATTTGTTTAAGGCATTTTTAATGCACGATAAATATTCTCTTTTTGAAGCGGCTGTAATGCGAGAATATACTATGACCGATAAAAAATTATTAGAAATATTTAATAATCATTTTGTATTATATGAGTTAAGATTAATAGCAAATGGATTAAAAAGACAAGATGTAATAAAAAGAAAATCATTAGAAACCCCTATAGCACTTCAAACAGACGCGACTAAAAATACGCCAAATAGTATTGAAAGTAAAGAATTAGACATGAAAACAAAAGAATATATATCTGAAATTATTCAAAATAGTGATAAGGCAATAAATATCAATATTACATTAAATGACAAAGACAAAGATATGAGCAAACCATATAGTAGTGGCGGAAATAATAGTAATGGAAGCGATATAAGTAGCGGAAATAATGGAAAAGGAAGCGATATAAGTAGCGGGAATAATGAAAACGGAAGCGGTGGTGGAGGTGGAAATAGTAGTGATGGATGGAATAATGGCAGTTTAATGGTAGATAATACAAATAGATTAAATCAGAGCGAATTAGTAATTGATAAAGAAACAGGTAGAATGATTAGATATAGTGATATTAAAAACGATAAGAGTTATATATCTGGAAATAGGATATATAACCCCATAGCTTATAAACAGCATTATAGAGGCGATCCATTATATCGCCCAAATGTTTGTTCGTATGGTACAAAACAGGTAGTAAATCCTGTTATGATTATAAATTCTAATGAATTTCAAGGAACGCCATTAAAAGAAGCCATAGAAGACACGCAAGTTGGTAGTATAATGCCCAAATTTGAATATAGAGAATATGAAGAAATAAATTAAAAAAATATCCTTATATAATAGAGAATAATTTAAAATGACTCAATTTGAATTAATGAATTTAGAAGGCGGGTCTATCAAAGTTTATACTGGTCCTAAGGATGGAAAATTTATTATCAATAAAAATGGTAAAAAGGTTTATTTAAATAAAAAAACTATTGAAGATAATATAAAATATGCTCCTAAAAAAAAGGGTAAAAAAAAGGTCTAATAATAGGAAAATAATAAACTATATTAAAGCATAAGTTTTTTTTAATATATTTATTTAGATTAGATAAATATAAATGTCACAATCAAATAATATTAACAATATTATTGATAAAATTGAAGAAAAACAATTGCGATTGCTATATCACGAATTTGAAAAGGTAATAAATATTATATCAAGATTTGTCATAAAAAAAAAATTAATATTATACGGAGGGCTTGTTATAAATCTATGTTTACCACAAAAATATAAATTTTATAAAAAATATACTATCAATGATTATGATTGTTATTCTAAAGATCCATATGGCGACTCGTTAGAACTGGCAAAATTAATTAAAAAACACAACTATAAGTTTATTAAAATAAAATATGCTAAACATGATGGAACATTAAAAATATATGTATATGGAAAGCAAATATTCGATGTCACATTTATAGAACCCGAGATATATGACAAAATAATAAAATATACAAATAAAAAAGATAATAAATTAAAGTATTACAAAGATAAATACAAGATAATACCATTAGAATATATGAAGCTTAATTTATATTTTGAATTAGCCCGCCCAGAACAATCTGGATGGAGATGGGAAAAAATATACAATAGATTAAATATTTTAAATAAAGTTTATCCAACAAAAGAAAGTGATATAGTAGTAAAAAAATGTTTATGTTTAAATACAAATTATAATAAAATGGTTAATATTGTTTTGGAATATATAAAAGAGAATAAATACCCTATCATAGATAGTTATCCATTAAGATTGTATACTATTAAAAATAAGAATTGTTGCTTTAGACTTAGTGAAAATTCTAGATATATTACTATATTATCAAATGAATATATTAAATCAAAGCAGGATATAGTAAATATTTTAAACAACTATGTAGATAAATCAAATTATAAAATATTATCAAAGCTTTATAGAATAGATAATATTAACTTATATAATTATTACGATATAAGTATCATAAATTTGAGTAATAATGATACTTTTAATATAATAAAAATAATTCAATGTAAAAATGAATGCTTCTCTATTAATAATAAAAATGGGTTCATAACAGGAAGTTTAGATACTAATATATATTTCTTATATTTGGAATATATTAAAAATAAAATATTTTTAAATAATGACAAGGAGGCAGCAGAGAACCTTTATTATATAAATAAATATGAGGAGTATATTAATAATGATATTAAAAATGACATTAAAAAGAGATTGCGTAGCGAATGTTATGGTATTATAAATAAGGATGATGATATTAAAAAATTATGGAAAAAACGATTAACATTAAAATATGTCTAATCAAGCTTTTTCAATATAAATTCTTTAATTTCAAAGTCGCCTGTATCCTCTTCGCATGTATCATCTTCGCATGTATCCTCTTCGCCTGTATCCTCTTCGCCTGTATCCTCTTCGCCTGTATCCTCTTCGCCTGTATCATCTTCGCCTGTATCATCTTCGCATGTATCATCTTCGCCTGTATCCTCACAGATAAAATGAGAATCTAATTCTTTATTTTGAATATCATTATATTGAATAATATAAATATTTTGCTCGTTGTTTAATAACAGCTTTTTACATTCTGACAATTCATTTATAAAATCATTAATTTTAATTTTTTTCAATGTTTTAACGTCATTCATAAGTAGTTTAGTAGCTTCACTTTGAAGATTAATAATAACATCATTAAAAATAGGTAAAATAAGATTTAAAACAAGATAAAAATTAACATTTAAATTATAGTATATGGTCTTATAATTATTAATAAAATTAAGTTTCATTTTAAATATCATATTAATATGTTTCTTATATATTTTTATGATAAGTTTTTCTTAACGGTATATATACATATATTAAGTTTAATGCTATGTATATCAGATTTTTGATATATATTATTATTTTTGTCTTTTAAAGATAAATCAAATCTATTTAAAGTTTGTAGCACAGGATTTATAGTGTGGTTGAATGATGAAGCAAAATTGCCGAAATTTGTAGCTATTATTAAACGTGATTTATATTTATTTGTATCAACGACGTAACCTTCATAAGGAATCATGGCAAAATATTTTATTTCATTAATATTATTATCAGGTTGTTTAATATATGATATTTCTCTATCAAAATCATTTAAAGAAAGATAGAATTTATCATCGGATGTATATTGTGTATTTGTTATTACGGTAATATCAATAATTTGTATAGATATAGCATTTTTAATAGTATCGCTAAATTTAATGTAAAAAGAGAACTCGTTTGAGTTCATAAAGGTTCCGTTATTGGAATCAATATGTAACATAATTTTATCATATGCGAATGTATTATTAAGATCAACCTCCATTTTTTAATGTTTCTATTTACTTTTTATATTTATAATAATTTATAAATTAAAACGATTAAAACGAAAAGAGTACATAATTAATTTTTTTACAGAGTTTTCATAAAAGTCAATATTTTTATATTTTTAAGAGATTATGTACTCTTTTTTTTATAAATGTATATAAAATGTATATGAAAAATATATGAAAAATATATGAAAAATATATAAAGATATTTTGTGATATTATAACCATAAGAAAAATCAGGAATTAATGACTAATAACGAAGATATTGCCGCGGGTTTTGACATTGGAACTACTACAAGCTGTGCTGCTATTTGGATTAATGATCGCGTTGAAATTATTCCAGATACACAGACAGGCTCACGTATTATTCCTTCGTATGTATCATTCAACGATAATGAAAAACTTGTAGGAGATGCTGCTAAAAATCAATCAACTATGAATCCTAAAAATACTATTTATGATACTAAGCGTTTAATTGGTAGAAAATATACTGATGAAGTAGTACAGCAAGACATTAAATTGTGGTCTTTTAATGTATCTGGTGATAATAATAATAAGCCATTAATTAATGTTAAATATAAAAATGAGGATAAAACATTTCATCCTGAAGAAATTTCGGCGATGGTAATTCAGCGTTTAAAAGAAACAACTGAATCATATTTGGGACATCCTCTTAAAAAGGTTGTAATTACTGTGCCAGCTTATTTTAATGATTCGCAGCGTCAAGCAACAAAGGATGCTGGAGCGATTGCTGGATTAGAAGTATTGCGTATTATTAATGAGCCAACGGCCGCAGCGATTGCTTATGGTCTTGATAAAACAGGAGATAAAAAGGAGAAAAATATTCTTGTATTTGATTGCGGCGGTGGTACTCACGATGTATCTATTTTAACACTTGATGGTGGTATTTTTGAGGTAAAATCAACCGGTGGCGATACACATCTCGGAGGTTCTGATATTGATAATTTAATCGTTGATTATCTATGCGATGATATCAAAAAGAAACATAAGATGGATGTTAGAGATAATGCCCGAGCATTGAAAAGACTTAATATTGCTGCTGAAAAGGCTAAAAAGAATTTGTCAGCATCATCAACAACTACTATTGAAGTGGATTCTTTAATGGATGGTGTTGATTATAATACTTCATTGTCGCGTGCCAAATTTGAATCACTTGCTGATAAAGTATTTCAGCGAACATTAAAACCACTAGATCAGTTGCTAAAAGATGCTAAAATGAGTAAAGGAGATATTCATGAGATTGTTCTTGTGGGCGGTACTACACGTATTCCAAGACTTCAAGAACTTTTATCTGAATATTTTAATGGAAAACAATTGAATAAATCGCTAAATCCAGATGAGGCAGTAGCCTATGGTGCTGCGGTTCAAGCGTCTATCTTAACCGGACAAGGAAATAGTAAAACTAACGAACTACTACTACTTGATGTAGCGCCGCTATCTCTCGGTATTGAAACGGCGGGAGGTGTAATGACTAAAATTATTGAAAGAAATACAACTATTCCTACTAAAAAATCGCAAATTTTTTCAACATATTCAGACAATCAACCAGGCGTAGATATTAAAATTTATGAAGGTGAGAGAGGATTTACAAAGGATAATAATCTTCTTGGTAGTTTTCATTTAGATGGTATTCCACCGATGCCTCGTGGACAAGCGCAAATTGAAGTATCATTTGATGTAGATGCTAATGGAATTATGAATATTACCGCTGAAGAAAAATCTACAAAGAAGACAAATAATATTACCATTACAAATGATAAAGGCAGATTGTCAAAAGAGCAAATTGAAGAAATGATTAAAAAAGCTGAAGAATTTAAAGAAGAAGATAATAAACAAAAAGAATTGATTGAAACAAAGAATGGATTAGAAAATTATTTGTATAATCTTAAGAATTCTATGAAAAAGAATGAAAATTCTCCTCCATCTATTGATGAAATTAAGGCCGAGATTGATCCTATTATTGATGAAGGATTGAAATGGTTAGAAGACAATGCTAGTGAAGACATTGAAACTTATAAAAATAAGCAAAAGGAACTTGAGGAGAAGGTAAATCCTCTAATGCAGAAGTTCTATAGCAGTCAAATGCCAGCAGGTGGAATGCCCGATATGCCTTCTGGTGGAATCCCAGAAGAACCTAATGTAGAAGACCTTGATTAGATATTATAATTATTCATCTATTTTTCATACCCATTATAACAAATGGGATAGATATCAACATAAATATTATTACTAATAATATTATAGATGCCAATATTATATTATAAATCCAATATACTTCACGTTTAATATCTTCACTACATTCACAATTTATTTCTTTTAGTTTATTGATAAAAATTATAGCAATAAATATATTTACGAATCCAAATAGGGATACGATACCTACAAAACCTCTATATATAGACATAACAGGATTATTATTTGATAATAATACGCTATAATCATTTGCCGCGAATGCGTATAAATATATAATTAAATTTATTATAAATACAGGTATAGCTACATATAAATAATATTTAATATATTCGCGCATCCAGTGTCCGCTACATTCGCATTTTATGGTTTCTAATTTATTTAACCATACTAAAGCATTTACATTAATAATTATAGCAACTATACCGCCTATAATATTTAATACTATGCCATTTTTTAAGGAACTATAAGTTTCTTCTCTGTTATTTAGAGAAAGAGGAGTTGTCATTTTAATTTTTTGTTGAAAGTTTTCAACATCAAAATTATTCATAGTTTGTGGGCTTCTTGATTTAGAGCTTTTTGGAGAACTTTTTCTCTGCGATGCTTTTACACTTTTTTTACTCGGCATATCTATTATAAAGACATATATTTTTTTATTATAAGATGATATAAAAAGATTTCGTAAGTATATAATAATATATTATGCAAGGATTAGAAAACTTAGGTTCTACGTGCGCTATCAATAGTTTAATACAAATTATATGCCGTAATCATTATCTTAGAAATATAATATTAGAATATGATTTAAAGAAAGATGGAATTACTGATAATTTAAAAGAATTATTAGTATTAATGCACGAAGAGAAAAAATCCTTGAGACCTCGCAAATTTATTAATAATATGTTTAAAATACTAAATGGTATATTTAAATATGGAGAGCAAATTGATATATATGAATTGTGGATATTTTTATCACAAGAAATAATAAAAGAAATTAATGAAGACGATAGATATTATGGCAGAATAAGTAATATAAAAATTAAAGACATATTAAATAAAGGTATTGTAATAAATAAAGATAATGATTTTGCCAAACTATTATTAGATAAAAGCCCATTAAAAAAGAGATTTGAATATTATAATATTAAATTGAATAAAAATAAGGTTTCCAAATATCAGTCATGTATACAAGGTTTTTACCTAAATATAATAACATGTCTTAATTGTAATAATACATTATATAATTTTGAATCATTTATTACATTAAATTTAAATATTACACGAAGTAATATGTCTGTTGTTGAAATGATAAATGAATTATATAGAGAAGAGGTAAAATGCGACGACTGGAAATGTGAAAATTGTAATACAAAATCTATATATAAAAAACAATCAAAAATATGGGATTTGCCAAAAGTATTAGTAATAGTTGTTAATAGATTCTGTGATTTATATAAAAAAAACGATGAACCTATTAATATAAATGATGTATTAAATTTCACAAAGGGAACAATATTAAATGACATAGATGTAGAAAAAAAATATTCTTTATCATCATTGGCTTTACATACTGGTAATATTGACGGGGGGCATTATGTAGCAATATGTAATAATGATACACCCGATTATCATTTATATAATGATATAGATGTTTCCAATGTTGATAATTTCAAAAATAATAATAAATATGCTTATATGATATTTTATAATGAGTTATAAGCGAGTCATTATTACCACAATGATTTATTAACTTTATTTGGTAATCCGTGACCGAATACAATCATATATATCAATATTACGGCGGCTATTAAAATACTTCTATTTTCAGCTACTTCTGGTTTTTGTTTTAATAAAAATACCATCAATATGTATAAAATTAATCCTATAATTACAGAATGTAAAACCATAATTATACCTCTTTCCATTTTATGTATGTATATCTATTAAGTAAATATATAAAAAATATAAATATAATAATATATTAAATGGAAAATATAGAAAATAGCATAGTATCAATTAATATAGTAGACGAACAAATTAATATACTTTATGATAATGATATGACAGAATCTTTAATGATTAATAAAGATACTTATAAGAAAATGCGCGATAATTGGCTAATTGACCAACCGCCATTTATATCAGATAAATATAAAAAGCAAATGAATAATATTATTTTATCTGTTATACAAAATAAGCAATCGTGTATTGCTGAGCTAAAATCATTTTTTACGCAAGAGAATATAGTGGAAGTTACAAATTTCTTTGTATATATGAGAAATAGAGATTTAACTGAAGAAAAATCAAAATGGATAAAAAAATAAAAAATTAAATTAAAATAAGTATATGAAAAAAGTATTGCTCGTAACATTGAGCATTTTAAACCAAGTATTAAACGCGTCAGGGTATATAAATATAAATGTATTTGGAACAGGGTTGTTCTTACCATATAGCATAGGTGTTATTGGATATATTAAGAAACATGTAAATATAACAGATAAAACTGATTATAGAATAAATGGTATTTCTGGGGGCGCATGGTGTTCTCTTTTATATACACAGGAAGATGATTTGAGCGATCATGACAAAATATGGGATTATGCGATTGGTGGAGAATTGACAAATATTAAATTACAGAATGACATGAAAACGTTTCAAGAGAATGTAGAAAATAATTTAAAGAATCGTTATAAAAATAGAGATGCTAAAAACTTAAATAAGATATCAATAATATCTACAAAAATAGTAGGTAATTTTTTTAATATGGATGTAGAAAAAAAAAGTAATTTTGATAATATAGACGATTTAATTAATTTTTGCTTATGTAGTTCGTATTTACCATATTTATCAGGCAATAGCTTTTCGAGAGAATATAAGGGTTCTCATTATATTGATGGGGATATTAAATATAATTATAAAAATCAAAAAGATAAATTAACTGATGATGAAAATGTTAATAACATAATAATACATAGAAATATGTGGGGTAGGACTTTTTCACCAGAAAATTTTTTATATATAGATAAAGATAAATCAAGAAAATTGTTTCAGCAAGGCTGGGAAGATACAGAGAAAAATATAGATTTCATACACTCTAAAATTAAAAATTGATTATGTGCTCTTTTATTTTTATTATAATAAAAGATATGCCACCTAAATCAGCAAATACTCAGACAACTAAGAGAGGAACAACAGATTTAAAAATACCCACAAAGGCGGATGGGACAAAAGATAAACGTTATAATATGCCTCAATTTGTGAATAAGGATGGTAGCAGAGATATGCGCACGACACTTACAAATAACAGAAAATAGAATAATAGACTAATTTAAAAATAATTTATTAGCCTTATTATATGATTTTTCAATACGTTTATCATAGTTTTCCAACCTTTTTAATCGCATCAGTTCTTCTTTTTCTTCTTTTATTCTTTTTAACTCTTGAATTTTTAATTCTTTTTGTGATAATTGTTTTTCAATTTTAGAATCGCTATATTTTTTATATTCTTCAATATTTTTAAATGATTTATTATTATTTATTATAGAAGTGTCAACAAGTCTTGTACCATCATGTGCCTTCATATAATCTGTATATGCTAATGTTTTAGATTTTTCGGGAGCACATGTATAATCGTCGGATTTTTTACTGCCTAACTCTGTGAAATTTAAAGTTTTAGCCATCAATAGTGGTTCGGGCTCTTTATATTTTACCAATTGTTTGTTAATAGGAACATTTTTATTAAATAAATTATTAAAAGTTTCATTATCTATTTTGTCTTTTTTTATAACTTTTTCTATATTAATATCTTCGCGTATTTTGGAAGATATTTGCATTTTTTCACCATATCCAAAATCAATATCGTCATCATATACCTTACATTTTTCAAAGTTTTTATTGAATTTAGTAGTAAATGCTTCATCGCCGCCATTTCTTAAAATATCACTAGGATGTGGAGTTGCTTCACTAGTCATTTTATGAAAATATTCTGTAGATTGTTTTTTAAGTTCGTAATGATCTTGATCACTATTACGTTTTTTATATTCTATTGCTAATTTTTTAAATGAATATGTAATAATATTAAATAAATCTTTATTCCCACCAGGTTTGTCTGGATGTGTATTTATAGCAAGTTTTTTATAAGCGTCTTTAAGTTCATCCCATGTAAAATTTTTTTTAAGATTTAACACTTCATAATGGTTAAGCTTTTTCATATCTATATTTTTTAAATCTATAGTATCTTTCGTAGAGTTTTCATAATTCACCGAATTAGCTACTTTAGCTACATTATTATGTTGTAAGGAGTTATGATAGTCTTGATATATATTTTGTCTTGAAGATGTATTTCCCATATCATTAAATATAGTAGATTTCTTATTAATTAATATTAACTTAATATTTATAATTTATAATACGCATATATATATTCGTATATATACACGTATGTATACGAATATATAAAAATATATTGGATATTATTTAATAATTAAATATGTATAATAGTATAATTATCGCAGGGTGCAATTTTATAGGTTTATATTCGGCAATTAAATGTATAGATAGTGGATATAATAGGGATATTATAATAATAGAAAAAAAAGGGGTATTTATAGATAATAAAACAAATTATTTAATTTTCAATAAAAATCATATACCATATATGAATTTGCTAAATAAATTTTCAATTAAATATATTAAATATGTGTTAAAATATAATAATAAAACATCAAATATTTTAAATAATATTATTAATAACTCTAAAATGATAACAAAAAAATCTCTAAATAATCAAACCTTTATAAAATTTTGTAGAACTATACTTAATCCAAATGATTATAATATTTTGAAAAATAATATTGAAGACTTTGAATATATATATAATAATGTATCAGCTATGTTTGCGATAACTTTATTTACGAATGAATTAAATAATGAGCATGAATATTATATATTGGATGATGAAAAAAACTTATTGATTGATCGTATGTATAATTATGTGATAAATAGTGGAGTTATAATATTATTCAATACAGAGATTAAAGATATAATATATAAAAATAATATTTATATATTATCAAAAAATAAAACATATATATCAAATATACTTATATTAACATTCTCAAAAGAAAATTTATTAAAGTTAAAGTTCTTCAGCAAAGAAAATAGAAAATTATTAAATTCTGTGTCAAAACATAATATAGATATTGATAAAATTTTTTGCGATAACAAAATACAATATGGTAACGACATTAAATCACATTTATTAAATACGATGCATATAGTATGTCCTATTAAAAAATACAATGTATATTTATGGAATGTAGGTATAAATGAAATAATTATAAAAGAAAAAATAAAACAAATGTTTAATCATATATATATATGTAGTGAATCATATTCGAGAAATTCATTCTTTGCCAATTATTCTATAGAAACATATGACGATATACATAATAAGGTAATTAATAAGATTACTAAAAAATGATAGACAGCATTCTCTATAATATTACTATATTACATGGCACAATATTATGATGAAGAATACCTCATTGAAGAATGTAAAAACTCTCTTTATAATTTGTTTAAGAATAATGTTTATCTTAATGACATGTGGTTTATATTTTTGGATTATTATGAAATTAATATAAACGCGACAAAATATAAAGCATTACCAATTATTATAACATTTATCACAATGCTATTTATTCAATTAATTTTATTTTATATAATATTTTATGTAATGGTGATGTATATAAAATATTATGCTAATAAAAGCAATTCATTAAAATATAGAGAGCGCCATTATATAGCTAAATTATTTTCCAGTACTACCAAATCCCCCCATACCTCTATTAGTATTGCTAAAATCTTCACTTGATATTTCTAAATTAACGTATTCTTGCTTTTTAAAAATTATTTGACAACATTTACAAGGCAATTGAATATCGGGCATATCTTTATTTATTTTTATTAGAGCTACATAAAGATTACCTCTATAACTCTGATCTATAATACCGATATTATTCGCTAGCATATATCCAGACTTACTTATAGAACTACGTGGAACAATTTCAACATAATATCCATTTGGAATATCTAATTTAATTCCCGTGTCATACAAAATAACACCACTATCTAAATTTTTATATTCTTTAATAATTGTTAAATCATAACCAGTATCACTATAAGATGCTTTAGCTGGTATTACCGCATCACAATCGGTTTTAAATACTTTTAGGATAGGTAAATTATCATTATTATTAAAATTATAAATGTTGTAATTAATATACAATGATTTACCATAAGGAGAGTATATTTTTCCCAAAAAATCAAGCATATCCGAATTACGATATTCAATAGTATATCCAATTTTTCCTTGCTCGACTATATATGGGATATTATATAGTTTCCCTATTTTTAAGAAATTCTCTACTTTATCAAATACCACATATAGCGATTTACCAATTATATTTCCATATACCTCTATATATGCTTTAATAAACTGATTTGAGTAATCACTGGATATATTATGTAACATATCAATAAAATTAGTTAAATCTTGTTTATAAATGGAATCCAATTTAATATCACCAATATGTTTAATAATATCATTAATTAAACATGAAGATGTTATAGTCAATTCAATATTGTTATATTCGCTAATTTTAACATCACCTATTTTTTCCAATATATTTATGATATTGTTAATATTGTGAAAATATTTAATATTACTATATTTCTTTTTAGACTTAATATAATTGTTATATGTAGCTGATTTATTTTCTCCTTTATCTACACGATATATTGTAAATTCTGATTTTAAAGATATATCATTATATTTTTCTTTTAAATTTAATAAAATTAAACTTAATATATAAACTTTCTCTGGTGTATCCAAAGTATCAAAATATTTAGTATTTATCATTTTAATAATAAAAAAGTCTAAAACTTTATATAATTATTAATTAAATAATGAATGATAATTATTATAAGTATTATACTATAGAAAAATCAGTATTGTTGTGCTATAAAGCTATAAAAAACTATGTCAAAATTGATAAGAATGATTTATTAATAGAACCGAGTGCGGGGAATGGCGCGTTTATTAAGTATATTAGTAAATTATCAAGTAATTATATATTTTACGATATTAAACCCGAACATAATGATATAATTAAACGTGATTTTTTAAAAGTTAAGATAGATGATATAAATAAAGACATTAATAATATACATATTATTGGAAATCCACCATTTGGTAATAAATCAAGTATAGCAATTAAATTCATAAAACATAGTGCTTATCTAAATGCTAAAACGATCGCATTTATATTACCTATAAGTTTTAATAAAGCAAGTTTTAAGAAAGCTTTTCCCATGAATTATCATTTAATATATAATAAAAATATGCCCGATTATTCATTTAAAAAAAATAATGAAATAGTAAATATTAAAACAACATTCCAAATATGGGAAAAGAGAGATTATAAAAGAAAGGTTAATAAAAAATTAATACCCGCAGGTTGGTATAATTTCTGTAAAAAATCAGAGTGTGATATATCTATAAAAAGAGTTGGATTTAGTGCGGGGAGAGCCAAAATATGCGAAGATAATGACAATGAAAATACTAATTGGTTTATTAAAACAAATATAAAAGATAAATCACAATTAGAAAAAAAGTTACATATGATGAATAAAATAAAATATAATTTTAAAAATAACGTAGGGGCATATAGTATATCAAAGCAAGATATTATATTGAAATATAATTTAATATAATATTATACGCGAATTATCATTTGCGTTAACGCCTTCAATAGTTTTTGCGCTTGTACTCTTTGGATACAATGTATATGCCGCATTTGTCATTTCTTTATTTTCATTATTTATTTCGGGTATATATTTATAAATATATTCTAAGCCGTCATGTTCTGTTTCATTTTTTTTCTTTGGCTTTTCAAATCTATCTGGATTTTCTTTAATAATATCTCTTTTAATTTCCTTGTATAAATCTATAGAAACATCGCTTATTTTATTTATTACATCTCTTTCTTTTGAACTCCATCCGGGCGAAGCATCCTTTTTATGGGTATATATACATATTAATGCCATAGAATGTAAGAGACCAGTTCTTGTATTTCTATATTTCTTTTTATATTCATAATTAAAAAGTGAATAAGCATTATCAACATAATCTTCTTTGTATAATAAACTATATACACCCCATAAAAACCAAACAACATCATCGTCGCTGTTATTAAACTTCGTTTCAAATTTTAATTTTTTTCTCAAAATATATTCAATAACAAGTCGCAAATCATTAGAAATATTTGTTAGTTTATCTAAATCATCTACAGATATATCATCGGTACTTTTAATATTTTTAATTATAATTGATATGATTTTGAGTGCGATAGAGTAATTTTCATTATCCTGTGGAGGTAGTATACCTTCAAATTTTATAACTCCGTTTTGCGATAATTTCATTTCATTGCTATTGATAATATGTGATATCTTAGATTTTAATACTAACAAAGACATACTATTACATTTAGCAGTAGGGTGTTTATTATATATATCACATATTATACACATTTTTGTTAATAAAATATAAACGTCTTTGATATTGATTTTTTCAGACTCTATTAGTAAAATAGTATTTTGATATATATCAATAACTTTACTAATATCTTTTAAATATACAAAAGTTCCAATATAAGAGCATATATCAACGTAAACGTATTCCAATTTTTCAGGTTCTTCATATAAAAATATAATCTTTGTTGCTAATAATATGCTTTTTTGAATATCACCATTTGTTATTGATGTATATAATTCATTATTCATAACAACATTTATAATATAATATTATTTATTTTAATCTATTATAAACGAATATTTGAATATAAAAAATATTTAGTGTTTATATGTTATGCTGATTTGGTTATATAATGTGATATAATGTGATATAATGTGATATAATGTGATATAATTATGTAAATACGTCGCTATTTTTAATTATGAAATCGTGATAATTATTTATAATTTTATAACATTTTACTATAGTAACTTCCGATACGTTACAAGCCTTAGCAAATTTTTTCTTACTATATCCTAAGTTTTTAACAACTGAATAATAATATAGAATACCTGCCGCAGAAGATGTAGGAGAATTATCGTTCATTATTTCATTATCTTCAATTATTTTAACAAGCTCTTTACATTTATTAATATCACCTATATACATATTAAGATTGTTACCATATTGCGAAATAAAATCTATAGGATCGGGAGAAGAAACATTTATTTGTAATAAAGTTTGAAAACGCGAATTACCTTTATTTAAAGTTACGTGCGATATGTTAAACATAGCGGCAATATCTTTAGAACTTTTCGGGATTTTATTAAGTAAACAAGAATGATATATGCAAGATGCTATTAATCCTTCTTTATTATCACCACGTGATATTTTTTTTTCAGATGCTTTTTTATATAGCACTTTTGCGTTATCTATGACTTTTTGAGGAATACCATTATTTATAGTATTTGCGGTCATTTTATCAAATACATTCCACAATGTTCTTTCGTCATATGGCATGCTATTCCACATTTGAAACATTCTTATTCGTCGTATATCTATATTATCTTTGTATCCGCATCCAATCATAGAACCCATCGAGGATTTAGGTAATAAATTATTAGTAGGCATGCCGCATCTTGAAGGGTCACCATCACGATTATCATCATTTCCGTAAAATCTCCATTCTGCCGTATTTTCAATAACATTTGAAACAATGGAGCTACACTTGCTACAAATATTCATATTGTCTTCACTTATAAATTCAGTACATCCGCAATAACATTTTATAGTGTTTTTATCATCTATACTATTATCAATATTATCCTCTTTTTTGACTTCGTCAAATAATTCCCATAATTCATCCTCGTTCATATTTGATAATAGTATAAACAATATATTATAGACGATAATCAATTTTTAAATAGTTTTAAATATATAGAAATAAATGGATAATTTGCCAAAGGATATGGTTTTGTATAATAAAATTAAAAAAGGGGTTTATGAGAAATATCCAAAACATTCGGCATATAGAAGTGGGATATTAGTAAAAGAATATAAGAAAGCTTATAATAAAAAATATGGTAATGATAGTTCTTATACGGGTAAGAGGACGGAAAAAAAAGGGCTAGCCAGATGGTTTAAAGAGGAATGGAAAAATCAGAGGGGGGAAGTTGGATATAGTAAAAATATAGATATTTATAGACCAACAAAAAGGGTAACAAAAGAAACACCATTAACATTCGGAGAATTAAGTAAATATGAAATACGAAAGGCCCAAAATGAGAAAAAGAGTAAAGGGCGCATATATAAATTTAGAATAAAAAATTGATTATGTATATATAGATTGTAATATATCAACATATAATATGAGATATTACGTTGCGGTTTTCTTGCTATTTGTGAAAATAACAATGGGGTATATTAATATTCCTCCTCAATTTACACAATTAACTCGTAATAATAAAATTATGACACTAAATGTTAATGATAAAAAATTGCTTGATGATAATCAGAAGTTTATTTATAAAAATTATTTATTAAGCATTAGAAAAGTAAAAAAAACATTGAAGCGTAGTAATTCAGCGATAGACATTAACAATATTATTGATAACGTGGGAAATATAATTAACACATCATATATATCATCTGTAAATAATAAGGATGTATTAATATTAAAACATAATAATACTATAATTGATAATGGAGAATTAATAGCAAAAAAATTAATATTATCAAATATACATATTGATGTATCTAATGTAAAGCATATACAAATATCAACTAAAAATGATACATTAATAATTGATTTAGATAAAAATAATGATGTTTTGAAAAGTGAATTAAATAAAATAGATGCTTTCTTAAGCGTAGCATCTATATTAACTTCGCTAATGAATAATTAAGAACTAGAATCGCGAAGATCTCGGACTTCTTGGCGAAGTTCGCGAACCTCTTGGCGCAGAACATTAAGTTCATTGCGAATATCATAATTAACATTTCGCGTTTCATAAGGAATATATGGGCGCGTATTTTCGCGATTATTATATTTAGTTGGACGCTTTCGTGCTGACATTTTACTTTGATGTTCGTCTCTTTTTTTCTTAAATTCGAGAAGTTCATCGTCGGTTACATCATATTTTTGTAGAAGTTCTTTTTCATCTGCGTCAGATGACTCTACTTGCTTACAAATATATTGATATAGACGCGTCTGAATACTTCTTGAAGTTCTTTTAAGTTCTTGTGCGATATCATCATATGATGATTTGTTTTCGCGCATATTAAGAAGACGTTCCTCTTCACCATCTTCCCACCCAAATCCTGCCCTTGATGTTTGTTCATTTTTTCTTAGTTCATCAAAGTTAGATCTTTTATTGTATCGGGATTGCATTTTTAATAGTTTTTGTTGTGACGTGCCTATGGAGCTATGTATATATATAGCTATCTTTTTATATAATTTTTAATTTCAATAAATTCAATTAAAAAAAAGAGTACATAATCTTTAAAAAAAATTAAAAAATATAAAATTATAAAAATAAAAGTTTTTTAAAGATTATGTACTCTTTTTTAAGAATAAATATGTACTATTTTATTTAAAAATTGATTAACAAATATTAAATATATTTTTGTAGTAAAAAAGAATAGCATATAACATATTGCTATAAGTGTAAAATATAAATCATTGTTTAGATTTATAATAATAAGCTTATAGTAAGTAAAACGGAATAATAATATATATTATACAGAAGGCAATCTGTCAAGAAACCGCGAGGTGGAATCGCTGTTAATATATATTACCTTAGTAACGGGTTATATAGTTATCTTTTTTACTATTTAATTACTATTACTATTACTATATATCGCGTATTTTTCAATAATGATATTATCAAGATTTGAGAGCCTTAGAGCCTTATTTTTTATTATCAATTGTTTTATTATAAGTTTTTTTATAAAAATTGCTAAATAAAAATATCATACTAATATGATAAGAAAGCTCAAATAATGCTAATTTTTTAGGAACAATATTTT
>Ga0129336_10000593_pt1 | contig 21448 bp, 28 predicted proteins | sample CPB6_02_DNA_FD_96878 | JGI IMG/M metagenome (GOLD analysis project Ga0129336, IMG submission 96878) | Freshwater to marine salinity gradient microbial communities from Chesapeake Bay, USA - CPBay_Sum_0.6_0.2_DNA | ecosystem: Environmental > Aquatic > Marine > Coastal | place: USA: Chesapeake... | reverse complement strand
TCATTTTATTACGATGGCAGAAGTAGTAAGATTCAATTCTTTGCCAAAGGAAAAGCAGCGAATTATGCTGATTTTGTAGAACAAGGAGTAAATGGATTAACTAAAAATCAAAGCAGTCCATATTCATTTAGAAAAAAGGTAGTAGCTATTAATCCCATCATCGAATGGATGAAAATTAAACCAATTCGAATTAGAGATAAAAATGGTAAGATAGTCAAGCAAACTCCATCATTGATCAGAAGCAAAGCATATGCAATAGCAAAAGGAATTGCACAAAATGGTATACCACCATTATTTTATTGGAGAGAAGCAGTAAATGATACAATCATTGAATTTCAATCTGAATTCGAAGAAGTATTGATGAAAGAAATCAATTTGGTTATTGAAGATAATTTACAGAAGAAAATAAAGATTTAATTATGGCATATACAACAGCAATCACTGGATTAACAGCGCAAGGAATTGATGAATTAACTGGATTGTGTTATTCAAATAATGATGTCTCATTTACAATGACATCCAGCGAATATGCACAACCTAATTTTAAATACATTGTCAACATCACTGACAACAACACATCTAACCAATACAAGTTTTACATTTCTCAAAACGCGGTGAATAGTGGAGTTTTTAATGCTAAAACAATCTTTAATCAGCTTGTCAATAATTCGATTGTTTATGACAATTCAGATGATGTTGTTTTGCAAACATCAGCACCAACACTTACGAGTAAAAATAATGTGAACTCCTTTACCATTGAATTGTACGAAGGTTATGATGTGGTTGGTGTATTTACTGAAGATAATAGTGTAGCAATCACATACAATTTAATGTGCATTTATGGTAGTGGTAAGCAGAATTTTATTGTGATGGGAACAAATAATACTAGACCATTAGCACTATCTCAAAATTATGATGATGAAATTGGATTCGATAAAGAGACATTAGCACATCGATTGCATCTACCAGCATTACTGCAATCAGAGACAATCAATTGGAAATACATTTCCAGAACAAATGTCAATGGTCAAACAGATAGTGCATATGATGTTCATATTTGGATAGCAGATGATAATACTTATATCAATTCAAATTATCCATACAATAACATTGATCATTTCACTTTTGATTTATATGATGAGAATCAAACACTACTAGATTCATTTGATATTCCAATGTCATTTGATGCAGCAAGTTTACTTTTCTTACCAACTGGATTAAAGAATCTAGTCAATGGTGGTTATGTTGATGATCCAACTGCTGATGCAACTGCTTTTTATGTTTATGCTGGATATAATGCAAGTGATGAACAAGTAACTACTAAATATGGTTATTATTTATCCAATGATTGCAAGTATAATCCAGTTCATGTCTATTGGTTGAATCAATTGGGTGGTTGGGATAGTTACTCATTCATTAAACGCAATGAGAGAAGTATTGAGGTAGATAGAAAAAGATATAAAGCATATCAAGGTGATTTCAATACAGCTACTAGTGAAAATCCATATGCGACAAAAAACTACACTCGTGAATTAACAGAAAGAGAGCCAATAGTAAACACATTTATCAATTTAACGAGTGATTGGTTATGTGAATCTGAATTCAAATATCTAAAAGATTTATTCATCTCAAAAAGTGTTTGGATGGTAGATGATAATGTAGATGGATATTCAATTGTTCCAGTAGTTGTTAGTGATAGCAATTATTTGATGAAGAGAGAAAGAAATTACAAGAAGTACAATCAGACATTACGATTACAAGTGGCATCAAGTAACGAGACGATAAACATTACTGCTGCGGAATATCCTATACCAGCTCCAGATCCATGTGATTTTTACACAATATTCGTGAAGCAAAGTGGAAATAGTTGTTTCAATCTTGGCGCTAATGTAGGTAATGCTTGTAACATAATTGTGACAAATATGACGCTGAATAAAACGATACAAGTGAGTGTTGCTGATTTGTTAGGTAATTTCCCACAAGCAGGTCAAACATATTATGTTGCGGTGGATTATACATTTAACATTACTGCTCCAATTACTCGTTCAGGATATATTGAATTAGGTAATGTATTAACTGGTGGCGGAACATCAACAATAATTCCATTCACATCGGCAGGAACACAAGTAATTGCAACAGGTGTATGGGGTACAGGTGGAGCTACATTTAATTATTTCAAAATTAAATCACCAGTTTGGACTGGAGGTAGTAGCTACAATGGAAATATTTATGTAACTATTGGATTCGGTAATTGCCCATAATAAGTAATAAATGGAAACAGCATTAATAATTTATAGTCAAGGAACAAATATTCCTTGCGTAATGGATTTATATCAAAATGAAACAATCTCATTGCAGTATTCATTCAGCGACATCAAAGATTTAAAAGCAAAAGCTACATATTCAAGAACATTTAGAGTTCCAGCTACTACCAATAATGCACAAATATTTGGATTCATTGAGAATAATACTTTTCAGTTTTCGCAGTTCAATCCAAAGCGTAAATTTCAAGCAATAATTACAATTGATACTTTGCCAATCATGGAAGGCAGCATCCAATTCAAAGCAGCATATACAAGCAATGGAGTAGTTAGTGAATATGAGATAGTTTTCTTTGGTAATGTAATTGATTTTTTCAAGAATATTGGAGACGCTGATTTTAAAAATTATATTGGTGTTGAATTAAATAATGATTACACTTTTGTAGTGAATTATTTAAATATACTTGATATTATGTCAGGTATAATTGGAGATGGCAATATTGATTTCACTTTAACGGATAGAGGAGAGAATTGGGTTGGAATGATTAATTCAGCAGAAACTCGTTCAATCTATACCAATAATGTAGATAAAGTCATCAAAGCTGGAAATCTCACTCCAATGATCAAAGCTGAATACATTTTCAATAAGATAATGTCATTGAGTGGATTCGAATTGAACACTGACGAGAGTTCTACTTTATTAGGTGAATTAGGTAAGTTATACATACCATTCACAAGTGAGGCAAGTCAGATTCAACAAATCAGAACTAATGCTGAATTTGCTAAATTTAAATTGCAAGATTTTACAACTAATCCAGTAATTGATTATACTGATTTTGCAACTCAAAGCATTGATGGTGGTAATCCATATGTTTACGAATTACCATCAATTTCTGTTGTTACTGATGAAGGTAATAATATAATAGTAAATGAATTTACTGCTCCATTCAGTGGTACATATTTAATGAATGCATCATTAAAAGGATATGTAGATTTTGATACACAATCAGCTTCAATGCGTGTTCATTTCGTAAAAACTGATTTATCATCTAATCAATCATTTATTGGTACATCCACAGCTATGCAATTTTTTGAATATAATCAAGGACAAATTGTATATCGCACTGGAATTTTACACATTCAAACTACCAATGCATTTATTGGTAATAGTACACAACAATTAGTTTATTTAGCGGCAGGAGAAAAAATAAGACCAGTGTTGAGAATTGCAAATGATGATTTAGCTGCACAATCTCTTCAGCCAGTAACATCAAGTTTTACATTACTCTCTCCATTATTTCAATGCACAGCAGTATCTCAAAGTGATTGGGGTAATGATATTGATTGGGTTGCAAATGCTCCAGTGATGAAATGTACTGAATTCATGAGTGCATTGTTTAAGATGTTTAATTTGGTTGTTATTCCTGATAAGTTCAATCCCAAATTATTGTCATTCATTCCGCTCGATGAATATCTATCAACTGGAGATTACAAAGATTGGAGTAATATTATCGATATCAATAAAGACATCATTTTAACACCAACAACCGATTACCAAGCGCAGATAAACAATTGGAGTTATAAGAAGTCAGATGACTATTTAAATGATTTATATAACACACAAGGTAATCGCGTTTATGGTAGATTACAATTGCTTGATCCCGAAAATGATTTTGCAACTGAAGAACAAAAGATTGAATTAGAATTTGGTAGTACACCACTTGCATTAATTGAAGCTACTGATTATCCAATTGCGAAATTCATCAATAATAGTGGAGATTATGTGAATCCTACACCGCGCATTTTATATAGAACTGGAGACACAATGACGATTCATATTTTGAATGATGACACTAACTTAATTGATAATGCATTTGTATTGCCGATGTTTAGTCATTACAATGCAATCACTCCCGACATCACATCTGTGGATTACAATTTTGGTCAAGAAACACCATTACATCCTACGATAAATATTCCTTATCAAACATTATATCAGAGATATTGGAATAATTATGTGGCAAATATCTATGCTCCAGATGCACGAATCATGGAAGCATTCTTTTCGCTTGAATTTGCAGATATTTATAACTTTAGATTTAATGACAAAATCTTTATTAGAGATTCATATTGGAGAATTTTAGAGATTAAAGATTATGTAGTTGGAATGCAAGAAAGTGTTCAAGTTAAACTAATGAAAATTATTGATGTTGCTGCTCCATGTAATTTGACAATCGATAGTGTTTCAAATGCTTTAAATGTTTTATTCATTGATCCAGATGGTAATATATCAAATGGAACTCAAACTTGTTGTGAATCTTATGGTTATGATTGGAATGCAGCACAAGGTCGTTGTTATGCAGTGCGTCAAGATGGAGGTAATAAAAAATCTTTTACAGATAAAAATTATGTAATTACAAATAATGTAGATGATAATCCATCAGATAGACAATTCATAAATGGTCAAACTAATGTCGTAGATGCTGGTAATGAGAATTCAATTGTAACTGGATCAAGTAATTATTTGGGAGAGTTCAATGATAATTCATTTGTAGCAGGAACAAATCTCGTAGTTATGCCAAATGTTGGTGGATCAATTACAATGATTGGTGATAAAGGAAGAGCAATCAATAAAGGAATAACCATCGGTGGTAATGGAAGTTACATAGGTGAAGTTCAAAGTGGAATTATTCATCTATGGGGAAAAGGAGATTTCACCAATAATACAACATTCATCGATTTAAAGATTGGTGGTAATAATCCGTACAATATGCCATCTGATACTATGTGGATTCTGAAGATTCTATTAAGTGGATTGCAAGATACTGGAGCAGATGGAACAATTAGTGGAGAATATAATCTACATATGGTCAATCGTGGTGGAACAATATCATTCATCAATGCAACAACAATCGATGAAACGATGGATAATATGAATGGATATTTAGTATTTGATGTAGTAATAAATGCAGAAACATTTTATCCAAAAATCAAATTAGTTAATTCATCTACTTATCCTGAAAACAATATGAAATTTAGCGCATTAACAACTTATGTACAATATCACTATGAATAATCCACAAATGACATTTAAAAATATCCAGCAATTAATTGAATTGGGATATGGCAATAAATTGCCTAATAAAAAAAATAAATTACCAAATTGGTTTACAATAATCATCAATTTGAGCATTATTGCTACATTGATTTTAGGAACTATTTACATTTTTAATTTAATCTGATGGCAAAAAAATATGTAGTTGAATTAGATGTCGATGCATCAGCAGCAAATAATGCAGTTGATGGAGTTGCTGATAAGGTCAAAAATATTGGGGAACAAGGTAAGAAGAGTGCTGAAAAAGCGAGTGGTGGATTTAAAAAGATGGCTGAAACAATTACCAAATCTCTTGGTGTTGTTACTCTTATTGCTGGAGCATTAAATATAGTAAAAGATATAATTGCTCAAAATCAAAAGGTAGTTGATTTCTTTAGCGTAACATTTGGAGTTTTAGCTGATGTCGTAAGAGCAGCATTTGATTATATAACCAATAATGCTGGTAAAGTAGTTGATTATTTCAAACAGATATTTGATGATCCAGTTCAATCTTTAATTGATTTTGGAAATGCCATTAAAGAAAATATAATTGAGCGTTTTGTTTCTTTGGGAGAGACATTAGGATTAATTGGTAAAGCTGTTGCTGAATTCTTTACTGGTGAATTCACTCAATCGTGGGAGACATTAAAACAAGCTGGAAAAGAAAGTATTGATGTATTAACTGGAGTAGATGATTCAGTAGATAAAATCAGTGAATCTGTTGGTGAAGCCGTAGATAAATTTGGCAAATTCATTGAGAAATCCATTGATTCTAATAAAGAATTAGTTAAATTACAAAACAATGCGAAGATTGCTGCTGCTGAACAGCAAAGATTAGCTGAACAATACGATCGAAGTGCTGAATTATTGCGACAAGCAAGAGATGATGAACGCAAATCAATTGATGATAGGATTAAATCCAACAATCAGTTAAATGATGTACTTGATAAGCAAGAAGAAGCTGAATTAGCAGTAGCAAATGCACAAATAGACGCAGCACAAGCGACTTTTAATCACACTAAAAAATTAGATGACCAAGTTGCATTAACACAAGCGTTAGCGGCTGCGGATGCTGTTCGTGCAAAAATAGCTGGATTAAGGTCTGAACAGCAAATGAATGACCTTGCATTGAGCAAAGAGAAGAATGAATTGCTCAAAAAACAATCGGAAAGTGAAACGCAATTAGACATAAATCAACAAAAGTTCTATGCATCGAGAATAAAGAATGATGAAAATCGAATAAATGCATTGATTAAAATTGCTCAACAAGAAAGAGCAATTGAACTCCAAAGATTACAAGAGCAGATTGATATTTACGCGGTAGGTACACAAGCGCGATTAGATGCAGAAATTGAATATGCTGCAAAAAAACAAGAGATAGATCAGCAAATTATAACTCTTGAAGATGACAAGAAAAAAGCAGTTTTAGAAAGAATTAAAACTGAAGCTGAAAATGAAAAGAAATGGCAAGAACAGAAATATGAATTAGCAGCAGCATCAATGACTGCATTAGCTGATTTGAGTTCAGCGTTAGAAGCTGCTGGAGTGTTAAATGCAGAACAAGCATTTAAAGTAAATAAAGCATTGATGATTGCACAATCCACAATGGGTGGAATCCAAGCAGTAAATGCTGTATTAGCTGATTTAACTTTACCAACAGCAATAAGAATTCCATTGGCAGTAGCTACTGGAATCAGTGCAGCAGCGAATGTTGCTAAAATCGCAGCAACTAAATTTAATTCGAACACAACACCAGATTCTAATGTACCACCATCAGCGAATAATAACAATGTTAATAGTACATCTGCACCAATGTTGGATTTATCTTTCTTGAATAACCAAACAAATCAACCACAACCGCTACAAGCATATGTACTCGCGACAAATGTGAGTTCAGCACAAGAAGCGAATGAGAAAATAAAAGACCAATCTAAAATAATAAAATAATGAATGAAGTAAAAGTAGTTGAATACACCATTGATGATAGTGGATATCTTGGTGTGAATTGCATTTCATTGGTTGATAAACCAGCAATAGAAGTAGATTTTGTTGCATTGAAATCTGCAAAGAAAATGAATCATGCAGCAGTTGATGAAGGTGATAGACAAATGCTATATGGAGCAGTAATGATTCCTGAACAACTTATATATCGTGTAGATGAAGTAGGTGGTGAATATTATGCTAAATATTCTTCAGAGACAATTAATAAAATATCTCAAGAATATCTGAAAAGAAATATGCATCATAATTCAAATCTTGAGCATGAGATTCCAATCACTGGTTGTGTTGTTGTTGAATCATGGATTAAAGAAGGTGAGCATGATAAATCTCAAAACTTTGGATTTAATTTTCCAGATGGAACATGGTGCATTGGAATGAAGGTAGATAATGATGAGGTATGGCAATCGATTAAACAAGGCGATGTGAAAGGATTTTCGTTAGAAGGATTCTTTACTGAATTGAGTGATGAATATCTTGCGGAACAAGAGATAGAAAAGATAATGCGTGAACTAACTGCCGAGTTAAACTCGTGAGTTCATTAATTACTAAACAAACAAAAAAGCCCATTCGTTAATGGGCTTTTCTGTACAAAGGAAAATTAAACTAAAACAAAAACTAAACGATCAAACTACAAAACAAAAATAGCAATTATGCTACATATATGTGAGATAATAAAATTAACAATGAATAAAGTAAATGAAATCGTAAGTAAGTATGCAGATCGATTGAAATCTTTTGGCATTAAATTAAGTGCTGAAGGTCAAATTGAAAATGCTACTCCAGTCAAGATGGCTGTTGCTATCTTAAAAGATGGAACTGAAGTTAGTTCACCAGATGAAATGATTGCTGTTGGTAGTCAATTATTCGTAAAAGATGCTGAAGGAAATGATGTTCCAGCACCAGATGGTAAACATGAAACTGCTGAAGGTAAATATATAGTTACTGAAGGTGGTGTGGTTACTGAAATTCTTGAGCCAGAGATGGAATCTGAAGAAGTAGCAAAAGAAGAGCAATCTGCTTTCGATGGAGTTACTAAAGAAGAATTTGAATCTACTATCAATGCTTTGATTGAGCAGTTTGAAAACAAAATAAATTCATTGACTGCTGAAAAAACTGAATTGAAAGCACAAGTAGAAAAGATGTCAAAACAACCAGCAGTGGAGAGTGTGAAGAAAGTGAATGCTCCATCTTCATTCGCTGAAAAAACATTGAGTCAAAAAGAATTTTTCAAATTGTCTCAAACTGATCGCGTGAAATATTTAATGAACAAAAATAATAATAAATAAAAATGGCCACAACAACAACTTTATCTACCACATATGCTGGTAAAGTAGCTGGGGGATATATTAAATCCGCATTCCTAGCAAATGAATCTTTGCAATATTTGACATTCAAAGAGAACATCGATTACAAAGAAGTAGTAAGAAAGATTGTAGATAATGTTTCTTTCGCTGCTCCAACTTGCGATTTCACTGATACTGGAACAATTGCATTATCACAGCGTGTTTTGACATTGGAGAAATTCCAAGTTCAGCGCGAATTGTGTGCTAATGATTTCTTAACTGATTGGGATACATCATATGCTCAAAACGGAGAAGTTACTCCTGAATTGATTGAAGCAGTTACTGCTACTATGCTTGGTGGAATCGGTGCAAAGAATGAGCAATTGATTTGGACTGGTGTTAATGCTAATACTGGTGAATACGATGGATTTGAGACATTGTTTACTGCTGATGCTGATGTTATTGATGTTGCTAATACTACAATCGATAAAACCAATGTTGTAGCAGAAATCGAGAAAGTAATTGATGCTATGCCAGTGAGAGTTCGTAGAGCAACTGAAAAGCCAATTCTTTACATCTCTTCTAATGTTGCTGAAGCATATCGCAATGCAATGGCTACTGCTGGTAATGGTTTCTTCTACCAATCTGGAGAAGCAATCACTATGATGTGGTTAGGTCAATATGTAATGGCTGAATGTCCAGGTATGTCTGACGATATCATGGTATTCGCTCAAAAGAGCAATCTATGGTTTGGAACTAACACATTAGCACAATGGAATGAAGTAGCTGTAAAATCTATGAAAGATATTACTCTTGATGATACTATTCGTTTCTCTGCTAAATTCTTGGCTGGTGTTCAGTACGGATTCGGTAATGAGATTGTATTCTATTCATAAATAATTAACCACATATAAAAGGGGAGTGGTTACGGCTACTCCCCATTTTATTAAAATAAAAATATAAAAAATGTGTACGATTACAAACGGATTTGATTTACAATGCAAGGATGGTATTGGTGGAATCAAAAAGATTTATTTGAATGCTCATAATCTATATGCTGGATCATTAGAATTTGATGCTACTACGCAAGAAGTAAATGGATGTTCTTCCGAAGGCAAAGTATTTGAGTTTATCCTACCAAAATCAACTGGTAGTTTTACTGAAGAAGTATCAAGCAGTGTTGAGAATGGAACTATTTTCTATACTCAAACAATCACTGCATCATTTCACAAATTGAGCGCTCAAAGAAGAAAGCAATTAGAGTTGATTGCTCAAAATCGTTTATTTGTTATTGTATTAGATAATAACGATAACTATTGGGTGGTTGGTTATGAAGATGGAGCAGAAGTAACTGCTGCATCTACAATGACTGGAGTAGCAAAAGGAGACATGAATGGTTATACAATTACCATATCATCTGATTCAAAAAACAAAGCATATCGAATTGAAGATGGCATATTTGCATCTGATTTTATAATCGATAACGCTCCATCTGTTTAATCTCATTGCAGAATGAATTATCTGCAATCAAATACTGCATCTCAAACTCTCTTTCTCTCTTTAAAGGAAGGGAGTTTGCTTTTTTCAACAACCTATACCAATTATCTATTGGTGTTGCAAAATGAATTAACTTGTGAATTATTATATGTGATTCCAAATATCATAAATGAAAACGATAGGATTACAACTCTGGGCATTAGTACGAATGCTGATGATCCAGTTAATGCTTCGATTCTCATCACTCATGGTGGTAGGTGGAATTATATTGTTTACGCTCAAAATTCGAATAGCAACCTTAATCCTAATTCTATTGATGTGGTTGGTGAAATTGAAAGAGGATTCATTGAATTTTCTTCGCTCATTAACTACTACGATCAACCATCATTAACAATACCTTCAGACATCGAATACAATGCCTAATATAGTCGACGAAATAAAACAAAGGATTGGAGCAACTCAACTGGAGTTATCTAAATATGTGAAGATTCAACCTATCGAAATTGAAGATAGAAAAGGATTTGTGAGTTATGGAGAATCTAATTCATTTCCACAATACACCATAGAATTATACAATGAATCACCAGTGCATGGAAGTATTGTTAATTCGATTGCGTTTATGATTGCTGGTCAAGAATTCACAAGTGATAATCCACAAGCTACTGCTGAATTAAAGAGATTAGGATTAGATAAAATTCGTCATAATACAGCACTCGATTTAAAATTACATGGTGGATTTTATTGGGAGATTATTTGGTCAATGGATAGAAGTACCATCGCGCAAATTAATCATTTGCCATTTGAGAATTGTCGCTTGTGTGTAAGCGATGACAATGATGATGTGAATGGTATTTATTATTCTCGCGATTGGAATGATACTAGAAAAAAGAAGAATACACCTTCGTACATTCCTATGTTCAATCCTGAATATAAAGATGAATGTCCAAAGCAAGTATTATTTGTTCATTCAGTTTCTGTTGGTAGTGAATATTATCCAAAACCAGATTACATAGGTGGAATTAATTATATTGAATTAACTCGTCAGATTAGCGAATATCATGTGAACAATATATTGAATGGATTCTTTCCATCATTAATCACATCATTCAATAATGGAATTCCTTCACTTGAAGAGCAGCGAATGATTAAGAATCAATTGCAACAAGCAATTCAGGGAGCAGAGAATGCAGGGAAAGTATTGACATTTTTCAATGAAGATAGAGATCGTGGTGTTGAGTTCACTCCATTTCCAATATCTGATGCAGATAAGCAATATGAATTTTTGAGTGAAGAAAGTACAAAACAAATTTTGATTTCTCATCGTGTTACATCTCCATTATTATTTGGAATTCGCGATGGTGGTGGATTAGGCAGTAATACTGATGAAATGAAACAAGCAATGTGGATTTTCACCAAACAAGTAATTGAGCCATTCCAAAGAATGATTACTGATAGTGTTGAATATTTATTTTCAGTTATTGCAATAAATGCAACAATTGGAATTACTCAAAACGATTTGATTTATTCACCACCAGCATCTCCAACTCAACAATCAGAAGAAAAAAAAAAAGTTTTAGTACAAGCTGATGAGAATAACTCTTTTTTACCAACAAATGAGATGGCAGCATCAGCAGAATTGGGATTGAAATGGAGAGCAGAATACAATCGTGGTGGAACAGAGGTAGGAGTAGCAAGAGCGAGAGATATAAGCAATAAACGCAATCTCTCATTTGATACAATTAAACGCATGAATAGTTATTTCTCTCGTCATGCAGTAGATAAAGAAGCAAGTGGATGGAATCAAGGAGAAGAAGGATTTCCATCTGCTGGTAGAATTGCTTGGGAATTATGGGGTGGTGATGCTGGAAGAGATTGGGCAGCAAGAATTATTGAAAGAGTAAATCAGCAACAATCAGTTCACATTTGCCAATCATCAAATGATTTCAGTGATGAACAAGGTAGATTGTGGATTGAGATTTTGAAAACAAAAGCTGAATTTGTTGATTCTGAAGAATGGGAATTGATAAGTGAAGAAGATGTAGATGATCCAGAAAATGAATCAAAGTTCACACAACAATTTCAAGCGTCATTAAGCAGTTATGATAATTCTGATGATAGGTCTAATTGGGGAGATACTGGATTATATAAATTGCGCTATGCATATAGTCAAAATTTGAGTGAAAATTCTCGTGAATTTTGTGTTGAAATGGTTAGATTATCCAAAGCTGGAGCATCATTCAGATATGAAGATATTCAGGAGATGAGTAATGATGGAGTAAATGGTCAATTTGCACCAGCTGGTCAATCAAAATATAATATCTTCTTGTACCTTGGGGGGTGTTTCTGCCATCATAGATTCAAAAGACAAATTTATTATCGCAAGAGAGATAGTAAAGGAAGAATTCTTCCAAACAAAGGTCTTGAAAATGATAAACGAGTGGGAGATAATCCATATGTACCAAAGAAAGGTCTAGAAGGAATTGCTCCAATCGATAGAGCAGATCGTGGATCATTGAAATATGGATAAATTAATTATTAATTAATAAAAAAACTGAAATGCCAATACAACCAGAGATATTATTAATCACAGAAGATTACTTGAAAAAATACACATCAATCACTGATGCTGTTGATCCAAACATCATTCGTCCAGCTATTTATTTAGCACAAGATAAGCAAATGACAAATTATCTTGGAACTGATTTGATGAATAAAATCAAAGCAGATGTAAGTGCTGGAACAATCACTGGAGATTATGAGACATTACTCAATAATTACATCTTAAAATCATTATTATGGTGGACGATGGTTGAGTTATATCCATCTCTATTGTATAAGCATGACAATGGTAATTTAGTTAGCAGACAAAGTGAAGATACTACTCCAGTAACGAAGGGAGAAATGGAATCGTTAAAGGAAGCTGCACGAGAAAATGCAAGATATTACACTAATAGATTGGTAAAATATTTGTGTTATAATAGTTCACTCTTTCCTGAATATACATCAAACACTAATGATGATATCAATCCAGATAACAATCCATATGGAAAGAGTAATTTTCTAATTAGCGATTCATATAATTTTCAAAGATTAAGATGGACAATAAAAGATTTCATACGAACATCGTACTAAATAGAAAAAAGCAGTACGAGAAATTGCTTAAACAATATTTAAAAAAGCAATATGAATTGAAGAAATCATGATGAAGGAATTATTGTTTTTGAAAACAAAATATTGGTTACTTGCAATTGTAACCATATTTCTTCCCATCAAAGAATTGATGATTACCATTGGTTTTTTGGTTGGATCAGATATGGTTGTTGGAATCTGGAAGGCAATTAAATTAGGAATTAAAATTCGTTCAAGAAGAATGAGTGATAGTGTTACAAAAATGCTATTATATCAACTTGCGATAGTGAGTGGATTTTTAATTGAGACATACATTATTGAACAATTAATTCCAATCACAAAACTCATTGCAACTACCATTGCAGTAATTGAATTTAAATCAATTGTTGAATCAATTGAAGCTGTAACTGGAAAAGATTTATGGAAAAGAATTAAGATATTGATTGGTCGTAAAAATGAAGATTTAAACGAAATCATGAAAGATGAGCAAATTAAGTAAATATACAACTTTACAAGAGGTCATAAAAAGTAATATGGCTAGTGTATTGCAAATTCAAAATATTCCAAATTCAGAACAAATTGCCAATCTCAAATTAGTTTGTACAGAGATATTTGATAAAGTTCGTGAACATTTTGGAATTCCAATTGGAATCACCAGTGGTTTTCGTAGTGCTGAATTGAATCAGCGCATTGGAGGTAGTAAATCATCTCAACATTTGCAAGGTAAAGCACTGGATATCGATGGAGATTTATTGGGTGGTGTATGCAATAAAGACATATTCGAATTCATAAAAAATAATTGTACATTTGATCAATTGATTTGGGAATTTGGAACAGAGAATTCACCTGATTGGGTGCATGTTAGTTACAACAAGGGAGTAAATAGAAAACAAATTTTACGAGCGATTAAGAGCGAAGGAAAAACTATTTACAAACCTTACTAACTATGAAAGGACGAAAAGAATCAGACAAAACAAAATTAGCGAGAGAGTTAAGAACGAGATTCCCAAACACACCAACGCTAACTCTCGCAAAGAAATTAAGCAAAGAACATTTCGAAACTTTTATTGGAGTAGAAGATGCTCGTGATACACTGCGTAGAATAGAGGGCAAAGATGGTAGAACTCCAAAAGACAAAACACTGGTCATTACTGAACATCGCCCACGCAATCCATTCAACCTGCCGAAGTCATATGCCAAAGGAAGAAAGCATTTTGATATCAAAGGTCAGAAGGTATTGATTCTTTCAGATATCCATATTCCTTATCATGATATCGATGCATTATCTGTTGCAATTAAAACTGGAATAGATGAAAATGTAGATACAATTATCTTGAATGGAGATGCTCTCGATTGTCATATGATTAGTGATTTTGTCAAAGATCCAAAGAAGAGAAAATTTAAGGATGAATTATATGCAATGCGTAGTTTTTTGCACGAGTTGAGAGGACAATTTCCTACTGCTGAAATAATTTACAAAGAAGGAAATCATGAAGAGAGATATTGGAGATATATGCGCGTTAAAGCTCCAGAGCTATTCGACATAGATGCATTCGATTTTCCATCACTAACTCATTGCGATAAACACAACATCAAATGGTTAGATGGCAAGAGTAAATTGAATATTGGTGGATTATCAATATTTCATGGTCATGAATTTGGAAAGCAATTTCTTCCATCTGTAAATGTCGCAAGGGGATTATTCTTGAAAACAAAAGCGAATGCTATGTGTGGCCACCATCATCAAACAGCAGAACACACCGAGCGAGATGTAAATGGCAAGGTAATAACTTGCTGGGGTGTTGGTTGTTTATCAGAACTTTCTCCAGATTACAATCCCTATTCCAAATACAATCACGGATTCGCGATAATTACGCGAGGAATCAATAAAGCGTTCCATGTCAAAAACTATCGCATACATGAAGGAGCAATTTATTAAATGGATTGCATTTGCAATTGGGTTAATTATTGCATGGATTATTGGGAAAAATTCATGCAGTTCCAATCGGTTACAAATTGTAACCACCTCATCAGATACTATTGTTGTATTGAAAGCACGAATTGACACGATAGAAAAAGAACGAATTAAAATCAAAGAGATTTATGAAAAGCAAATTGATACTATTTATCTGTATGATAGCATTGCCATTGATAGTGCATACACAAAGGCAATTGAAAAGCTACGCGATTACGAACGCACTGGATTCGATAAGTAAAGAAAAGCGGTTGGTTGTATTGGCAGTTGCTAAACTCGATTATTTGATTAGCGACAATCAAAAATTAAGTAGGATAAATCATTCACTAAACGAGATTAACGAGCGTAATGCAGTTTATATCGTGCAAATCGAGGGGTTAAATAAGGAATTAAACGATGAGTTAAATGCGGAATTAAAGAGAAAAAAAAAGTGGCGAAATGCCACTCTTTATTCAGTTGGATTTAACGCTGCTTTTTTAACTGCATTAATCGTTTTAGGTAGATAGCAAAATCTAATGCTTCTTCATATGCATGATGCATCCATTCTTGTTCACTCAAATTAGCTTGATCTACACTCATGCCATATTTTGCTCTTCCCATTTTTTCTCTAGATATTAAATCGGAAATTACTTGTTTGTAAGTTTCAGATTGACAATTATCAAAATCATGTGTTATATTCATTTGTTTAATATTTTTTCTAAATTAGGTTTAAAATAATTTTCTCCTTTCATCACTTTTCCATCTTGACGATAGATTGGATTTCCATTAGCATCCAGTTTACTCATGTTACTGGCATGAATCTCATCGAACATTGATTCTAATTTATCAGCAATTCCCAAATCTATTGCATAACCAATGAGCAAATACATTTGATCTATAATTGCATCTGATAAATCAATTAAATTCAATGAAGAAATCATTTCATAGAATTCTTCTCTAATCAAATTGTGATGCAATAAATGATTGGAATTCCTTCCAGAATTGATTGGTAAATTAAATCTCTTTCGAAATTCAGTTACTTGTTCTATTTGTTTATTCATAATATTTCTTTTTGTTTGCGAATGTATTCCGTTAATTCAGGCAGCATCCAATATCCATAACTTGCCATTTCATAACTGAATTCTTCAATTTGGCGAGTTATATCTGGCAGCAATGCTCCATCTGCATTCCAAATAGCAGTAATTGTTTTGCCATGTTCACGCTGGATACTATCGTTTAATCTTTTCAGAATCATTTTTGTTTGGTGATTGTAAAACCATTTGATTGTCTCGCATTCATCCCCTGCGTAAATTGACGCTTGTAACCACATGAGAAGGTTTAACACCTTTACTTTTTCTAATTCGTCTTTTGTTATTTCAGTTTTCATCTTATCCTCCAAATGTTTCGTTGTAGTATTGTTCACTCGTTTCTCGTGGAAATATAGTATCATCATTAGTCATATCTAAACATCCATGACAATACGAATCTATTATCTCCTCCTTATGCATTGCTTTTGCTTTTCTCAAGATTGAGTGCCATTCAAATTTGTCTTTTGGTGTGTATGATAGTTCAAAAAATAACCATTCAACACTACTTTGTTTATGGCTTATACTTTTAGGTTTCCATGTACTACCAATTCTTTTGTATCCTCTATCCCACAAAAATTGATCTACCAGTCCAGTGTTTTCTATTGCATTTTTAAGGTCAGTAAAATACTTAGCATCATCCTCATCACTTTCATTTATAAAACAATCTGAAATAATTTGCTTGACAAAAGTTTCTTTTGCTTTCTCAATCCATTCCTCTTTAGTAGGCAGATAATCCCTTTCGTCAAACATCTCAAAAGTCATGTGTTTTTTTATAGTGGCAGTATATACTATGTCATAAGAATCTGGTCTTATATTGATTTCTACCTTATCAAAATCAAATAGGTCATATATTTTTTTCATTTTGTTTTGTTTTAGATTTCAAATGTATCAAATAAATTTAACCAAAAGCATATTTGCCATAGTTCTTTTTGAGTTCGTAAAAACATCTCATCATAATTGCATCAGCGAAATCTGGAGAAATTCCGTATTTCTTTTGCAATGTCTCTTTGTTCGTTACTCGCAACTTTCCATCACTATCGATTTTCTCTCTTCTAATCATCTCCAGTTCTTTGATAATTGTATCTTTATAGGTAGATTCAAAAGTGATTGCATTATTGGTTATTAGTTCTCCAAGTTTAAAATAACAATCTGCTTTTAAGTTCATATAGTTATCGCGCACTGCTTTTGATCCATTAAGAAATCCTCGATATCTTCCAAAATCAACTGCTCCACCACCGATTCCATCTTCATCGCAGATGATATTTGACAATCTAACACCATTTGCTTGTGCTAATTGATTGATAGTATCTACGATTTCATTGATTGGTTTATGTTTCAAGATAATAAATTTACTAGCGTGTAATCCATTCCATAACACAATGATTGTTCTATCATTTCCCATTCGCGCGATATCAGCAGTGATAAACATATCTGCATTTGTGATAGCTGGAGTTCTGAAACATCGGAGTAAATCGTCATAATCATACAATCTATCTTTTGTCTCATCATAATCCCAATCACCTTCAAGTAATCTTTTTCTATCTGTTTCTGGAAGCATCTGGAGTGATTCAAGATATACTGGAGATATATGTGGATTATCAGATGGTAATGCCTGAACAAAATCTCTATCACTACGAATTGTTCCATTCCTTTTTGCATCAAAGAACTCGGTGTATAACCAACCTTTGTGAGGGTTGCAAGTCATGAGTAACTTTGGTTTGTCGTTTATTAACTTGTAACGCAATCGCGAGGAAAGGATGTCGATACATTTTTGACTTACCTCACCTGCCTCATCAACGAAAGCATCTGTTAATTCAATCGATCCAAATCTTTGGAATTCTGCATCGGATGGTAAATCAGCTAAATCCATCAAAATAATTTGGCTGCCATTAAAGAATTTGATTACATGGTCTTGTCCGTTATATGTCCAATGTTTATCTGGCATTAATCCATACATCGAGCATAACTCAAAGAAGGTAGCCATTGTAGATAATCGCAGTTTTTTAAGTTCAGATCTACCAATCAATCCGCGAGTTCCAGCATATTTCAATCTTCTCTTGATTTGCCAATCGCAACCTAAAAAAGATTTCCCACCACCTACACCGCCACCATACAACAATTGCCTACAATCGTTATCGATGGCGAGTAGGTTGAGAGCATCAATTTGTTTCTGATGGTATTTCATTTATTTGATTAAAGATTATATCCATTCGTATCAATTGCTTAAGTAGGTTTTCGTTATCACATTTCTTTTTGATATGATATTTTTTACCATACAATTCAAATCGAACATTATAATTTTTCATAACTTACTCATTATTCGTTCTTGTAAAATCGTGCTATCCATGATATCTGCATACAATCTTCTCATCAATTCTTTTTGAACAGATTGATTGAATGATAATTTATCAGTTTTATTCATTCTTTCCAATCTTGTTTTGGTCAATTGCATTTCTTCAATCACTTGAAATCGCGCAGCAAATTTCCATTGTTTCCACTGGTCATCACTCCAGCAATCATCATTGATTACTTCCAGTTCATAGAATTTTGCGATGAAATTTGGAGCAAGAATCATGACTGCATTTCTCTCATTATTCTTCCATCGATTGATGTCTGTTTGGAACATTTCTTTCCAATCAATTTGATCATGATATTCTTGCAGTGGAATCTCCATCTTCGTTTTTTTCTTTTCCAGAGCAATATTCATTTGATTCCGCACATTGCTATAATTTTTCAAGACATCGCTTTGGAAGGCAATAGTAACCATTCCAAAATGTTCTATTCTTGTGAATTCAACTCCAGCAGCATTCATTTCAAAAGCAAGTGCATATTCGCCAATTGTCATATATGGATGATAATGGATAGCATTAGTGAACAGCATTTGAACTTCTTCGCTAGATGGCAATTGTTTAATTCCACTGATAACGATTGTTCTGGCGATTAGTGATTTGAACATCTGTAATGTAATATCACAGATTCTTACTTGTTCTTTTGATTCAAGATATGCTCTTTCATTCGCTGTCAATCCACTCTTGTAGTTGAGTCCTTTGTATTCTACCAATTGATTCATTGTTTTGATTTTTATTAGTTATGAATTCGTGTAATTTCCATGCACTACGCATTGCTGCTTTCCAATCTTTCATTTTTTTCTTGCCATAATACCAATTGGTGTTCGTGTAATGGCTGATAAAAATATCTGCAAAATTGAGTGCATCTTCAGTTTGTGCATTTGGCATTCTTTCGATAAAGTAATCAGCAACATCTTCAAGCGATGGAGGTGTGAATCTGCTTTTGTCGTTTTGCTTCTTCTCTAGTAAGTAATCGAGTTTTTCGTGCAATTTTTGCACTTCTATCAAGATTTGAGTTAGTTCGTTCATATTTCCATTTTTTTGTAGTTAGCATATCGTCAAATGTATAAATTTTTTGATTATTCAGCAATTTAATTATGTCAGTTACTTTTTTCCTGAATATTTTATCTGTATTGATCAATGCATCAAATGATTTCATATTATGTATCATTGTCGCATGATGGCGCAAAAGATGTGCTGATATCTTTGCATAACTCCAGTCAGTTCCCATTCGTAAAAATGCTGTATAAATAATTCGTGCATCATTGAATTCTCGATATCGAAATCTACTAAACAATTCAGATGGAGAAATCTTACATACATTGCAAACTTCAGCCAAAACTGCATTGGTTAATTCATTACCATCTGGTCTAGTTAATTTCATCTTATCATATTTAATCACTTCATCCAGTGAAGATGCATTAGGATTAGTTATGATTGAATATAGTAGATCAAAACTATTAGGAGATTGAATGAGATTCATTTTTAGCTTATCGTAAGCATTCATTAATTGCTTATTCATCACCTTCATGTTTAATTGTTATTTCACTTGAGTTAATTGCCATCTGCACGATTATTTTGATATCAATATTGAGTTCATCTGAAATCTTTTGGATATCCATCAATCTCATATACACTGGATAGTTCACATATCTCCATGCAGTAGGATAACTGATTCCAAGTACACGAGAGAAATTCATCGTATTCTTAAAATTGGTTTTGATTAAATTTTGAAAATCTGTTTTCATAATTGTCCAGTAAATAAAAATTTGATTCTTTTGATTAATGATACCTTACGCAATTGCCTTGTTTTTTTTGCAACTGGAGGGGAATCTTGTTGGGTTACTTGGTGGGATGTTTTTGGAAATTTGATTTTGATCTGTCCAATTTGTTTTTTATTTGAATAATATTTAGATTGATATTCCTTGCATAATTGAACGAACTTATCCAATCGCTGTTGTGTTAATCTTTCTGCTGCTCTCCATTTACCATCTTCTTTCCATACAATTCCAGATTGTATCATTATTTGAAAATGCCATCGTGCTATTGATAAATGATCAGTAACTATTTGATAATTATAAATTTGATTGTGATTCAGATATTGACATAATTGAGTTATTCGTTTATGCATCAACTCTGGATTGGTAGTCATTGCTTGTCTCGTTTTCATTTTTCTATTTTTAATTTTAATTTATTAATCCATTCTTCAGGAATTCAGAAAGGCATATCATCATTTGCATCCATCTTCCTATCATTTAACGCATTATCCACCGCATCTTGGTTAGCTTGTTGGCCTGTGGTTAGATAGTGTTCAAAATAAAGAGCCATATCTACATACACTTCTTTTTGCTCACCTATTCCAATAGCATCTACTGCTGCTTTCAAAGCAACAGCACGAGCGATTTCTACTTTGTCTTGTGGTGATTTTTGATATCCACCACCAGCATTACCAAATGATTTTGGAGCATCACCTACTGCACTAATAAATTTAATTGTTGGTGTTGATTTACTATTACCAGCAATCTGATAGTTGTATTCCTTTCCAATTTCGAATTTACAATTACCTTTTGCGTAATTATTACCTACATCTCCATTTTCAAATACAATTTCGAAGATTTTCATATCTTTAAAATCTCCATTTGGCTGCACATTTTTTACTTTACTTGTTTTCATTGTTTTTTGATTATTTGATTATTAAATTATTTTCTTGATCTATTGCTCCAATTGCCCATTGTTCATCTTTGAATAGTGGATGCATGGCAGTGTGATTTTCATAGCAGTAAGGACACCATT
>Ga0129336_10000592_pt1 | contig 21456 bp, 17 predicted proteins | sample CPB6_02_DNA_FD_96878 | JGI IMG/M metagenome (GOLD analysis project Ga0129336, IMG submission 96878) | Freshwater to marine salinity gradient microbial communities from Chesapeake Bay, USA - CPBay_Sum_0.6_0.2_DNA | ecosystem: Environmental > Aquatic > Marine > Coastal | place: USA: Chesapeake... | reverse complement strand
TCGCGAGGGCCGGTGACGGCAGGCGGCAGTCCGGCTTGGTGAGCAGTAGCTGCACGTCGCCGAGTTGTCGCTCGGCGAATCCGCCTTCGCAGTAGCAGAGATAGAACTCCCAGAGACGGACGAAGGACTCGGGGTAGCCGAGCGCGCGCACTTTCGGCAACTGATCAAAGAAATTGCGGCGCCACTCGCGCAAGGTGCGGGCGTAATGCGGACCGATGTCCTCCAGGCCGAAGATCTTGAGATCGGTCGCGCGCGTCAGCGATCGGCTGATGGCCTCTACGCTCGGGATGAAGCTGCCCGGAAATATGAAGCGCTGGATGTAGTCGACCGATTTGCGCGCCTGCTCGTAGAACTGGTCCTGGATGGTGATGGCCTGCAGCAGCAGGGCGCCGTGTGGTTCGAGCAGCGAGGAGCACTTGGCGAGGTAGGTGTCGAGGTACTGCGCACCCACGGCCTCGATCATCTCGATCGAGAAAGCCTTGTCGTAGCGTCCCTTCAGGTCGCGGTAATCTTCGAGCAACAACGTGATGCGATCGCCGAGCCCGGCGCAGGCGATTTTCTCGCGGGCATAGTCGTGTTGCTCGCGAGATATGGTGGTAGTCGTGACGTGGCAGCCGTAATGTTTGGCCGCATGGATGGCGAGCCCGCCCCAGCCGGTGCCTATCTCGACCACGCGATCGCCGGGTTGCAATCGGAGCTTCCGGCAGACGGCATCGAACTTGCCGATCGAAGCTTGCTCCAGCGTCGAGTGCTCGTCGGCGAAGATGCCGCAGGAATAGGCCATGGTGGGATCGAGCATGAGCTCGTAGAGCGCATTGCCCAGATCGTAATGCGCCGCGATGTTGCGCGCGCTGCCATGGCGGCTGTTGCTGTTGAGAAAGTGGAATATTTTGAGCAACGGTCGACTGACGATCGCCCAACGACTGTCCATGCCGTTCATCATCTCGCGATTGGCAACGAACAGACGCACGAGACCCGTCAGGTCGTCACAGCGCCAAAGTCCGCGGATGTAGGCCTCGCCCGCCCCGACCGTGCCGCCGAAGGCCGCATCGGCGTAGAGCTGGGGATGATCGATGTGCAGCGTGACCGCAAGGTCGAGACGCGGCGTGCGCTTGCCGAAGCGATGACGCGTTCCGTCCCACTCGATGATCTGCAATTCGCCGTGTTGCAGCGTCGCGAACTGCCCGAGCAGCAGTCTTCGACCGAGCGTGGCGAGGGGTGATGGTCGAGCGATGCCGCCGCCGCGCACGGCGTCCATGGCGGTGGTGGGAATGATCGATGGTTTCGCGCTGCGTTCGCTCATGGCCCCTCGTCAACTCGCCAATTTGTCCGGGTGAGTGAAAAAAGGCGTGCGCTTGAGCAACAGCAACAACGCCTGCCAGTAGATCAGCGCGCTCACTTTGAACGTGATGAACGGAAACGCCAGGAGTGCGCGCCCGAGCGAGCGAGCCGTCAAAGGTTCGCGATGCAGCGTGAGCGTCGCATCGAACTGCGACAGACCGTCTTTCCAGTTTTCCATGTGGACGTTGAGTGTGTCCCCGGGCTGCGAAAAGCGCCAGTCGTAGCGCATGTCCATGGGCAGGAAGGGCGAGACGTGGAATGCCTTCTCGAACTGCCAACGCAAGACCTGCGCCCCCACCCTTTCGGCCTCGTCGACCTTGAGCACGTAGGCGTGCCGTTCGTCCCAAGGCGTATTGGTGATCTCCGCCACGATCGTCTCGAGGCGCTCGTCCTTCGCGTCGAACACGTAGTAAAAGCTCACCGGATTGAAGTTATAGCCAAATTGCCGCAAGTGGGTGAGCAGACGGATGGGTCCGGTCGGGCGGCGACCGGTGGTCTCTTCGATCCGATCGCGCACCGCCGTATCGAGCGACGTGCGCGGGTCGCCCAAAAAATCGGCGCGTCGAAACCAGGCCAGTGCCGGTTTGCGTGCCGACCAGAACCAACGATTGCGAAACAGCGCCGGCAGTTCGGCTAAATCGAGGTAAGTGAGGAAAATGCGGTAACGGAACTCGTTGCGGCGCGGCCCGAAGCGCCGGTGGCGGATGTGACCGTGATAGAGGCAGCTCGTACCCATCAGCTCGTTTCGCGCAGGCTGCGACGCACGGGCTCGAGCAGCGGTGCAGGAGGAGGCGTGGTACCGGTGACCCGCGCGAAATCTTCGAGCGCCCAGAGACCACTGACGACTCCATCTTCGTGAAAGCCATAGCGCCAATAGGCACCGCAATAATGGGTGCGACGCACGCCGCTGATGTCGCGGCGACGACCCTGCGCGACGACCGCAGCAGGCGTGTAAACCGGGTGATGGTAGGTGTACCGGCCGAGCACTTTCGACGGATCGATCTCGGCCGTGCGATTGAGCGTGACCATGAAGGTCACGTCGGCGTCGATCGCTTGCAGCACGTTCATGTCGTACGTCAGCGCGACTCGGCCGCTGTCGGGGTTGAGCAGGTGGTAATTCCAGGCCGCACGAGCGAGCGGTGTGCGCGGCAGCATAGTGCGATCGGTGTGCAGAACGGCGTCGTTCTCCTGGTACGGAAACGCACCGAGGATCTGCTGCTCGGCCTCGCTCGGATCTTCGAGCATCGCTAGTGCCTGATCGCTGTGACAGGCAAAGAAAACCTGATCGAAGCGCTCATCGCCCGCACGACTGCCGATCCATACTCCATCTTCGCTGCGGCGGACTCGCTGCACCGGCGTCGAGAGGCGAATACGTTCGCCGAATTCGGCCGTCAGGCGACGGGCGTATTCGCGTGAGCCGCCGGTGACTGTGCGCCAAGTCGGTCGATCGTCCACGTTCAAGAATCCGTGTCGATCGAAGAAATCGACGAAGAAGCGCGCCGGAAACTCGAGCATACCGCGACCGGTGGCCGACCAGATCGCCCTCCCCATGGGGATGATGTAGTGCTCGATGAAAGCGCGCGAGTAGCCGCCTCGCGCGAGATAGTCACCGAGCGTGAGCGAGCCCTGCGGGTCGGGATGCCCCGGTCTCATCGGCGGTGCGAGTAACTCCCGTGCCCGGCTGTTGAAGCGCAGGATATCGGCGATCATGCGCAGGAAGCCCGGGTTCAGCAGGTTACGACGCTGTGCGAACAGCGAATTGACCGAGGTGCCGTTGTATTCGAGGCCGCTACGCTCGCAGCGCAGCGAGAAGCTCATGTTCGAGAACTGCCAGGGTACGCCGAGCGCCGTCAGCAAGGCGATGAAGTTGGGGTAGGTCCAATCATTGAAGACGATGAATCCGGTGTCGATCGCGTAACGCCGACCACCCTGCTCGACATCTTTGGTGGCGGTGTGACCACCCACGTAATCATTGGCCTCGAACAACACGAGTTCGTGACGATCACGCAAGTGCCACGCCGCCGTGAGTCCGGCGATCCCGGTTCCGATGATGGCGATGCGACTCACGTCAGAGGCGGGGACCGTTGCGCTCGCCGGCGATCGCTCAGGCGATGCGCCGCGGCGAGTGGTCGCGAATCGCGACCGGTACCGGTTTGAGATCCCAAATGATGCCGAGCCAGGCCATCACTTTGAGCAGGTAGTAGGTGATGTCGACTTCCCACCAATAGAAGCCCTGGCGCGTGGAGCTTGGAAAGTGGTGATGGTTGTTGTGCCAGCCTTCACCGAGAGTGATGAGCGCGAGCAGCCAGTTGTTGCGACTCGCATCGCCCGTGCGATAGCGCTGGCGACCAAACACGTGCGACAAAGAATTGATGGTGTAGGTGCCGTGGTAGCAGGCGACGGTGGAGATGAAAAACCCCCACACCAGCATCTGCCCACCGCTCGTGCCGAGTTCGGGCGCCGTCCGCTCGAGCAGCGCACCGAGTCCGAACATGCCGACCGCGAGCGCCACCGGGATCAGGATGTCGAAGCGATCGAGCCAGCGCAGCTCCGGAAACTGCATCAGGTCGCGCACGCGACGCAGATCGGGACGAAACCCGCGCGCCGTGAGGAACCAGCCCATGTGCGAACGCAGGAAGCCATGTTGCACCGGCGAGTGGGCATCTTCGGGTTTGTCGGAGTGCGCGTGGTGATGCCGATGGTGGGCCGCCCACCAGAGCGGGCCACGCTGCACGGCCGAAGCGCCCAGCAGTCCAAAAATGAATTGGCCCGCGCGCGAAGTCTTGAACGAGCGATGCGAAAAATAGCGATGGTAGAAACCGGTGATCGCGAACATGCGCAGGAGATAGGCGACCACGGCGACCGTGACGGCGATCGGGCTCCAGCCAACCCAGATGACGCCGAGGCAGGTCGCGTGCACGCCGATGAAGGGCAGGATACGCGCCCATTCCACGCGGTCCGGAATCTCCGGCAGCGGGGCGCCCTCGGCCGGGGCCGTGAGCGGACCGGTGTCGAACCAGTTGATGAAGGCGCGCAACCAGCGGCGCCAGACGGGGAGGGTTTGCTCAGTCATGTGTCCAAAACTCTTGACAGTTTACGATGCCAAACCTCGATCCCAAAGTAAACGCGCCGCGGACCTCGGGGTCCGCGGCGCGGGTTTTTGGGGCCAGGCCAGAGGGCTAGCGGATCAGACGAGCCCGTGCTGACGCTTGAGGGCGTCGATGCGCTCATCGAGCGGCGGGTGGCTCATGAAGAAGCGCTTGATCCCCGTCGGCGTGCCCGAGTTGATGCCGAAGGCGGCCATCTGCTGCGGCAGGCCTTCCGGCTGCTGCGCGCGCTTCAGGGCCTCGAGGGCGCCGATCATCGCCTGCGGGGTGGTGAGCAGGGCCCCCGCCGCATCGGCACGGAACTCGCGCTTGCGCGAGAACCACATGACGATGACGCTCGCGAGGATGCCGAGCAGCAGCTCGCACACCATCACGATCACGAAATAGCCGATGCCGCCGCCGTTTTCGTTCTTGAACACGGCCTTGTCGATGAAGTTGCCGATGACGCGGGCGAGGAAGATGACGAAGGTGTTGACCACACCCTGGATCAAGGTCAGCGTGACCATGTCGCCGTTGGCGACGTGACCCACTTCGTGCCCGAGGACGGCCTCGACCTCTTCCTTGCGCATGCGCTGCAGCAGGCCCGTGCTGACGGCTACCAGGGCCTTGTTCTTGTTGGCGCCGGTCGCGAAAGCATTGGGCTCGGGGCTATCGAAGATGCCGACTTCGGGCATGCCGATACCGGCCTCGTCGGCTTGCTTGCGCACCGTGTCGACGAGCCAGCGCTCGAGGTTGTCGCGCGGCTGCTCGATGAGGCGCACGCCCATCATGCGCTTGGCGCTCCACTTCGACATGGCGAGCGAGATCAGCGCACCACCGAAACCGAACACGGCGGCGAACACCAGCAGCCCGTAGTAGCTGCCGTTTTGCGCGGCGATGTATTGGTCGATGCCGAGGATGCGCATGACGACCGACAACACGAGGACCACTGCAAGGTTGGTGATGAGGAACAACGCAATGCGTTTCATGGCGTAGGCAGGCTCCTGAAAGAAGTAACCGGGAATTGGACTCAGTCCGGCCGGCGAAGTTTCGCTGGCTGCAACAATTTAGCCAAGCCCCCGGCCTTGTGCCAGAGGTGAGGCCGCCGATGGCGGTTTCAAGGGCGGCCCTTGAAATATCAAGGGCTTAGATCGAGGCGCGGGTTGGGGCTCAGGCGAGGGTCAAAACGCCGAGGTAGGGGCTCGTGCCGCCGAGCTCGAAACTCGCGCTCGCCCGACCCGCCGCGCCGCTGACCTCGAGGTCGTAGCGGCCGCTGCCCGGGGGCAGGCGGTCGATCTTGAACTCGCCGAAGGTGTCGGTGGTCGCACGGCCGACTTCGCGCCCTGCTTGCCGCAGCACGACCGTCGCGCCCGCGGCGCACTCCTCGATACCCCCGACTCGTTGCACGACGGTGCCACCCACGAAGCAGTGCGTCATGAGATGGCGATTTTTGTAATAGACCCGCGGCCGGGTGCCGAGCTCGGCGCGTTCGACCTCCAGCCCTTCGTTCGCCACGAGACGCTGCATTTCGACATCCTCGAGTTTGACGGTACGAAAGGCATCGGTGGGGCAGGCCTGCTCGGCACGGGTCTTGGTCCAGCCCGCATCGAGCAGGTGGGCGTCGAAGGTCCAGTGCTGGGGCAGCTGCAAATCTTCGTTCCAGGACACGGCGCCGTAGGGGCAGGCCTCGACGATTTGCTTCTGTCCCTTGGCCTTGACGGGGTCGATGATCACGATGCCGTCGTCGCGTTTCTTGACGGCGCCATCGCGCGCTGCCTTCATGCAGGGCGCGTCATCGCAGTGGTTGCACATCACCGGCTGGAAATGTGCATCGACGAGCGGATAGCTGCCGCGCTCGTGTCGCTTGATCTCGAGCCAGTTGTGACCCTGCGCAGGTTGCGGTGCGCTGTAGCCCGGGAAGTCGTTGCCGGCGTATTCGTCCTTGACGGCGATGAAGCAGCCGCGGCAGTTGTCGCAGCGCTCGACGTCGACGATGAGATTCCATTTCTTTGACATCAGGCGATCTCCGCGCGCGGTTGCCAGGTGTCGACGCCGGTCCACTTCTCGATCTGGATCAGCGTGGTGTTCGGGCGAATGCCGTGGGTTTTGCGAGCGATGGCTTTGCTCGGGTTCAGCATGTTGATGCAACCACCGAGATCGGTGGATTTGCCCGGCTCGCCCGCCGGGCGGTACTCGGCCGAGGCCGTCGAGGCCGAGACCACGCCGGGGCGCAGTCGATCGGTGATTTGCGCGGCACAGACGACCGAGCCGCGGTTGTTCCACAAGCGAATGAGATCGTCGTCGCGGATGCCGCGCGCGGCGGCATCCTCGCGATTGATGCGGGCGACCAAATAATAGTGACCGTCCTTCAAGACGCGATGCTCGCGGATGTCGCGCACGCTGCAGCCTTCGTCATCACCCATGAGGTGAAAGGGGTAACGCGAGTGCGGTGACAACAATTGCAGCGGAAACTCGGCGAGTTGCGGTTCGCGTTTGCCGTCTTCGTAAACCGGCATGTACTGATTGAGGGGCGGTCGATCGGGATCGTCGATGCGCTTGAGCGTGCTCGCGACGAATTCGAATTTGCCCGATGGCGTCTGCAGCCCTTTGCCGAGACCCGCGACGTATTCGGAAGGCAGCGGATAGGGCTCGGGCGTGTCTTTCTTGCGGCCCTCGTAGAACCAGCGATTCGCGGTCGGTGCGCGGGCCGACTCGGGATCGGGGGCGACGACGTAGTAGCCTTTTTTGAGGAACTCGCGCCAGCTCGTGCGCTTGGCGAGATCCGAGGAATCGAAGACACGCTTGCACCAGTCGTATTCGGAGGTGCCCCCTTCCGAATACACCGCGCCGAGATCGAGCTTCTCGGCGATCGCGAGGAAGATGTCGTAGTCCGACTTCGACTCGCCGAGCGGCTCGATCGCCTTGTGCTGCAGTGCGATCACGCGATGGTTGTTCATCGAGTACATGTGATGGACGTAGCCGGCGCCGACGTTGTACCACTCGCCGATGTCCCAGCGTTCGAACACCGTGCACGCCGGCAGCACGATGTCGGCGAACGGCGTTTCGCCTTCCCACCACACCGACTGATTGACGACGAACTTCAGGCTCTCGTGCTGATAGGCCTGAATCCAGCGATTCGAGCCGACCTGCGTGCCGAGCGAAGAGCTGCCGTACTTGTAGAGCATCTGCACGCGCACGTGGCCGGGCGAGGGGTAGCCGAAAGGAAAGAACTGACCCTGGATCGAGGACACGTCGGTGAGATAGCCCATCGCCTTGCCCTGGGTGATGGCCTCGGGGAACCACATGCGCGGGATGGCCTGTCGCACCGAGCTCATGGTGACGATGTGCGGCATGCGCTGGTAATTGTTGGCCGAGTTGGCGCTGGTCGTGAGTTCGCCCGAGAAGCTGCCCTCGCCGTATCCTGGAAAGTAGAAGTTGAAATCGAGTGGTGCACCGAACTGCAGGTTGCCGAAGTTGGAGCCCGGTCGACCGTAGCCTTGCATGGCACCCAAGATGGTCATCATGCGCGCCCATTGCGCGCCCATCGGACTGCGCCCCGCGCCACCCAAGCCGACGCCCCAACCTCCTGCACCGAGATAAGTTTTCTTTGAGCCCCACTCGCGAGCGAGCGCGCGCACGTCGCGCGCAGGGACCCCGGTTTCGCTCTCCTGCCACTCGGGTGTTTTGCCGATGCCGTCGGTTTCGCCGAGGATGTAGGCCTTCCACTCGTCGAAGCCGGTGGTGCGACCCTCAATGAATGTTTTGTCGTAGAGGCCTTCGGTGATCCAGACGTGGCAGATCGCCTGCGCCATCGCCGGGTCGGTGCCGGGCTTTGGCGAGATCCACTTGCCGCCCAAGTGCGCGGCGGTGTGGTTGAGGTAGGGATCGATGTGCACCATCTTGATGCCGAGTTTCTTGGCCCATTCGCGGCGCTCGGTGCCCTCGAAGCCGTAGGTCGCATCCGGGTCGCTCGACCAGAAGACGATCATCTCGGCTTCTTTGAGACAGTCTTCGACCGTGCCGTAAAACTCGGGGCAACCGAGTCGCAGGCTGTTGCCCCAGTGGTGCATGGCGCCCCAGAACCAGCCTTCCCAGCTGTCTGGCGTATGCACGAGCTTGGTGACGCCGATGAGGTTCCAGAAGCGGTTGAAGGCACTCATGTAGTGCCCGAGATTGCCCCACTGGTGGTGCGAACCGTTGGCGACGCAAACCGCACCCGGTCCGACAGCCTTGGCGCGCTTGATTTCTTTGCTGACGATATCGAGCGCTTCGTCCCAGCTGATGCGCACGAATTTCGATTTGCCGCGATTCTGAATGTTGCGTTCGCCGTCGGGGTCGAAGTCGACGCGCTTCATCGGATGCAGGATGCGGTTTTTCGAATAGACCATCGACTTCAGGCAAAGACCGTGGGTCGCGACCGTCGTGCGCCGGCTCGGCTTGAAGGTTTGACCGCGCGCTTTGATCGACCAGGAGGCGGCATCGCTGTCATCGAAATCGATCGGCGTGGTGCGGATGATCTTGCCGTCTTTCACGTAGACGAAGATCGGTCCGCTGTTGGTGCCGTTGGTGTAGCGCGTGACGCCGTTGCCCATGTCCGTGCCGGCTTTCCAGGTGACGGTCTCGAGACGCGTGAGCGTCTGCATGAACCACACGGCGAGATCGTCCGGTCCGTCGAAACCGATCTTGAAATTCTTTGCCGCATCGATGCGCTCGAGCATGTCGAAGGGCGGGGTGAGAAAGCCTTCGGCGATCTCGCGGTTTTTGAAGTGGATGGTGAGATCGGGCGCGGCGTGCAGTCCCGCGCGACTTTTGATCTTGCCGTCGCGCAGTTCGATCCAGCGGCCCTCGGGCACGTCACGCAGGCGGAACTGGGCAACGAGGTTGCGTTCGCGCAGGCGCGCGGCGTAGGCCGGATAGAGCTTCGACATGGCCCGCATGGCTTGCGGGATGCCCCACAACAATACCGAGAGATTCATCCGCATCCTCCGGAGGGTTCTTGCGGAAAACTAACATGGGGTGACCGCAGGCCGAGAGTGGCTCCCGGAGCAGCCCGCAGCGCGGTTGATCGCTGCCTCGGTGCTCAGGTCGCGGCGACGCCGAGCAGGCTGCCGACGAACCAGGCGATGAGGCCGGCGCCGCCGCCGATCAGCACCATGCGCAGTGCGCCACGCCAGGCGTCGCGGCCGGTGAACAGGCTGATGGCCATGCCGACGCCGGCGAGTGCCACGACCGTGATGCCGATCGTCCAAAAAATGGCGCCCGCGGCCGCGATGCCAAAGAGCGGGCCGACCAGGAACGGCAGCAGCGGCAAGATCGCGCCGACCGAGAAGGCGAGGAACGAGGACAGTGCAGCGCCGATGGGCGAACCGAGATCATCCGGATTGAGCCCGAGCTCCTCGCGTGCCAAGACCTCTAGGGCCTGCTCGGGTCGAGTGACGAGGGCGCGGGTCATTTCGCGCGCCTTGTCGATATCCATGCCGCGCGCCGCGTAAATGAGTGCGAGTTCTTCGGCTTCCTCTTCGGGGTATTCGTCGAGTTCTTCTTTTTCGAGGGCGATTTGATATTCGTACATGTCGCGCTGCGAACGCACCGAGACGTATTCGCCTGCCGCCATCGAGAGCGCGCCGGCGAGCAAGCCCGCGACGCCGGTGAGCAGAACGGTGCCCGGCGAACTGCCCGCGCCCGCCACGCCCATGACGAGCGCGGCATTCGAGACGAGGCCATCGTTGATGCCGAACACCGTGGCGCGCAGATTGCCCCCCGAGACGCTGCGGTGGCGCTGGCCGACCTGCGAGATCGAGGTGGGCATGGCGTGTCCGGCAGCGGTGCTGCCCGAGTACACCGACACGCCACGCAACTTCATGGCCGCGAGCACGTGCCGCGCCGCGCGCGGGCCGACACGATCGACCAGTGCGGCAACGATGCGAGCGCGGGTGGAGGGCTGGAAACGGTAATCGCGGGCGGGCTCGATCGCCTGCCACTTCAGGGCTTGGTCCTCGGCCGCTTCGCCGAGCAGACGGAACATCCGGCTCTTCGCCGGATCGCTTTCACGCGCGGCGACATGGGCGTAAAGCCACGCCGATTCCTTTTCGTGATACCAGCTGTCGGGACCCCCGCTCACGTGCGATGCACGCGACGGCGGCTAGCGTTCGCGGCCATCGTCGTCATCGTCTTCGAGGTCCTCGTCTTCGTCCTCATCCCAGTCGTCATCTTCGTCTTCGTCGTCTTCTTCGTCCCAGTCGTCGTCCTCGTCCTCGTCTTCGTCCTCATCGGACCAGCCTTCGGGTTCTTCGATGAGCTCGAGGTCGAACTCGTGCCACTCTTCGAGGTCGAGTTCTTCGATGTCGCCATCGAGATACTCGATCTCGACGATTTCGGCATCTTCGTCCACCGAGAGCACGCGAAATGTTTCCTCGTCCTCGACGTTTTCGTACCACTGGCCCTTGACGGGTTCGTAATCTCTGCTCACGGCTTCACCTCAACACGGAGAATATGGGCTCCGGTGCGGGATTTTACTGCGACTCTCAACTATAGTGCCACGCGTTCAGGACTCTTCCGCATGCCCGCCCGCGCACAAACCAGTCCGCCTGCCTCTCCGCTCAGCCGTGCCCGCCGCGTCGTGGTCAAGGTCGGCTCCGCTTTGCTCGTCGATGGTGCAACCGGGCGACTGAATCGGGCCTGGCTCGAGTCCCTGATCGAAGACGTGGTGAGGTTGCGCTCGCAGGGCAAGGAGGTGGTGCTCGTTTCTTCGGGTGCGATCGCGCTCGGGCGGCGCCATCTCGGTTTGGCGAAGGGCCCGTTGCGGCTCGAAGAGAGTCAGGCGGCCGCGGCTGTCGGCCAGATCCGTCTCGCGCACGCCTACAAGGAACTGCTCGAGCAGTGGGACCTGCAGGTCGCGCAGGTGCTGCTCACGCTCGAAGACAGCGAGCAGCGGGTGCGCTACCTCAACGCCCGCGCCACGCTCAATGCCCTGCTCGAGCGCGGCGCGATCCCGGTCATCAATGAAAACGACACCGTGGCGACGGCCGAGATCCGCTACGGTGACAACGATCGTTTGGCGGCGCGGGTGGCGCAGATGGTGAGCGCCGATTGCGTGTTGCTGCTCTCGGACATCGATGGTCTTTACACGGCCGACCCGAATCGTCACCCCACGGCCGAGTTCATTCCCCTGGTTCGCGAGATCACGCCAGCGATCGAAGCCATGGGCGGTGAGTCTGCCTCCGACGTCGGTCGTGGGGGCATGGCGACCAAGATCATCGCCGCAAAGATTGCGATCGCCGCCGGCGCACATTTTTGCATTGCCGCTGGCTCGCCTCGGCATCCGGTACGACGCATCGAGCAGGGCGCGCGCTGCACCTGGTTCAAACCGAAATCGTCTCCGGTCGCGGCGCGCAAGCAGTGGATCGCAGGTACGCTGCGACCGGCCGGAGAGCTCGTGGTCGATGCCGGCGCGGAGCGTGCATTGCGCGCCGGCAAAAGCCTGCTGCCTGCGGGGGTGACCGCGCTGCGTGGTCGTTTCGAGCGTGGCGACACGGTGAGTGTGGTGAATGCCCAAGGACGCGAATTGGCGCGCGGCATCGTCGCTTACTCGGATGCGGAAGCAGCGCAAATCCTCGGCCGTCGTAGCGGCGAGATCGCCGCCGTGCTCGGCTTTGCGGGGCGCGACGAGCTCATCCATCGCGACGATCTGGTGATGCAGTGAGCGATTCCTCGGCAAACGGCGCGACGGCGAATGGCGCAGTGGCGAATGCTGCACTCGCGGCGCTGATGCGGCGACTCGGCGAGGCGGCTCGTGTGGCGCAACCCGTGCTCGCGCAGGCGACGCGCGAGCAAAAAGATCGGGCCTTGATGGCAGCGGCCGCGGCGCTGCGACGATCGCTGCCGACGCTGCTGGAAGCGAACGCGCGCGACATGCAGGCCGCCGAAGCGCGCGATCTGTCGGCGGCGATGCTCGATCGCCTGCGACTCGATGCGGTGCGCGTCGCGGCGATGGCGCGCGGACTCGAGGACATTGCGGGGCTGCCCGATCCGGTTGGTCGCAGCCTTGCCGAGTGGACGCGGCCGAACGGTCTGCGGTTTGCGCGAGTGGCGGTGCCGCTCGGTGTCATCGGCATCATCTACGAAAGTCGTCCGAACGTGACGGCCGATGCCGGTGCGCTTTGTTTGAAATCGGGCAATGCGGTCATCTTGCGTGGAGGTTCGGAGAGTTTGCATTCGAGCGCAGCGATCCACGCCTGTCTGGTTCAGGGCTTGCGCGAAGCAGGGCTACCCGAGGCTTGCGTGCAGTGCGTGCCGGTCGCCGATCGCGATGCCGTCGGCATGATGCTCGCCGGTCTCGATGGCGCCATCGACGTCATCGTGCCGCGCGGCGGCAAGGGGCTCGTGGCACGCGTGCAGCGCGAGGCGAGGGTGCGGGTGATCGGTCACCTCGATGGCAACTGTCACCTCTACGTCGATCGCGATGCCGACCTGGCGATGGCGGTTGCGGTCACGCTCAACGCCAAGCTGCGGCGCACGGGGGTTTGCGGCGCAGCGGAGACGCTGCTCGTCGATCGTGCGGCACCTCCTGCATATTTGCCGGCGCTGGTCACGGCGCTGCTCGATGCGGGCTGCGAAGTGCGCGGCGATGCGAGCGTGCAGCAGGTCGATACCCGGGTGAAGGCTGCAGTCGAGGCCGATTGGGCCACCGAGTTTCTCGATGCGATCATCGCCGTGCGAGTCGTCGACGGGGTGGGCGAGGCGATGGCGCACATCGCGCGCCACGGTTCATCGCATACCGAATCGATCATCACCGGCAACGATGACACGGCTCGGCAATTCCTCGAGGGCGTGGACAGCGCCATCGTGCTGCACAACGCCTCCACGCAATTTGCCGATGGTGGCGAGTTCGGCATGGGTGCCGAGATCGGCATTTCGACGGATCGCTTTCATGCCCGCGGGCCGGTGGGCCTCGAGCAACTGACGAGCTACAAATACGTGGTGCGCGGCTCGGGTCAGATCAGACCCTGAGCAGCTTGCTCGGTGCGGGCTATCGACCCGTGCTGCGCGTGCCGGCGCTGCGCTCGAGTAGTCCAAGCGCGCCGCCCTGCAAAGAAAACACCGCACTCAGGCCGCGTTCGCGCAGTGCTCGCGTCGTGCCGAGGCTGCGCGTACCTCGAGCACAGACGAGCAAGTAGCGACCGTCGACCGGCAGGTTGCGCCCTTCGAGCAACTCGTTCATCGGGATAGCGAGGGTTGGCAGCGGCAGCGGAGTCGCTGCGATTTCTTTGGCGTCGCGGATGTCGATCAGCGCATAACCGGCATCGACGGCAAGTTGCAGATCGTCGAACTGCAATTCCGGCGAGCCCTGGGCCATCTCGGTCTGCCGCTGCTGCGTGGCGTTTCGCAGTGCGTTTGTCGATGGCGCGCAGACGCCGGTGCACTCACCGCGACGCCGCGCGCGGATGCGCGTGGTGCCAAGACCCAAAAGATCGACGGTGAGCACTTCATCGCCAAGCCGACCCGGCAGATCGAGCAGTAACTTCAGTGCTTCTAGTGCTTGCAGACTGCCGAGCACGCCCGGCACTGGTCCGAGTACGCCCGCCTCGGCGCAGTTGGCCACCACGCCGTCCCGCGTGGCCTCGGGCCACAGGCAACGCAGACACGCGCCCGCGCGCCGCGGATCGACCACCTGCAGCTGCCCCTCGTACTGATGAACGCTCGCGAAGATCGCCGGCCGGCCTAGCGCATGAGCGAGGTCGTTGAGCAAAAATTTGGTACCGAAATTGTCGCTGCAGTCGATGATCAGGTGTGCGTCGGCGAGCAGTTGCACCGCGTTCAGCGCATCGAGTCGCTGCGCATGTGCCTCGATCGCGACCTCGGGATTGAGTGCGCGCACCCGAGCGGCTGCGAGTTCGGCCTTGGCGTGTCCGCAATCGGCGAGCGCGTACCAAGTCTGCCGATGCAAATTCGAGGGCTCGAGCCGATCGCCGTCGATGACGATGAGTTTGCCCACGCCCGCACCCGCCAAAAATTGCAGCACCGGGACGCCTAGTCCGCCGGCGCCCACCACGGCGATATGCGCGGCACGCAACTTGGCCTGACCCGCCGCCCCCACCTCGCGCAGATTCATCTGCCGCGAGTAATCGGGCGCGCGCTTGACCGGTGCCGCGGGTGAATGCGCGGGCTCGTCATGGTGTTCGTGCCCATGATCGTGCCCGTGATCGTGCCCGTGATCGTGGGTGTGCTGCGGTGCCGTGGCGCAGCGCTCGCAGTTCACCCAGCCCGAGTCGCCGCCGACGTAGTGCTCTTTTTTCCAGATGGGAACGCGGTGTTTGACCTCGTCGATGATGTAGCGACAGGCCTTGAAGGCTTCGTCGCGGTGACGCGTGCTGACGCCGACCCAGACCGCGAGTTCGCCGAGCGCCAGATCACCCACGCGGTGCACGCAACGCGCGTTCTCGACGCCGTATTTCGCGCAAGCCTCGGCGATGATGCGCTCGCCCTCGCGCACTGCGAGTTCGGCGAAGGCCTCGTACTCGAGATGCGTGACTTCCTGGCCTTCGTTGTGATTGCGCACCCAGCCCTCGAATGCGGCATAGCCGCCGCAGCGGGGATCGGCGAGTTCGTGCCGCAGCGCGGACACGTCGATGGCCTTGGCGCTGAAACTGAAGCGGGCGAGATCGGCAGGCGTGAGGGACGTGCGGGACATGTCTGCGCGAGTCAAAGTAATCGCCGGGCCTCAACCGCCGGCGACGGGCGGAATGAACACCACGGCGTCGCCGCCCTGCAAAGGCTGGTTCCAATCGCCGAACTCGGCGTTGACCGCGACCTTCAGCATCTCGTGCGGCAAGGTGAAGCCGTACTTCGTCGTCAACTCGGCGTAGAGCTCGGCCGGCGTGCGTGCCGAAGTGCTGAGCGATTCGTCACTGCGACCGGCTTGTTCGCGCAGCAGCGCGAAGTACTGCACCCGCAGCGTACGAGTCGAGGCATCGGTGGCGGACAGCGTTTGCATGGTCTGCCAATAGTCGGTGGTCGAATTGACGTTGTCGAGAGCGGCGGCATGTAGCGGTTCGAGCAGCTTCGCCGATTGTTCGATCAGGAATTTACGTGGGCAGTTCCGCCCGGAGGCGGCGTAGTGCGCGAGCGGCACGCCCGAGGATGGCTCGTACACGGCACAAAGCGGTTCGGGCAGGCCGTCGTGACTCGAGCGGTAGGCGGTCGCAAGGCCGGAGCGATCCCGATGTGCATCGAGATGCCGCAAGCTGGCTTCGTCGAGAAAGGGCAGATCGCAGGCGAGCACCAGCCACGCCGCCTCGGGATGTCTCTGCTGTGCCGCCAGGATGCCGGCGAGCGGTCCGACGTGTTGCTCTTGATCGACGATTTGTGGATAGCGACTGCGCAGCGGGTCTGCCGCCTGATCGGCGCGAACCGACACGTAGGCTTTGTCGGTCACCCGGGCCAACAAATCGTAGGCCGCCTCGAGCTGCGTGCGACCACGGTACTGAAGCGCGGCTTTGTCACGACGCATGCGCGAGCTGCGGCCGCCCGCGAGCAACAGTCCGAGCAGGGGTGTCACCACGGCCGTCATCGCGAATCGATCATCGCTTTGGAGTGCGCTGCGCGGTGCGCTGCGCGCTGCGCTTGAAGTCCGCCTTCCCACCGCGCTTGGCGAGCAGCCGAACGCTGTCGACGACGATGTCGTGAGAGAGCGCCTTACACATGTCGTAGACGGTCAGGGCGGCGACGGTGGCGCCGGTGAGTGCCTCCATCTCGACGCCGGTCTTGTGCGTGGTGCGCACCGTGCAGCGGATGGTGATGCGGCCCGTGCGCGTCGCATCGATGTCGATGTCACAGTGATCGATCGGCAACGGGTGGCAGAACGGAATGAGTTCGTGAGTGCGCTTGACTGCCTGCACCGCCGCGATCACCGCGGTGTCGAACACCGGGCCCTTGCGCGTCCGATGACCGGTGGCCGCGAGCGCTCGGGCCACTGCGCTCGGCAAGCGAAGACGCGCCTCGGCGGTCGCTTCGCGCGCGGTGATTTCTTTGGCACCGACGTCCACCATGGTGGGTCGGCGCGCGGCATCGAGGTGGGTGAGCCCTGCGGCGCCTCTGCGGAGCCTGCCTTTACCGGTGCGTGCCGTCGATTTGCGCTGTTTCATCGTCAGCCTCAACCGCCGATGTGGAACATTTCGACCTTGCGACCCGGTTCGGCGAGCGCACCGCGCAGTTCGCTGTAGCGATCGTCGCGGCGCCGCCAGAGGCCGCGCAGCAGATCGAGCAGTTCGTCGTCGCTGGCGCCGGCGCGCAGGGGCGCGCGCAGGTCCGTGCCGAGTGTCGCAAAGAGGCAGGTGTATAGCGTCCCATCGGAGGACAGGCGCGCTCGCGAGCAGTCGCTGCAGAAGGGTTGCGACACCGAAGAAATGAAACCGATCTCGCCCTCGCCGTCATCGAATGCGTAACGTTCGGCGACTTCGCCGTGATAGTTGCGCTCGCGCGGCGTCATCGGCCAGCGCGCGGCGATCGCAGTCGCCAGTTCGCGCGAGGGCACGACACGGTCGGCCTTCCATTCGTTGCGGTTGCCGACATCCATGTATTCGATGAAGCGGACGATCACGCCCGTGCCGCGAAAACGCTCGACGAGTTGCAGCGCGGTGTGATCGTTGACGCCACGCTGGATCACGGCGTTCACCTTGATGGGCGCGAGTCCGGCGAGACGCGCCGCCTCGATGCCCGTGAGCACTTCGTCCACACCGCCGAAACCGCCGCTCATTTTTGCGAAGACTTCCGGGTCGAGGCTGTCGAGACTCACCGTGATGCGCTTGAGTCCGGCCGCCTTCAGTTCGGTGGCGTACTTGGCGAGCAACATGCCATTGGTGGTGAGGGCGACATCTTCGATACCCGGCAGGGTCGAGAGGTCGCCGACGAGATCTGTGAGGTTGGGTCGCAGCAGCGGCTCGCCACCCGTGATGCGCAGCTTGCGCACGCCGAGCATCGCGGCGAGGCGTGCGAGGCGGATGATCTCGTCGAAAGAGAGTCGCTCGGTCGACTTCAGAAAACGATAGCCCTCGTGAAACGTGTGCTGCGGCATGCAGTAGGGGCAGCGGAAATTGCAGCGATCCATCACCGAGATGCGCAGGTCGCGCAGCGGACGGCCAAGACGATCGCGAGGTGATTGCAGTTCGCGCATGATTTCTTTGGTCTGCTTACCAGCGATAGAGCCGGGTCACGAAACCCTTGGCATAGATGTTGGGACCGGGCGGCAGTTCGACGAAACCATCGGTACCGGTCAGTGCGGCGAAATCTCCCGAGCCGTTGGTCGGGCAGGGATGGGCCCAGTTCCGGCCCCACTCGTCATTCTGCAAGCGAACGGGCATGAAGCTCGTGAGCGCAACCTTCACCTCGACGGGCGCGGCGATGGCGATCTTCTCGGGTGCCCGCGGGGTTTCGCCCATGGCCGCGTAGAGACCGGGCACGACGTACCGCGCGAGACAGACCAGCGTCGAGACGGGATTGCCCGGCAAGGCGAAAACGGCAGTGCCGGTCGGGCCGATGCCGAACCACATCGGTTTGCCGGGCCGCTGCGAAATCTTGTGAAACACTTCGCGCACACCGAGCTCGGCGAGGGCGCGCGGCACGAGATCGAGTTTGCCCATCGAGACGCCGCCCGAGAGGATCAGCACGTCGTGCGTGTCGAGGTGCACGCGCAAGCGGCGCCGCAGCGCCTCGAGATCATCGGGCAGATGATCGTCGGCGATGCGCTGAAAGCCACGTTGGCGCAGCGCTGCGACGATACCGTACGCGTTGGAGCGGCGCACTTGGTGCGCCTCGATCGGATCGCCCGGTTCGACGAGTTCGTTGCCGGTCGAGACGACGATGATCGTCGGTTGTGCGCTGACGCGAATGCGCGGCATGCCGGCGCCCGCTGCAACCGCGATCTCGGGCGGCCCGAGATGCATGCCGGCCGCGAGCAGCAGCGTGCCCTGCGCGGTATCCGAGCCACGACGATGCACGTTTTGTCCGGCGATTACTTTGACCTGATCTTTGAGCAGCGCGTGGCCATCCTGAAGATCGAGCTGCTCGACAGGCACGATCGCATCGCAGCCCCCGGGCAGCACGGCGCCCGTCATGATTTCGATCGCCTGATCGTCGCTCGCAAGGCTGAGGGGCAGGTCGCCGGCGGCCTGCAGCGCTTGAATCTGCAGATGGCGTCGACCGCCCGCCACGGCCGCGCTCGCCAAGGCGATGCCATCCATCGCCACGCGATCGAAGGGCGGCTGATCACGTTCCGCGTAGACGTTCTCGCGCAGCACGGCTCCCGTGCATTGCACGAGCGGCAGCGATTCGATGGGCAGACAAGTGAGCTGCTCGCCGATGAGGGCGTCAGCTTCGGCGGGGGAGATCATGCCGGGAGTGTATCCCGGCACGTCTGGTCGGCAACCCGCACGGTGGCGGGCGCCGTCACTTCTTGGCGTTCTTTTCCTTGTAAACGCGGATCTGCGCGTTCAGGCGATCGGCGAGACCCTGCGCCTCGTCGACGGCGGCGTTCTGCTTCTGCGCGAGGATCTTCATGCGCTCGGCTTTCTGCTCGTCGGTGAGCTGGGGATTCGCGGCGAGCGCGGCGTTGTGTTCGCCTTCGAGGCAGGTCTGGTATTCGGTGATGGCGGCATCGAAGGCCTTCACGGCACGCTGGCCCGCGAGCATCTGCTCGAGCGTCGAGGTGCTGCCGTCCGGAATGCTTTCCGGGGCCTTGGGATAAGTGCAGGCGGCGAAGGCAGGGCCGGCCCCGAGGGCGGCAACCACGGCGAGGGAAAGCAGCGTCTTCATGTCGGTTCTCCGGACAAGCTCATGAATCGGTCGGCGATGGCGCCGTCGTCGTATCTTAAGGGGGGCAGGTGCCGGGTGCTAGACTGCCGCCCACGCGCCCGTAGCTCAGTTGGATAGAGCATCAGGCTTCGAACCTGAGGGTCGGGAGTTCGAATCTCTCCGGGCGCGCCATTTCGACGGCGTGGAACGCAGCGGGGGTTCGGAGCGATGCAATACAGCCGGCGCCGGCGGCGCATTGTTTCCGGGCTGTTTTTACTGGCTTGGCTCGCGGCTTTGCCGCTCGTCGGGTCGGCCGCCGATCGCATCTTCCATCGGGTCGGCACCGACGATCCGTCCACCGTCGATCCACACCGCGTCGCGGTCCCGGGCGAACAGCTGATCGTCTTCGACCTCTTCATGAGCCTGACGACGCCTGACATGGCGGGCAAGCCGACCCCGGGCTGCGCGGAATCGTGGACCGTGAGCGCCGACGGCAAGACCTATCTGTTCAAGCTGCGGCCCAAGCTGCGCTGGTCTGACGGCCGGCCGCTGCCGGCCGAGGACTGGGTGTGGTCGTTCCGGCGCATGCTCGATCCGAAAACCGCTTATCCGCTCGCCTCGCGACTCTTTCCCATTCGCAACGCGCGCGCGGTGGCCACGGGGCAGATGCCGGTGACGGCGCTCGGGGTGTCGGCGGTCGATGCGCGCACGCTCAAGATCGAGCTCGAAAATCCCACGCCCTACTTCACCGACATCATCATGTCGGCGGCGATGCCGGCGCCGCGCCACGTGATCGAAAAATTCGGCTCAGCGTGGATCCGTCCGGAAAACTTCGTCAGCAACGGCGCCTTCGTGCTCGATGAGTGGCGGCCGAACGGTTACGTGCGTCTGCAGCGCAATCCCAATTTTTGGGGCGCCTCGCGCGTGCAGCTCGACGGCGTTTACCACTATCCACTCGGCAATCCGACCACGCAGGTACGGCGTTTCGAGGCGGGCGAACTCGACTTCGTGATGACCGTGCCGCCCGAGCGCGCCGAAGAATTGCGCAAGCGCAATCCGAAGGTGGTGCACGTGATGCGCGGCTACGTGAACGAAGTGCTGGTCTTCAACACCAGCAAGGGGCCTGCCGCGGACGTGCGCGTGCGGCGTGCGCTGTCGATGCTGATCGATCGCGAGGTGATCGCGCGCAACGTGATCGGTGTCGAAGGAGTGGGGGCATGGTCGTTCGTGGCTCCCGGTGTCCCCAACTACGGCTCGGCCGCGAAACCGGACTTCGCCTCTTGGTCATCAGCAGAGCGACGCGCCGCGGCGGCGAAATTGTTGAGCGCAGCGGGATACGGCCCCGCCACGCCGCTCAAGATGCGACTCGGTTTTCCGAACACCGATCTCAACCGCAAGGTCGCCGTGGCGATCGCAGCGATGTGGTCGCAGGGCGGCGTGAAGGTCGAGATGCAGCAAAAAGAGACCAAGGCGCTGGTGTCGGAAGTCGGCGTCGGCGATTTCGATGCAGCCCGCTTCGTTTGGGTGGCCTCGGCCACCGACCCCTACGCCTATCTCGAGCGGTTGCTGTCGGTCGGCACCTCGGTGGGTATCAACACTTCGGGCTATCGCAATGCGGCGTTCGACGCCAAGCTCGAGCAAGCTGCGCGCGAGGTCGATCTCACCCGCCGAGCGGCGATCTTGCGCGAGGCGGAGGCGATAGCGCTCGCCGATCAGCCGGTGGCGCCCATTTATTTTGGCGTAGGCCGCAGGCTGGTGGCCGAGCGCGTACGCGGTTTCAAGGACAATCCGCGTGGCGTATACCTCAGCTGGTTGCTCGGTGTGAGTCCCTGACTGCGATTCGACCGGGCGAGGAGCGATCGATGTCCGAAAAGTCATCCCCTTATTCGCCGAACTTCACCGAGAAGACCCGTCAGGATTTCGTCCTTTCTTTGAAGCGCATCGCCAATGGGCCGGTGCAGCAACGCGTCCGCGAGACCTGGAGCGGCGAAGTACTGCCTGCGGTCAGTCGCGCCCGCGGCAGAGCGCCGCAGCACTGGCGTGAGGTCGCCGCGCCACTTGCGCAGACGCTGCCGTATCGGCAATGGGCGGTGTTCACGCATCACTCGCAAACCATGATGTGGCAGGCGGTCGAAGACACCACGCGCAGAGTGGTGCCCGAGGCGGAGCGTCGCTATCGCGACGCACGCGGCGGCCGCACGCGCGGCTCGCTCGAACTCGATCCGGATCAGACGGCACCGGG
>Ga0129336_10000591_pt1 | contig 21465 bp, 22 predicted proteins | sample CPB6_02_DNA_FD_96878 | JGI IMG/M metagenome (GOLD analysis project Ga0129336, IMG submission 96878) | Freshwater to marine salinity gradient microbial communities from Chesapeake Bay, USA - CPBay_Sum_0.6_0.2_DNA | ecosystem: Environmental > Aquatic > Marine > Coastal | place: USA: Chesapeake... | reverse complement strand
TAAACAGAACCTTTCTTTTTAGGTGCTACACAACCTCCAGAACGCACACGCTTAATGGTTGAACGAACACCACTTGGATAATAACTTTTTGTGCTAGTTGGTGCTGAATTAGGTAGATTTACTTTATAAGCAGTTTGACCTACAGCATTTGCCTTAACTATATTTACATACATAGAAGAAGTAATTGGTGGTATATAATTTGTATGACTTGAAACAGGTACTTGTCTTTGTGATGAATTAATTACATATGACTGAGGAACTGATAATTTTCCTAAAGCTATTTGATTGGCTTTGACAGTTTGACTAATAGCTGTTCTTAAATATTGCTTTCTCATGTTTGAATTCATCTCAGCATAAACAGGTTCTTGCATAGGATAGAATTGTGGAGGTGTAGGTCTTATACCTGTTAATATGCCATAACTATGGTAAGGAATTTGACATGGAGTTTGATTTGTGCTTAATGGTCCAGTTATTGGGGCATTTACATAATTATCATAAGATACAGAACCTATATTTGTTGATACAGCGTATGGAGTTGTCATTATATATATCAAAATATATTTTATTTAATAGCAACAAATGTAAAATAACTGAAGGCTAACCCTGAAAATAGCATAGTAACTCCATTAACAATATTTATTCTATTATAATTACTATCATTTATATTATTATAATGTGTTTGTATACGATTTATATTATTTAAGGCTGTTGAAAATAAAAACACAGAACCGCAAAGTGCACCAGAGAGAATAATTGTTTTTTCTATTGATGATAACATGATATAAAATTATATGTCGTTATTTTTATATCATTTATTTAATAATATTGAGCCTTATAAGGGTTATAATGAGGTGGAGGTGGAACGTATCCATATCGTCTATAATAGTGAGGTGGTTCTCTTACAACAACTGTTTTAGAAGTAGTAGTTGTAGGTTGGTACATTCTGCTATGCATAATTCCTAAAAATATCAAAACAAGAAGAGCAATAACCAAAATATTTGATTTATCCATTTATATATTTATCTTATATTTTTTATTGCGTTGATATTATTTTTAACATTATTTGGCATTCCACAAAATAAACACAATTGAACTAATGTGTTTGCGTCAACCATTAGATTATTATTTTTCTTACATTTACAACATTTAAAGATTCCTTGCAGTTGACAAATTTGATGATGATTAAAATCAGTTTTTTGATATAATATTTGAAGTCTATTATTATTCATATATTATAATAAATATATTAAAGATATTTGAAGTATGTATTTAAAATGAAACGATTTTTGAATAAAGAAATAAGTAGAAATGTTGAAAAATTATGCGTTAATTGCAAATATTTTATTGGACATTATCCAGATTACCCGGATGAACCAATTAATCACAATGATTATGGTAAATGTAAATTATTTGGAGAGATGAGTTTAATTACTGGAAAAACTGAATATGATTTTGCTAAATTTGTTCGTAAAAATGAATCTCAATGTGGTGAAACCGGTAAATTATTTGTTAGGGATGACGTCAAGAAGTAGATTTAATAACGTCTAATAGCTCTGATAGCAGATTGACTAGAATTATATTGGTCACCACCGTAAGTAAGGTCATTATAGTTCTTATTGACAGCCTTTTGCTTCAAGTATGTAACATAGTCTGAACTATCATAAACATACTTAACGTTACATGCTGCAGCAGGAATATTGTTGATTAACTGGAGAGAATTATAAGCGGCAGATGGAACACAAGTATCTTGGACTGCACCAAAATGATTTCTTAGACCTCTAAGACCGGGTCTGCTTTGAAATGACTGACAAGTACCACCACAAGAGTAATTTTCACGACTTAATAAATCACCAGCATTATTAACAGCTCTAAATGGTGTAGTGATTGGTTGCTTCAAATTGTCGCGTCTTAATTGACTTGGATAAGTTGTATTCCATGCATTCTTTAAAGTAAAACGAATTTGTTCAAATTCGGGATAACGTTTATCTACATTTTGTGTTTGTTGTGGCATATAACCTCTTATAGCACCTCCTGAGTTTTCTGGTCTAACTACTAAAAATTGGAATGCTACATTGCTTCCATTTATTGGGCTAGTATATCCTACAGATGTCGACATTTATATAATACACTAGTAAAAAAACTTTTTAAATAATGTCTCTAAACTTTCATAGAGAGAATAAAATATCAAAATAGTATATAATGTTCAATTTTTTGATGTTAGTTAGTGCTATTGTTTTTATTGCAATAGATTTCGTATACTTAAATGTTATGAAAGGTTATTTTGATAATCAAATTAAATCTATACAAGGTTCTCCAATTAAAATGAATTATTTAGGAGCTGCAATATGCTATATATTGTTAATTGTTGGTATTAATTATTTTATTATTAAGCCACGTAAATCTGTTAGTGATGCATTCCTGTTGGGTATTGTTATTTATGGTGTTTATGAAACAACTAATTATGCGCTATTAAAGAACTGGTCAATTCTTACTGTAATTATTGACACATTATGGGGTGGTTTACTCTTCGCTGCTACAACATATTTAGTTAATTTATTACGCTAAATAAGTTAACCAAATGTATGTTCGATTTAACCAAAAGTATTTTCAATTTAATAATTAATCATATAAGGAACAAAATAAACGGATGTTATTAGTAAAATGATATTAGCATTCAAGCTATAACTAGCAAAATACGCACTTAATAAACAAGATATTGCCATCATAAAGCTGTCACCTAAAATAGCTCCTATGCCAACTTCCTTTGCATATTCCTTAAAGAAGTCTAACATTGAATTATAACCATAAGGTAATGAACTAAATAACCAATAGAATAATATGTCATGAATGATTTGTATACAAACGGCTAAAATTGTGAACTTCCAAATATTAAACGAATCAAAAAAGAATTTATAAAAAAATCTAGAGAGAATAATACCAATTACAAGTATTAAAACATCAGCTATAACAGCACCTAATTGATATTTTTTATACCATTTTTTAAGATAATTTGATTTAAAAATGTTATGAAAAACTAAAAAAATAATAATTAAATCTGCATTTATACATCCATTAAGTATTGGTAAATAGTCGTTTACATTATTAAAATTTGAAATATCTTTAATAAGAGACATCTATATATTTTATTAATATTTTTTTTATCCCTCAGTAATCAAACGAGGAGCAATATTCATTGTATTCAATTCTTGGAATAAAAGCTTGCAAGCATAAGGAATTTCTACATAAGCGAAGTCTGAACGATTTCCACAAGTATGACATAAATGAATATGCATTTTGTTATTATAAGAAGCAATTAGACCACATTTCTTACAAGTGTATACTTGATATTTATCAGATGCATCGTACATTCTTCCTCTGGTAAATCTTGCCGCACCATGAGACACCATACAATCTCTTTCCATCTCACCAAATCTAAGACCACCATCGCGACTTCTACCTTCGGCAGGTTGGCGAGTAAGATTAACCATTGGACCAATGGAACGACTGTGAGCCTTATCATTAACCATGTGCTTAAGTCTTTGGTAAAAGACTGGACCCATAAATACACTACATTCGACTTGTTCTCCAGTTAATCCACTGTATAATAATTCATTACCGTGTGCTTCATATCCAGCCTTGATAAGAAGGTCGCAAATATCTTTAACATCAAAGTCACCAAATGCTGTGCCGTCTCCAAATAATCCAAGCTCGACTAAAACCTTACCAAGAACAGTTTCTTTAAGCTGACCAATAGTCATACGAGATGGAATAGCATGTGGATTGATGATGATGTCTGGTCTCACACCGTTAGAAGTGTAAGGCATATCACATTCCGGAATAATATTACCTACAGTACCTTTTTGTCCATGTCTCGATGAGAACTTGTCGCCAATTACCGGCTTTCTTACAGTTCTTAGTCGAACTTTTGCAAAATTGTAACCTTCTCCATTTCTATCAATATAATTTTTATCAATGTAGGTTTCCTCAGCTGTCTTATAAATCTTACTCTGGTCTTCATATTTGATAACTTTTGTATGGTCATTTCTATTTTCCTTAATCGGAACAACTTTTGTAATAATCATATCGCGATTTTCGACTAGAGTATTTTCTGGAATAACACCTTTTGAGTTAACTTTATTATAATTACCCATCTTCAATCCTTTGGTCTTTGTTGGGTCAGGTTTGCATCTGATTTCTTCATCACCATTAATCTTTTGCTTATCTTCATCCTTCTCAGTATGATAAACTGTAACAAGCGCCATTCCTCTATCAACTGAACCCTTATTAATAAGCAATGAATCTTCTTGATTGTAACCAGTGTGAGTCATAATGGCTACAATAAGTTGAGAACCAGAAGGAATTTTATTTAAGTTAATTAAATCCATAATACGCGTCTCAACTAATGGTCTCATTGGATAGTTGAGAATATACGCAGTCTTATCCATTCTGTTCTCATAATTGGTAACATATACACCCATGGCTTGTTTACCTTGTGCACATTGATATGTGTTTCTAGGAGATTGATTATGCTCAGGAAATGGAATACAAGATGCAAGAACGCCAAACATAGTTGATGGATGAATTTCGCAATGTGTAAATCTCTTTAACGCATTTTCTGGATTAATTAAATCCTTAGGCTTAGTAGCAATCATAGACCAACTTTGTTCTTCAGGGTCGATATATTCAAGAACTGCTTCATCTAGTTTTGATGAAGTAAGAAGATTATCCCAATTATATTCGCCATTTTGTAAATTTCTCATAATTAAATCATTAATCAAAATATTTCTATTTTTAACTCTTAATAATGGTCTGGTTAATCTTCCACTATCGTTACAAACTCTAATCTCTTTTAATTTATAATCAAATACTACTGAAGTATAAATATTAATAATACCCTTATGCTTTTTATCCTTTAGTGAAATATATAATTCTTCAGGATTTAAAGTAATACCTACCCAGGCTCCATTAATAAACACTTTAACTTTATCATAAATAAATTCGGTTGTTAATTCAGGGTCATCAATTTTAATAATGCTTGGTAGAATATATTCATACAATGGTAATGAATTAGAATAAATAGTCATATGAGTCATATAACTAATATTTTTTACAACACCTACCGATTGACCTTCTGGAGTTTCAGCAGGACATAAGAATCCCCAAGTAGTATTATGCAATTTACGAGGTGGAATTAATTTGCCACTCTTATCTGTTGGTGTAGAAATTCTTCGAGCGTGACTTAAACTAGATACATAATTCAATCGATTATATACTTGAGCAACACCAACTTTATTTGAATTGCTGTGCTTAATACCAAAATCTCCAGTAGATAGTGCACGTTTGATACCGTTTTCAATAGTAGTAGATTTGATAATCTTATAAATATTTGTAAGATTAATGATGTTTTCATAATCATCCTTTGACCTCCAAGAGCCTGTATTAATTTCACGGATGATTTGTTTTTCCATGTCTTTAACTAGCTTGTTAAAATAATTTCTATATAAATTATTAAGTAATGTACCAGTTCCATCAACGCGTTTATTAATATAAGAATCTCTGTCATCTTGCTTTATAATATCAAAATAGGCCATTAATAGCTTATTTGCCATGTAACCTAGGAAGTATATTTTTTGCTCCATACTATGACAATGAGGAAACAAATCATTATTAAGAATATCTAAGGTAAATTCGTGTTTCTTTTTGGCACCCGTTTCCTTGTCCATATTAATAGGGGTATACATAGCAAAACTTGTAATGCACTTAATGCATTCTTCTTGGGTTAAATGTTTATCTGCTTCAATAACAGATGCTTGTAATGCCTCCAATAATTGTTTATTTTTGCTATCCTCAATATTCAGGAGAATTTTCTCGCAAATTTCCTTATCAGTTATAACGCCTAATGCTCTGAAAACAATAAATAATGGAATAGGTTGTTTTACTCGAGGAATTTCAAGCACAATTGGAAACCCAAAACCATTATTTTTTGAGCTGAGTAACATTGATATTTGCTTAGGCGAAATGCATTTATAATCGGGGACAGATTTTATTTCTGCTTTCCATAAATACTTGGTATCATTTTTTTCAATATTAAAACAATACACGCGATTTTCAGCAGCGCGTTCTTGTCCCAATACAGTTTTCTCTGACCCATTAATAATAAAGTATCCACCAGCATCGAATTTACATTCGCCAGTTTGCGAGTTATCAAAATGTTTATATTGATTCAATACACAAATATTTGACTTCAACATAATTGGTAATTTGCCAATGTGAACTCGTGGGATAGTCTTATACATAATTTGTGTATTTTCAAGATTAGGACCAGTTCTTACGATATACTTGATGTTAATATCAATAGTAGTTGATGCTGCATAAGTAAAATTTCTAAGACGAGCTTCTTGAGGAAACATCAATTTGATAGCACCATTATTTTCATGGATTTGTGGTCTATAAATGTTGAAGTTTTCGAAAGTAATGAAAATCTCAAGAGCATATTTTTTAGACGTAGCATCATAATCTTGCTCAGATGCAATATGAACAGGATTAAACATTTCTATAGTTTTTGTAATCTGGTATCCTACAAAATTATTATAAGATTCCAATTGATGTCTTACGAATCTTTCAAGTTGTTGACCTTTAAAATACGACTCAATAATATTAAATGGTGTTTCAATATAAGGTTCATTTTCAATATCAAACACCTCCTTAACACCTTCCGAAATATTAGCTGAACTCATTGTTGTGGTTTGGTTATCGATTGTATTTGACATCATTTTTTCGGTTATTTATTATCTCAATTTCTTTTTAAATTGTTTTGATAATATATTTAATCAAGGCTATTTTAAACATATTATTGATTCATTATTTATTGATAATATTAAAAAACTTATTTTTCCACACTAGAAACGCTATGCCAAACAGCATGAGAACTACTAGTTGAGCTTTTGGATTTAGATTTAGATGCACTTCTCTCTAATGGTTCTCTAAATGTTATGCGATTTGTTTGTCTTCTGCTTTTAATTGAGCTTTTCTTTGGCATTCTCGATGAAACTCTTTTAGTTGCACTTTTCTTTGGTGAAGGTTGACTAATACTCTTACTGCTACTTTTGCTACTAGAATCCCATGGATTACCATACATTTTACGGAGAGACTCTCTTCTGCGCTGTCTGCGTGAACGAACACTACTTTTCATTTATATATAAATACTAATAAAATAATATAAATGAATTATGCTATATTCAAATAATGTCTAATAGACGAAAAAATACAAAGGATCCTACGAGAATTGACAATTACAATAAATTTTTAACTACATTAGATAATCCTCCAAGAAAAGAGAGTAAATTTGACGAAATTAGAAGAAAAATGCCTGACGAGGATAGTATTAAGAGAGAAATTGACAAAATTATTGAAAATATTCATAATAATTTTAATTTAAACAACATGTCATCTAGCAATTTTACAGGCCAAACAAATAATGATATCGCATCATCATTTATTGAACCTAATGATCCAAATTTGTATATTAATTATTTAAATAAAAATTTAAATATTAAAATTTATAAAGCTGTTACACCAAACCAATATCCATCTCCAAACAAAAAAGAAGAAGAGCCAAATGTGGTAATCAGAGAAACTATAGATATTGATGTAGAAATTAATAATATTGCAGATTTATTAAAATTAATTGATACTTATAAGTCTGACCCTGCTATTAAATATAATATTAATATGAAAGCATTACATGAAATTAAAGAACCTCTTGAAGAATTAAATAATATGATTGGGATGAAAGATTTGAAGAATAATATAGTTGACCAAATTTTATATTTTGTTCAGGAACTTCATAAAAATAAAGATTCAACAGGAGAATTTTTACATACTGTTATTTATGGTCCACCCGGAACAGGTAAAACAGAAATTGCAAAAATAATGGGTAAAATTTATAGCAAAATCGGTATTCTCTCTAAGGGAACATTTAAAAAGGTTACTCGAAGTGATTTGGTTGCTGGTTACTTAGGTCAAACAGCTCTAAAAACACGTGATGTTATTAAGGAATCATTGGGAGGTGTTTTGTTTATTGATGAAGCATATTCTCTCGGCAATCCAGAAAAGAGGGATAGTTTTTCAAAAGAATGTATTGATACATTATGCGAAGCTCTAAGTGATAATAAAGAAAATTTGATGGTAATTATAGCCGGATATGAAAAGGAATTAAAAGAATGTTTTTTCTCGTTTAACCAAGGTCTTGATTCAAGATTTACATGGAGATTTAAAACGGATGACTACACACATGAAGACTTGCATAAAATATTTTTAAAGAAAGTCAAAGATATTGGTTGGGAAATTGACGATAGTTCAAATATTTCATCTGATTGGTTTAAAAAGAATAAAGATTGTTTTAAATTTTATGGTCGCGATATCGAAACATTATTGAGTAAAACAAAAATAGCTCATAGTCGAAGAGTATTTTGTCGTCCTGAATCAGAAAAGAAAAAATTAACTGTAAAAGATTTAGATAAAGGTTTTGAGATATATTTAAAAAATGATGAAATAAAGAATAAGAGGGAAGAAGAAGAGAAGAAACGTTACTTATATAATACACTTTATAGTTAATGTGTAAATATTACTTAATTATTTTTATTTGATATAATAATAGATGTCAAATAAAACTATTTCAATAAACCCTTCATTATTTAGTTTAGGTGGGTCAAAAACAAAAAAAAATAGAGAGAAAAAAATAAAACCAACTGCTGTACCTATTATATCTCCAAATGTTTTAAAAAATAAACTTCTTAAGAGAATTAAAGAACACAAACAGAGAGAAACACAAGATTTAGACAACAATAAAAAAAAATTACAACCGAAAATAGACAATCCAACTCCATCAAAAAATAACGAAACGCTAAATTTTACTGATGAATTTAATGACTCGATAAATTATTTGCAGACGTTATCAAAACAGAAGCGTATTAATGATGAAAAGAAAAATTATGAAATTCAAAAACAAAGACAAAAAGAAGAATTAGAGAGAAGAACTATAAGAAACTATCATTCTATTGGAGAAAATATCCAAACCCCAGTGATTAATATAGATTTACCTGATGAATTGTTACAACCTACTATTCAAGCACCAATTATTTCAGAACCTTATAAAATAAATGCTCCTTATAAAGGAGGTGATGTTCCATATGGCGTTCTTAAAGGCGGATCAAAACCTAGTTATCGCGAATGGTGTAAAACACAAAGAAATAATATAGTGACAAATCCAAATGCGTCTTTAATAATTGAGGGTGGTAGTTTTTCCTCTGAAAAAACAGCTAGAGAGAACAGATTGAATTTATTAAAAGAAAAAATAAGACAAAAAGAATTATCAGAAAAGAAAGACCCATTATTAAGTGAAAATTTAATTAAAAAACCTATAGCAAGTGAAGTGCTAATACCGCCAGTTGTTTCGCCATCTGTTAAACCTCAAATAATTTCATCAGAGCCAAATATTCAACAAACTCAAGATATTCAAACAGCTGGTGAACAAATTATTGCAACAAAACATATAACAAAAAAGACAATTAAGAGAAAATATACATTAGGTAAGTCCGATATGAAGCAAAAAGTAGCCGTACTAATTAAAGATAGAGGAACAAGAAAGAAAATATTAACTGCACAAAAAGAATTGAAACGTAGAAATATAAATGATATTAAAGAATATTTGAGAGACCACAATTTAATAAAAGCAGGAAGCAGTGCACCGAATGATGTATTGAGAAAGCTATATGAGGCAGCTATGTTATCAGGAGAGATTACAAATAGTAATTCGGATACGTTATTACATAATTTTACAAAAGAAGATAAAGCGTTATAAAATTTAATCTAAATATAATTTATGAATACCGACCCATTTTACAAATTTCCTGAAAATACTAAAATTTTTTTAAAAAATCTTGAGGAATTTACAAACCATAAAATATATTATTTTGGAAGTTCAAGAAGATTAGATTATATTCAGGGTTGTGATATAGATATTGCTATGTTTACAGATAATACTGCTTCGTTAATTACACAAATAATTGGATTTTTAAATACAAGTAATGAGTTTAAACAATTTGTTCATACACAAAATAATATTCTTGTAAACGGATATAAATTAATATACAAAAATAATGATATAGATATCGAATTAGTTGTATATGATAATAAATTTAAAAATATTATGTTGGATTTTTATGAAAAATCTGCCAATATGCCTTTATTATTATCAATTACCTTATTAATACTAAAATATATGAATCGTTTAAATATACTTAATGGAAGGACTTATTATAAAATTAAAGTATTTCTAATAAATAATTTAACATATTCAAATAAATTAGTTGTTCTTAATTAAAATATATACTTATTTTAATATGGGTGATATTAAAAAGAAACTAACACAAAATGAAGAGGTATTTTTTGAAAATTTATCTCTCTATATCGATAAAGAAATTTATTTTTATGGAAGTATTCAGCGTCCAGATTATGTAAAAGGTAAAAGTGATATAGATTTTGATATTTTTACAGACAACGAGTCTAGTACAATTCAAAAATTATGCAACTTTTTAAACATAAAACGAAGCGTTTTTTCAAAAATTGTTTATAAGATAGATAATACAATGATTTATGGTTTTAAAACAAAATATAAAGATGAAGCAAACAAAATAAATGTAGAAATATCTGTTTATAATGATAAATATAAAAATATAGTATTATATGACCATAATAACGGTCGTTATTTACCATTTTATATAACTATCGCTTTTATTATTATTAAATTCTTTTATTATACCCTTGGCATTATGCCAGATAAATTGTATAAACAATGCAAACAATTCTTAATGAATTCTGACGACAAAATAAAATTTATTATAATGGACAATTAATAAAGTATTTACAATATTATGAAATCATATAAAGACTTCATAATATATTATAATATGTCGTTGGTAAAGGAATATTTTGACCTAACAAAACGTTTCCAAGATGAATATGGAGAGAATACCATATTACTAATGCAGGTTGGTGCATTTTTTGAGGTTTATGGGATTAATGACAAGGATACGCAAACCATAATAGGTAGTAAAATCCAAGACTTCTCTCAAATATGCGAGCTAAATATTGTCGACAAAAATACATGTGTTGGTGAGAGCGGAGTAATGATGGCTGGATTTAAGGATATTCAAATAGAGAGATATATCAAGAAAATCCAAGATGCTGGATTCACAGCAGTTGTATATGCTCAAGATGAAAATATGAAAAATACAACACGTAGTTTAGCTGGCATTTTCTCTCCAGGAACATATTTTCATAGTGAATCACAAAGTCTGACAAATTCCACAACATGTATTTGGATTGATTATATTGAGAATAAAGTGTTGTTGAAAGGTAAATATGTAGTTGTTGGTATTTCAAATATTGATATCTATACTGGAAAGACAACTATGTTTCAATTTAAGGAAATTTATGTAAATAATCCAACTACATATGATGAGTTAGAGAGATTTATTTCCATTTATAATCCAAGCGAGGTTATTTTGATTTCTAATTTACCAGAAGAAAAAGAGATGGATTATATCATTAGTTATGCTGGTATATCGTGCAGTCTAATTCACAAAATAAATTTGAACCAAACAAACTTTCTAACAAAATCAAAAGCCACAAATGTCAAGAACTGTGAAAAACAAGCTTATCAAAGAGAGATTCTATCTAAATTTTATAATTTTGATAATTTTGATGTATTTATTCAGAATTTTAATGACAATAATATTGCAACTCAATCACTGTGTTATTTATTAGACTTTATTTATCAACATAATCCACAATTGGTTAACAAAATTTCAGAACCAATATTTGAAAGTACATCTAAACGACTAACTTTAGCTAATCATTCACTCAAACAATTAAATATAATTAATGATGGGAATGTCAAACCAACTAAGTATTCATGTGTATCGGAAATGTTGAATAATTGTTTGACTCCAATGGGAAAGCGCAGATTTTTATATAATATTTTAAATCCAATTTGCGATGAAGATGACTTGAATCGTGAGTATAATATCACAGAGTATATTTTAAATAACTTTAGCCTTTTTGATAAGGAATTTAAACATAAGTTAACCAATATAAAAGATTTATCGAAATATGAACGTCAATTATTTCTTAAAAAGATTCCTCCAAAATCATTTACTACATTATACAATAATCTAAATTGCATTTTGGATATATTCAATTTCATTAAAGGCGACACAATAATTATTGACTATTTAAAAACAAGCGATGCAAATATATTAGATATTGGTAATAAATGTAAGTTATTAATCGACTTTTTAGATGAAAATATAGATATTCAACTAGCAAAAGATATAGATATATGTCAGCAATTTGAAGTTAATTTTATAAAACAATCGGTTGATGCAGAATTAGATAAAAAATCAGAATTGTTAAAAGATTCTGAGGCTGGATTAGAAGCCATAAGATTGTATTTGAGCAATTTAATAGAAAATAAAGAAAAAAAGACATCAAAAACTTCTGATTTTGTTAAAACACATGAAACTGAAAAGAATAATTATAGTCTAGTTAGCACCAGTAGAAGATGTAAGATTTTGCAAGATGCATTACCAAGTGCGTCGACAAATGTGACATTGCATACAACAAACAATAAAACTATCTCATTTACAATTTCAAAAAATCAATTTAGTTATGAAAAGCAGTCATCTTCTAATAATTATATTACTGATATTCAAATTAATTCTCTCTGTAAGAATATTTCATCAAGTAAAATATCAATGAAAGACCAGATAACCTTAGTTTATAACAGAATAGTTGAACAATTTGGTTCTTTCCAAAAAGAGATGGAGAGAATAATTCATTTTATTACTTTAATTGATATAATTTATACAAAAGCGTCGATTGCAAAGAAATTTAATTATTGTAAGCCATCTATTGTCGACGCAGAAAAATCATTTGTAAATGCAAAAGGATTACGTCATTGTTTAATTGAACAATTTAACTTAAATGAATTATATATTACAAATGATATTTCTCTCGGCGATGGAGAAACAGATGGTATTTTATTGTTTGGGACCAATGCAGTAGGTAAGACGACTATCATAAGAGCATTAGGTGTTTCTATAATTATGGCTCAAGCTGGACTATATGTTCCTTGTTCTGAGTTTCAATTCAAGCCATATAAAAGTATATTTACACGTATAATTGGTAACGATAACATCTTCAAAGGGCTGTCAACATTTGAAGTCGAAATGTCGGAACTTCGCACCATTTTACGTCTCATGGATGAAAATAGTTTAGTATTAGGCGACGAATTATGCTCTGGGACAGAAACAATAAGTGCAATTAGTATTTTTGTTGCAGGAATTCAGAGGCTATATGATGCAAAAAGTAGCTTTGTTTTTGCTACTCATTTACACGAAATAGTTGATTATGAAGAGGTTAGAGAAATGACAACTGTTCACCTTAAGCATATGGAAGTTATTTATAATAAAGAACAAGATGTGCTTGTTTATAATCGTAAATTAAAGGATGGTTCGGGTGCCAATGTTTATGGTCTTGAAGTGTGTAAGTCACTCAATCTACCATCAGACTTTTTAGAAGCTGCAAACCAAATTAGATTGAAGTATAATACAGATGGTAAAAGTATGCTTTCTTTAAAACAGTCACGTTATAATGCCAATAAAATAGTTAGTTTATGTGAAAAATGCGGTAAGAATATGGGAACTGAAGTACACCATTTACAGCATCAGGCAGATGCAAACGATGATGGAATAATCGCAACTGCAGACTCAGTATTTCATAAAAATAGTTTAGCAAATTTGATGACATTATGCGAGTCATGTCATGATGAGATACATAGAAAAGGAAGTAAGCAAAAAAAGGTTAGAACATCAAAGGGACAGAAATTGCTAGAAATTTAAATATTGTATTAATGTATATAATTATGGAATCAATAATTACAAATTATAGTCCTATTTCAGCAAAAGGAGGAAGACGTCGTAACAAAGCAGGGCGAGCCTTAGGAAGTAGAAAAAATCGTACTAGAAAACATAGAAGAAGTAATAAATCAAGGACTAGAAGACACTATTAAACAATTTTTAAATTATAAAATAAGTTAATTTATAATTTAATATCTACGTGATTTATTTCTTCTATTTTTTCTTCTTTTATGTGTTCGTTTTCCTAAGGCTCGCCCTGCTTTGTTACCACCTCTTCCGCCAAATTTTGCTCCAGGACAACTTAAATCAGGCATTATTTGATTGTTAAATGGATTAACAATTTGACCTTTTTGTGGACATAAATTACCTTGTAAAGGAACCATTTGTTGGATTAAAGTATTGAATGCTTGCATTGTCATTCTTCTATCTTCAGCAACTTCACCTCCAATTTTAACTAATGGTTTTGATGGAGTTAATTTGCTTAAAAATGAAGTTGAGCTTTTTTGAGGAGTTGTCGGAGTTGTTGTAGGAGTTGTTGTAGGAGTTGCAGAAGATTTTTTTGTAAACATATCAAAAAATCCACCACCAGCTACTGGAGGAGATTCTGTTAATTGAGATGTATTTATTTGTGTTGGTTTATTTAATTCTGCTTCCTCAATTACATCAACATTTGTAGGTTTCTCTCTAGCTTTATTGACATTAAAGAATATTGCTGAGTAGTTTCCATTTGAACCAGTCACAAGTCTACATACAGTTGATTTATCTGTATCGCGAGAAACTTCCTGAGCAACACCAATTCCCTTAAAAAACTTTGGAATATCAACTGCTTTTGTATACATAATATCTAGATAAATCGTATGTGATAATGCATTTGGAACATATGCACGAGTCTTGTAATTCTGACAATCTAAATTACTTGAATAGTTAACATTTGGTAAAGGTCTCATGTTCAAAGTAGCATTACAATCCTCTGATACTTCCATACGCATTGTGCTATCATCAGAACAAGGATGTTGAAAACCTGTTTTTGGAGGTAAAGCTGGAACAGGGTCTCCTCTAGTAGTGATTCTTAAAAACAAAATCTTTTTTTGTGAAGCAAAATTGCAAAACTTTTTGGCAACGGAACTTCCCATACAACGAGGAGCACCTAAACTTACACAAACAATATTATCTGCTAATACATTATACGGAGATGCATTATATGGAGCAGTCTTTTTTATTCCCATCCACAAATAAGCAAAATTTGTACACATAGCACCTCCTAATGAGTGACCTGTTGTAAAAATCTTAACCGAATTAGGTTGGGTTGCACCTAAGAAATCTGTGGCAAGATAACGCATAGCTTCTATAATAGTATGTATCATTTCTGTTGTTGGTTTAAAAATACCATATAAGAATTGCTCTGGTTTCCCTTGAGAATCCTTACAAACTGTTAATGGAACAACTGACGTAGGTTTGCTATAGAGAGAAGCTGTTTTTGCACTATAAGTTCCTCTAAAAATTAAAAATATTGTATTAGGCATTCTTTTATCAGCAACTACATAAATCTCTCCATAGTTTGACCAACCAATCGAAATATATTTCACCGAATCAGAAGGTGTTGGTGTACCTGGAACTGGAAATTGTGTATTGCCGGCTACATCACCGTTAATTATATTTATATTTTGTGGCATATTAAGACCTATAAAATCAATAAAATTTTTACCTTTGTATTGATATTCATAATTTGCAAAAATATCGTTAGAATCTTTATTTAAGCCAAAAATAGTTTGATCATCTAATAAATTAGCTAAATTAGATGGATTTACAGAATTAATACCTTGCAGAATTCTAGGTTGAATAACAGGTCCCACAATAGAATTATAACTTGTTAAAAATTTATTATCATCCATATAAGCTAATCTTGCTAATGTTGCACCAAGAAATGATATAAAATGAACATCTCCATATTTATCAGCCTTTCTACTTAAATTACTTATTGTATTAAACATATATTATAATAAGAAAAATATTTAATGTCTGCGTGAATGTCTACGTCTAGTTCTACGTCCACCGGCTAATGAACGTGAACGACTAATTGAACGACGTTTTGTTCGTCTTCCTTTAGACATACCTTTTGCTATTGATTTGGCACCTTTAACGCCTAAATCTAGACCTGTTGCCATAGTTCCATAAACAGCTGAGACGCCTTTTTCGATAACTGGAATTGATGCACTAGCAACATTTTTAGCAGTAGAACCAACAGTTTTTAAACCTTTATTTACAACAGGCAATGTTTTACTAGCAGTTTTTGTAATTGATTTTACAACACTTGAGCGATGTCTACGCGATTTTCCCATTATAAAATAAGTATATAAAATATTTATTTATAATAGGATGGATATTAAATATATTCTAAAGATATTTATTGTGGTTTTTCTTATTCTCTCTTTAATCGCATTTATAAATTCAATTGGTTTAAATTTAAACGAACCTGATGTTCCAAAAAAGCTACTACAAGTTGTGACTATAGAGGGTCTAACACCTGCTTTATCTAGTTCAACTGCATTTTGTGATGTGAATAAAGGATATACACTTGAACAATCATGCAACAAATTAACCAAATATAACTGCGGATTAACGTCGTGTTGCGTTTGGACGAGTGACAACAAATGTAAAGCTGGAAATAAATCAGGTCCATTATTCAATTCAGATTCAAAAGGAAAGACACTTCCATTAGATTATTATTACTTTCAGAATAAATGTTATGGAGAGAAATGTCAAAATTAAACATTAAAACTCATTATAACAATACCACTTCCTCCATTTCCTCCATTTGAACCAGGAAAAGTATTCAAATATCCCGCTCCACCTCCACCTCCACCTCCACCTCCAGAATTATTTGCAGAACTATGGCCAGCCTCACCATCACCATCTCCACTGAATCCATAACCGCCAACACTACCTCCGTTAACAGCTGAACCGCCATTACCACCATCACCATTAACGGCACCTCCACCACCTCCACCACCATTTCCACCATACCCAATTGTACCTCCGCCACCATTTCCACCATCTTGACCTTCACCACTAACACTATCAGTACCATTTCCACCGGCACCACCACCATTTGTTAAACCTCCTAACGCATTTAGAGATGGATCAGTTAAGATTGATGGTGAAATAGATGTCAAATTACCATTTGTAGCAGCATTAAAAGTAATTCCGTTAAAATAAGCACCTGTTCCTCCAGAACCGATGGATATATTGTATATTTGTCCTGTTTGATAAGTTAAATTTTGTTGAATAACCTGACCACCTCCGCCACCGTTTCCACCGTTTCCGCCAGAAATACCAAAAATAGGTGGAGTAGAATTTTCACCTCCAGCACCTCCTCCAACTAAGACGCAAGAAACTAGTCCAATGTTTTTATTGAATTGTATTGTACCATTTTCAGTAAATGTAATAATTGTATTATAATTTGAATCTGAAGATATAGTATAGGTTCCGCTTACTGTGTATGCAGGATAATAAATTATTGCAATCCCATCACTGCCAGTTCCGCCACTAATAGCATAATTAGCACTACTGTTTCCTCCGGCTCCTCCTCCACTTCCTACGTTATATTGATAATTATTAAAAGAAAAATCAAATCCAGGAAAAAATGATATACCATAACTTCCCAGGCCTCCACAACCACCTGTAAATTGTGTAAACGTAATACCATTTCTTGTTCCTACAAAACCGCCACCACCATAATAAGTGTTGGAAATTGGGGACCCTGATGAATTCCTACCTCCAGCACCGCCTCCACCTCCAAATAAAAATGAAGTACCTGTTCCATCCTGAAATATATAATTAAAGCCATCTTGACCATCTCCAGGATACGTTGGATTATAATTATTTTGTATATTTCCTTGATTAACATTTCCAGTTCCACCTGTTCCATATGCTGGACTAGAACTATTTGTTCCACCAGCGCCATATCCATTTTTAGCTGAACCACCACCACCATTTCCACCATTAACTGTTAAGGTTGTAAATCCAGCTGGACCACTTACAATCGTTTGACCACCTGTTTGACCATTACCAACACTTGATGAAGATGGATTTACTGGACCACCTTGTCCACCAGTTCCTACAGTTATTGTATATGTTCCAGCAGGCAAAGAAGCATAAGATTGTGAATAAAATACACCTCCAGCACCTCCTCCATTATAACCAAAACCTGAACCACCGCCACCGCCACCACCAATTAAAAGAATATTGGCATTAGGAACTGTACTCGGTAGAGTTAAAGAACCATTAATATTAAATATATTATATATATATCCAGTTGGAGTTGTAGATGCAGAAAAAGGGTTATAGTTTGAATTGACGTTATTCACTGAATTTTGAAAAATAGTACATAAATCAATACCATTCACTGAAAATCCAGTTATCTGTGCTTGTGGACTACTTCCATCCCATGGTTGAAATATATTGGACAAATCAACTCCGCCAGTACTATAATATGTAGTCTGATTTGTGCCAGTCTGTTTTGGTTTAAATATATATATTAAATCTTTACCATTAGCTGCAATATATCCTGTTTCACTCATTTATTTAATATAATAAAATAAAAAATTGATTATAATTTAAAAACATATTAGAATAATATAGTTAGATAATATAAGAGATGATAATCCCTGTTAAATGTTTTACTTGTGGTATGGTTCTTGCCGACAAATACAGATACTATCAAGCTGAAGTTCGTAAAAGAAAATTAGCAAAAAAAATTGGAACTGATTCAAATAATATTGATAAAGTTCTTTATTTAACAAAAGAATATCATGAAAAGACTGCAGAAGGTGAAGTGCTTGATGATTTAAATCTAAAAAAAATGTGTTGTCGCCGTCATTTCTTAACACATGTTGATATTGAATAATTTCTTAACATAATATATAGATGGCCAAAAAGACTTCGAGAAGAAAGCAAAAAGTTTACAATATGAGAGGTTGTTCAAAGACTCGTAAAAATTATTTAGGTGGAAGTGCAGATGCTCCTTTAGCATATACTGGGAAACCTACTTTTTCTATTCCAAATCCTAATTTAGCTTATACAGGCAAAGGTGGTGCCACTTGTGGTTTAAGTAATCCTCCAATGCCTCCATCCAATCCAAACGGAGGCAATCCTGCTTATCCACGCACTGACCCTACTACACCACCAAATGGTATTGCTTTTAGTAATGCATCACCACAAACAGGCGGTTGCGGTTGTGGAATGCCTATGATGACTGGTGGAGGAAAACGTAAAGGAGGTTGTGGACCACTTTGTGCTATGGGATTCATGGTTGGTGGTGTAAGACATAGAGTTGGTTGCAAATGTAGCAAATGTAAAAAGAGAATGATGAAGGGTGGAAATCCTGGCATCCCATATCCAAATGGTTTAGTGGGTTCTCCTTGGACATCAAGTGTAGGTGGATGGCCAGGAGTAGATGGCATACCTGGTAATCGTAATTTTTTCGAAAATAATACATATAATAATGATATTTCAAGACAGATGGTTGATGTAGGTGCAAACCCTCCATTTCTAAAAGGCGGTAAGCGAAAACAAAAAGGAGGAACATTGTCAAATTTTATGACTCAGGATTTGATTAATTTAGGAAGACAGTTTCAATTTGGAGTGGGAAGTGCGTATAATGCACTAGCTGGTTATGCAGCTCCTACTAATCCATTACCATGGAGGGACCAATTTCCAACCAGAACACCATTTAATCCAGCTACTATTTAATTTTTTTCTATTAATAATCTATAATGGCTACTTTTCCAAGAACATTAAAAGAACTATGTACTCCAGCAGCTCTTTATTTTATTATATCGATGATTGCATTAGTTATTGTTTTATTTCAAAATTTAGGTAATACTAACAGTTATAATGTTGGTGATTTCTCTTGTCGTGTTCCAAATACATTCTTAGTTTTTATTATTAAGTTTATTTACATTGTTTTCTGGACTTATGTTCTTAACTTAATATGCAAAGATGGACACGTTGGAATTTCTTGGCTCCTAGTTCTTCTTCCATGGATTCTTCTATTTGTAATTATGGGTTTATTAATGCTCAATATGTAAATAATATAAATTATTAATAAAATATATTTATAATTTATAGATGGTAAAAAAAATAAAAAATGGAATATCATATGAAACAAATGGTTGGAAATATATATCTATTTATGGAAAACCAAAAGAGAGAGGATATGCTTATGGGTATTTGTGCGCAGAAGATTTTAAGGAAATTCAAAAAATGTTAAAATTTCTAATGTATGAAGCATATGGTGTAGAATGGGAATATCTTATCGAAAAAATCTCAACTGACTTTAAACAATTAACTGAAAAAGATTTTACTGAATTTTATGAAGAAATGGAGGGAATAACAGAAGGATTAAATGCGGCTGGTTGTAAAACATCTATATCTGAAATTATAGCTTGGAATTTTTATATGTCAATTCCATATTGGTATTCGCTAGTATCAGATTCGAGACCAGGAAAAGAAGGTGGTGCTAAAGACCATTGTAGTGCTTTTATGGCTGTCGGTGACTGGACTGAAGATGGTAAAATAGTTTGTGCTCATAATTCTTTTACCGATTATATAGATGGTCAATACTCAAATATTATTGTAGATATTAAACCAGAAAAAGGTCACAGAATAATTATGCAAACTTCTCCTTGTTGGATTTGGAGTGGAACTGATTTTTTTGTTACATCTAAAGGTATTATTGGAACCGAAACAACCATTGGTGGATTTATGCCATATGAAAAAAAATATCCAATTGGATATAGAATTAGAAAAGCTATGCAATATGGTAATACATTAGATGAATATTGTGAAATACTTTTGCATGAAAATTCAGGTGATTATGCTAACTCATGGTTATTTGGTGATACTAATTCAAATGAAATTTTACGCATTGAATTAGGTCTTAAATATCATAATATAGAGAGAACTAAAAATGGTTTCTTTATTGGTTTCAACGCACCTTATGATGAACGTATTAGAAATATAGAATGCACTAATTCAGGATTTTATGATATTAGAAGACATCAGGGAGCAAGATTAGTACGTCTTGGAGATTTAATGGATGAACATAAAGGAAAAATCAATATAGAGATCGCAAAACAAATTATTGGAGACCATTATGACGTTTATCTAAAGAAAGAAAATAATCCATGTTCAAGAACAGTATGTTCTCATTATGATTTAGATGCAAGAGAATATATGTCTCAAGGAGATAGACCAAAACCATTCTCTCCACATGGAGCTATAGATGGAATTGTTTGCAGTACAGATCTTGCAAAAAAAATGTCATTTATTGGAAAATTTGGGTCTTCTTGTGATATAGGATTTGATAAAGATGAATTTTGTAAAAAACATAGACAATTTTATAAATTTTGCCCATATTTAAAATCTAGACCAGTCCAACCATGGACTGAATTTACAATAACTAATATTAAAAATAAATTTC
>Ga0129336_10000589_pt1 | contig 21493 bp, 16 predicted proteins | sample CPB6_02_DNA_FD_96878 | JGI IMG/M metagenome (GOLD analysis project Ga0129336, IMG submission 96878) | Freshwater to marine salinity gradient microbial communities from Chesapeake Bay, USA - CPBay_Sum_0.6_0.2_DNA | ecosystem: Environmental > Aquatic > Marine > Coastal | place: USA: Chesapeake... | reverse complement strand
TGAAAGGACACAACGTTCTATTACTTTTCTTTCCCCAATCATTCACAGGGGTTTGCACAAAGGAACTTTGCTCCGTGAGAGATAATATCGCCCTTTACAATGGTGCTAATGCAAATGTTTTGGGCATTTCTGTTGACTCCGTGTTCACACTTGCCAAATTCAAAGAAGAACAACAATTAAATTTTCCATTGTTGAGTGACTTTAATAAAACAGTTTCTACACTTTATGAAACCATTTATACAGAATGGATCTTTGATATGAAAGGAGTTTCAAAACGCTCTGCTTTTTTGATTGACAAGAATGGACAGGTTCAATACGAAGAGGTGCTTGAGAACCCAGGAGAAGTGCCAAATTTTGAAAAAATAAACGCAAAGCTTCAGGAATTGGCCTGATTAAACGCCTTCTAACAAAGCCTCAGAATCTCTGGTTCTGAGGCTTTTGCATTTTATTATAGACTTTTTTTGAATTATCTGTTATATTTGGATGGATGAAAAAACTTGGTGTCATAGGAGTTTTATTACTGGGGTTGGCCTTTACCGCAGCTGCGCAACAATCGCCAGCGTCCCCCATAGCCTCTCCAATTGAGCCTATTGAAAAGTTGATGAGGCTTTACCCCAATCCAGCAGTTAGCTATATCACTTTTGAGTTTAAATCTGCTTTCAAAAGAGGATTAAGCCTACAGATTTATAATGGAATATTGGGAAAGAAAATGGTTGACACCCGTCTCAACATTGAAAAAATCACACTTTCTTTAAATGAGTTTTCTCGCGGTATCTACGTCTACCACTTAGTAGAAACTTCCGGAAAGATTATAGAATCAGGAAAGTTCCAGGTTACCAAATAGTTTTAAAGTACCTGCACAATCAGAAATTTCAAGTACTGGGTATTCTCCATTTCCCAAATCACAGGATGATCCGATGATTGCGTTTGAAAACAAACCTGTCTGATTTTTCTTCGCGCATCTTTTGCAGCCATCGCTATAACTTCTAGAAATAATTCAGGGTGTACCAAATTGGTGCAGGAAGAGGTCACTAAAAAACCACCGGGCTTTACCAATTTCATCCCTCGTAGATTGATTTCTTTATAGCCCGTGATTGCTTTTTGAATGGTGGCGCGACTTTTTGTAAAAGCAGGAGGGTCTAACATCACAACATCATATTGCCTTCCTTCTTTCACCCATTGCTTTAATACATCGAATGCATTCGCCTCTTCAAATTGGCATCGGTCTTGCAACCCATTCAAACGTGCATTTTCATTGGCTTGCTCTACAGCCAATTTGGAAATATCCAAGCCCAATACTGATTTTGCACCATAGTGCGCAGCGTGAATTTCAAATGTACCAGTATAGGTAAAAGCCCCCAATACCGTTGCATCCTTGACAATATGTTGAATGGCTCTGCGATTATCTTGCTGATCCAGAAAATAACCAGTCTTTTGTCCATTCGCTAAATCTACATGAAACTGTAGTCCATTTTCCTGAATGATAATACGCGTTTCAAAAGGCTCGGACAAAAATCCCTTTTGCTGCGGGAGTCCCTCTAACTCACGAACGGGAACATCATTGCGTTCATAAATTCCTTTTGGGCTAAATACTTCTTGCAGGGCCACAACCAGCGCTGGTTTCCAACGATCAATGCCTAAGGCCAATGTCTGAATAACAAAATAATCGTTGAATTTGTCAATGATAAGCTGCGGCAACCCATCCGCTTCTCCAAAAACAAGCCTGCAGTTTTCGATGTATCCTGTATGTTTTCGATACTCCCAACAAGCCTTTATTTTTCGAAGAAAAAATTCAGCATCAATTTGCTCCTCGCGGTTACGTGTCAAAATCCGCACAGGTATTTGCGACTGCGGGTTAAAATATCCTCGTCCCACAAATTTTTTATCATGCGTTACCACTTCAACAATCGCTGCAGGTTGAGGTTCTCCCTCTATTGTTTCAATCTCATTAGAAAATACCCAAGGATGTCCGTTCAATACTCGGGGAGCAATTTTTCTTTTTAAAATAATTCTTTCCATGTAAAGACGAAGATAACCTTTCAAAACAGACAGAAAGGCGCTTTTAGGCTTTATCCAGGGTCATTTTGTCCCTTAAAATGGCATTGAGACCTTTTGATAAGCCTTGGCAATAAAATTGCCAATGTTACCTTTGCAATCAATTTAGATCTGACTATGGAAGCTCAAGAAAACAAGAACAATGAAATGGACCTGAACACAGATGAGAGTGTTGCAGGCACCAGCCATCTGGATGAAAAAATGACCGAGGAGACGGAACTAGAAAAATTACAAGCTGAGTTAGAGGCATACAAAGACAAATATATCCGTGCCGTTGCAGAGTTCGACAACTTCAAACGTCGCAATGCTAAAGAACGCATTGAACTTATGCAAACAGCAGGAAAAGATATTATCACCGAGTTATTAGAAGTTTTGGACGATTGTGATCGTGCGCAACAAATATTAGAAAAATCCAGTCATGCCAGCAGCTCTGAATGGGAAGGGGTAAAACTGGTATTTGGAAAACTCAGAAATAAGTTGCAAAGCCGTGGGGTAAAGGCCATGGAGGTAATTCATCAACCCTTTGATGCTGATCTGCACGAAGCTATTACAGAAATTCCTGCACCTACTGAAGAGTTGAAGGGAAAAATTATTGATGAAGTGGTAAAGGGATATTTGTTGAATGAAAAAGTAATCCGTCATCCTAAAGTGGTGGTTGGAAAATAATCTATGAGCAAAAGAGATTTTTACGAAATATTAGGCGTCAGCAAATCAGCCTCTGCAGACGAAATCAAGAAAGCGTACCGAAAAGTAGCCATGCAATATCACCCCGACAGAAATCCAGGTGATAAAACAGCTGAAGAAAAATTCAAAGAAGCTGCCGAAGCCTATGAAGTGCTGAGCGATGCTGATAAAAAAGCACAGTATGACCGATTTGGCCACGCAGGGGTTGGTGGCGCAGGCAACCGAGGATATGGAGGGGGAATGAACATGGAAGATATCTTCAGTCAATTTGGAGATATTTTCGGAGATGATCTTTTTGGTGGCTTTTTTGGCGGTGGGCAAAGGGGTGGTGGACGAAGCCGCTCCAGAGGTGTTCGCGGAACTAATCTCCGTATTAAATTAAAGTTGAACTACGAAGAAATTGCTAAGGGGGTCAGTAAAAACATCAAGGTAAAAAAATATGTGCCCTGTACTACTTGCGGTGGCGGTGGTGCAAAAGATAAAGGAAGCACACAAACCTGTACTGGATGTAATGGAAGTGGTCAGGTCAGAAGAGTGCAAAACACTTTTTTGGGACAGATGCAAACTGTAACTACTTGTCCCACTTGCAATGGAGAAGGAACAACCATTACTGCCAAATGTACCAGTTGTAAGGGAGAAGGAAGAGCCTACGCAGAAGAAACCGTAAGCATTGATATTCCTGCAGGAGTTCAAGAAGGCATGCAGCTGAATGTAACAGGGAAGGGAAATGCCGGAGAAAGAGGAGGCACACCAGGAGATCTAATTATTTTAATTGAAGAAGAACCACATAAGGAGCTTCACCGCGAAGGACTAAATGTTGCCTTTGAATTACATCTATCCTTTACCGATGCGGTATTTGGAACACAAGTTGAAGTACCCACTATTGACGGAAAAGCAAAAATAAAAATACCCGCTGGGACACAAAGTGGTAAAATATTTAGATTGAAAGGAAAAGGATTCCCTGCGGTAAACTCTTACGAGAAAGGAGATCAACTAATTCAGGTTAGTATCTGGACCCCACAACAATTAAATGCGGAAGAAAAAGCTGCGTTAGAAAAATTAGCCGGTGCTGCCAATTTTCAACCTAACCCAGATAAATCAGATAGAAATTTCTTTGATCGCATCAAGGATATCTTTCAATAATTAGCGGTGAAGTCGTTTCCAGCTGCGTTTCTTTTTTTTATCGTATAGCTCTCGTGCTTTTTTTACTAGCTCCATCCACTCTTGTTGAAAAGGATCTGCAGGATTAACTACTTGCTCGCCTAATTGAAGTAGTTCGTTCCAAGTTGATTTACTGATAAAGGTACTGCCTTTCAAAAGCATCCCAAATTGTGCAAGTGCAGCTCTGAACTGAGCCTGTTTTAACTCCTGTTCGTTATATGCAAAATAAAGAGGCACCTTGAACGATGCTTCGAGTAATAAAGTATCATTAGGGAGCCTATATTGAATGTCGAGCAATGCGATACTATCCAGCTCAGATGAAACGCCACGTTTACCATTCAATTGAGCAGTTGGTTCAATTTCAAATAATGTAGTAACGGTATTTCCAGACCCTATTTCTCCTCCTTCAATTTGAGATAAAGAATCTAACAAAGCCCCTACTTTATTATCAAATCCAATTAATCGGTAATTTTTAACATAAGCGGGATCAAACGTTATATTCATATAAACATCATCCGCTACCGCATATAATGTTTTTGTAAACTCTTTCATCAACACACGTTCCGCCTCCTTCTCCTGATCTAAATACGCAAAGTTTCCATTGCCCTTTTCGGCCAACAATTGAATTTTTGAATCCTTGTAATTACCCATCCCTACCCCTAGACAGGTAAGATAAATCCCACTTTGCCGCTGAATACTTATTAGCTCATCTAATTCAGCTTCTGTTTTCAATCCAACATTGAAATCTCCATCCGTTGCTAATATCACTCGATTATTTCCACCCTCAATAAAATGCTGCTTGGCTACCTGATAAGCTAATCGAATGCCCGACTCACCTGGCGTTGCACCACCTGGCACTAGGCCATTGATTACTTTGGTCAAACTATCCTTTTCACATCCACTCAAGGCACGCACTAACACGGCAGTCATACCACCATAAACCACAATAGAAACCGAATCTTTTTCCCGGAGATTACTAATCAACATTCGGAAACCCGATTGTAACAAAGGAAGACGATTGGGCATATCCATCGAAGCAGAAATATCAATGAGAAAAACAAGGTGGGCAGATGGCAAGGAATCAAGATTTAATTTTTTTGCAGAAAGATCAATTTGCAAGAGTTGATTTTCCCAATTCCAGGGACAAGGGCTGAGTCGTGTATCCACTGCAAATACACTACTATCACTTGGTGTTTTATAGGATGCCGAAAAATAATTAAGCATCTCTTCGATACGTACGGCATCGGTCGGTACATACGTGCCTCTTGATAAAAAGCGACGAATGTTACTGTAAGAAGCCTGATCCACATTTAAGGATAAGCCTGTTGTAGGATAGTTTGCTGCACTCACCCATTTATTTTCAAGTAAGGTTGCATAGGTCTCTTCGCCTGTAAACCATTTTTTATGCTCCTCGCGAGTCATATTGGAAGTACGAGAGGCTAGTCGAGTTCTTTCGGGTTGACGTGCCCCGGCTGGTAATAGGCGAAGTACCACACGTAAAAATTCAACTCCCTTTGATACGATCAATTCGGTGCGATATCCCTCTAACGAAAACTGTAAACTATCAGATTGTAACCGAGAAGAAAATCCAAAACTCCCCCAACTTCCGGTTCTAAAAAGAAGACCAGTAGAAGATTGACGGATTTGTACATTTTGCAAAAGATTACCTGACACATCTCTTACTTCACCTCGGATATAATATTCTTGTGCAATACCCCACTGGCTTAGCAGACATAAGAAAAAGATGGTCAACCCTCTTTTCATAGATGATATATAGTTCCCTACGTGCAAAAATCAGACTAGCTGATATAAGGCTCCATAATTGCGACCCATTCCATCATAGTCAAGACCATACCCTACCACAAATTTGTTCTGGATACTAAATCCCACATAATCCAATGGTACCTCAAATATTGTTGCTTCTGGTTTGTGCAAAAAAGTTGCGATTCGAATGGAGGCAGGCTGCTGTTGCTGTAAGGAAGGTAAAAAATGATGCAGCGTTTTGCCCGTGTCAACAATATCCTCTACAATTATCAACTCTCTTCCATGCAGATCCTGTTCCATCCCAATAGAAGTAACAACCTGGCCTGTAGAGCGCATACCCTGATAAGAAGCAATTTTTATAAATGAAATTTCAGCCTCCACTCTAATTTGTTTGAACAAATCAGCAGCAAACATGAAAGAGCCATTTAGTATGGCTAAAAAAAGCGGTTTTTTTCCTGCGTAATCAGCATTAATCTGTGTTGCTAATGCAGTCACCCTTTCTTGAATGAGTGGAGCAGATAGGTACTCCGTAAAGACCCTGTCATGTACGCGGATCATAGCCATAGCTGTAATTAAACACTAAGTTACTGCCTGGATCGCAAAGAAGGTAATCGTAATTTGAATGAACCTGGACGCTCCAAGTAAATAACTTGCGAAATACGTGCCTCTGTAGAAGGTATTAAATTATTCCACTCAAACAATCTGGCAAGTGGAACTTTATACTGCTCCGCAATGACAAGAAATGGAGTTCCAGCAGTAACATAAACCGCCTTTGTTCCCTCTTCTTTGAATACGCCCGAAGGATATTGACGTGAAAATTTTACTAAAGAAGTTGTCTCCACTACTCTATTAACGTTTTCGATCTTTTCAACTTTTTTTTCTTCCTCCTTATTTAATGAAACATTCGAATCATCTTTTAAGACAACAGGTATGGATGACTCATTGTTAATAGTAGCATTATTAAGTGGCACTACAGGTACTTTTGTTGAATCCTCTTCTTCAGATTCATAACCCAATGCTAGCATAGAATATTGTTGTAGATCGTAATCTTCAATCAAGCGTACCAACGTTTGAGCATAGACAGGATTAGTGGCATAACCAGCAGATTTTAAACCTTTAGCCCATGCTTCATAGTCGGTTGGATCCAATTCAAATAAGGAAGCATATCGACCACTAGATTTTAAAAAATTGGAATGATCGCGGTAAGACTCACTTGCTGTCGCATACTTCCGAAAGCATTCATTACGCGCATCATCGGTATGCCGAACAGAAGGACCATTCCATCCCGTTTTACATTTGATACCAAAATGATTATTTGACTTTTGCACCAACTCACTTTTACCTGCCATCGTTTCGTGTATTCCTTGTGCCAGTTTTATGGAGGCTGGCACACCTGTTCTTTTCATTTCAGCAATGGCAAGATCTTTGTACTGATCAATATATTGCTGTATGATTTCGGCCGACTGGCTCCACCCAATGAGTAGTTGACTTAAAAAAAATAAAAAAAGTATAAATTTTTTTAGAAGCATGTCACTTTATTTTTTTTATCACACTCAATCCGTCGCGCACCGGTACCATAATCACCTCTACATCCTGTCGTTGCGCAATCTCCTGATTGAATTGTGCGATCGCCTTTGCATTTTTCCCTTTTAGCTCGGTCGTGAACACCTGACCATGAAAAAATACGTTGTCGGCTAAGATATAACCCCCAGATCGAAGGAATGGAAAAACCATGTTAAAATAGTTCAGATAAGACGTTTTGTCGGCATCCAGAAAGACTAAATCCCATGTTTCATTTAGAGTGGGTAGAATTTGATGCGCATCTCCTCTATGTAATTTTATTTGGTTAGAAAATAATGAACGGTCAAAAAATGACTGCGCGATAGTTGCGTCCTGCTCTCTTTTTTCAATGGTATGGAGCACCCCAGTTGAAGTTAACCCCTTTGCTAGACATAGTGCACTAAAACCAGTAAGTGTACCAATTTCAAGAATACGTTCAGGCTTTACTAATTCACTAAATAAACTCAAAAATCTTCCCTGTAAAAAACCACTCATCATGTGTGGCTCGGTGTGATGAGCTCGGGTATAGCTTTCTACTTCCTGCAATAATTCATCCTGTGGAGTACTATGCATTTCAGCATACTGCTGAGCAAGGGTAGACAAAATTTCCAAACGCCGAGATTTGTAACAAAGGTACTGCTTGTATAAGGATCATACCTTTTTAATAGCTGGCTTCGAAATCAGAAAGAGTCCAACAAATGTGAAAAACCCATTGAGAAGGATCAACTCAGGCCCAATTTTATAGCCACCAAATAGGGAGGTTGATAGATTAGCCAGACCTAGATTCATGTGGAGTAACTTTTCATAATACGCAGGATTACAGAGCAGATCCAGTATCACAGTGACAAGCGGACCTCCCACACAAACAGGCCAAACCCAACGATTGGCAATAATTCGACTCGTCAAAATACCAAAAGAGAAAAGTCCAAGCAAGGGTCCATAGGTGATGCCTGCAAACTTGATTATAAATTGGATGATAGATTTATCGTTGATGACTTTAAACAAGAGAACCATCAATAAAAAGACAAATGCAAAACTTAGATGCACGCGCAATCGCTTTTTTCGCTTGAGCTGCTCATCCGCCTGCGAATGGTTAAAGTCCAAAATATCAATACAGAAACTAGAAGTAAGTGACGTGATAGCGCCGTCAACACTTGGGAAAAGTGCAGAAATTAAGGCAATGATAAAAATGACTCCAATGGTTCCCGAAAATGCATCGCTTAAAGCAACTGTTGGAAAAATATCATCCCCTTTTGCAGTCAAGCCTGTTGAAGCAGCATATAAATAAAGAACAGCCCCTAACAATAAAAACAAGGCATTTACAACAACCAGAATAAAACTCAATGTCATCACATTTTTTTGAGAGTCTTTGAGGGTACGAACACTGATATTTTTTTGCATCATCTCTTGGTCTAATCCGGTCATAGTTATCGTTATGAACATGCCCCCTAAAAGTTGCTTCCAAAAATTGAAGGGGCTATTGACTTCGGTATTAATAATTTGATTATACCCTTTTTCGTTGATCATCTGCCAAGCCCCCGTCACATCAGTCCCTAATGCTTGTATCAGCACGATTAAGCAAGCAACTAGTCCAATCAACATACCAGAGGTTTGTAAAGTGTCCGTAAAGATGATTGTTCGAACGCCCCCTTCAAATGTATAAAGAAGTATAAGCGTCAAGATTATTAATGCCGTTGCCAAAAATGGAATACCTAATTTATCTAAGATAAATAGCTGCAGAATATTTATTACTAGATAAAGCCTAGCTGTGGCACCCACTGTTCGAGAGAGAATAAAAAAGAAAGCACCCGCCTTATGTGCGTTTACACCAAAGCGATTTTCCAGATAAGTATAGATACTGGTCAGGTTCATTCGGTAATAGAGAGGCAACAGCATAAAAGCAACTACTGCATACCCTAAAACATACCCGATCACTAACTGGAAATAATTGAAATTAATATCGCCTACATTTCCGGGCACGCTCACAAAAGTGACACCAGAAAGTGAAGTACCTACCATTCCAAAGGCCACCAACATCCAGTTACTATTACGATTGCCGATAAAAAAAGACTCATTGTCAGCATTCCGGGAGGTATACCAAGCAACACCGAGCAAAAGCAGAAAATAACCTATGACAAAAGAAAATAAGACTTGAGGCGACATAAAATCAGCAGGTTGAATTGAATTTTGAAGATACCTAAAAAAATGTTCCCTTTGAGCCAATCAAAGAGTATGACTATTCGTTCCATCGCAATTTTTTGTGGCTCCCGCACTGGAAATAACCCACTCTATTCAAAACATGCAACCGAATTAGGTCGGCTACTTGCTGCCAAGCAATTAAAAATAGTTTATGGCGGAGGTAGTATTGGTCTCATGGGGTTAGTAGCGGATGAGGCAATGAAAGGTGGTGGCTGGGTAACAGGCATCATTCCAAAACTTTTGGTAGAATGGGAAGTGGAACACCGCGCTATCAGCGAATTGATAATATGTGATGATATGCATCAGCGAAAACTGAAAATTTACAGCAAAGCGGATGCCGCTTTGATTCTGCCAGGCGGATTTGGTACACTTGATGAACTATTTGAAATTGTTACCTGGAACCAACTCACCATTCACGATAAAGAAATTTTTATTGTAAATAGTGACGGGTTTTACAACTCACTCATTACACATATTGACCAGCTAAAAAAAGAGGGATTTATTGATGAACGTAACCTCGAAAAAATTCATTTCATCAATACCCCCCTTGAATTATTATCCTATCTCAGCTAGCACCGATTGGCACTAGTCTTAAATAACTTTTCCAGCATTAAGGATGTTATTGGGATCAAACACTTTTTTAATCGCACGCATTAATTCAAGATTTTTTTCCTTGAAAACAATAGGCATAAAGCCTTTTTGTATAAGACCGATTCCGTGTTCGGCACTAATAGTCCCTCCCAACTTAAATACAATCTCAAAAAGTTCATTCAGGATTTTCTCAATAATAGGATTTCCATAACTATTGGGCATCCCTTCTTTGCGCAGGCGTACATGCAAATTGCCATCACCTGCATGCCCATAGCAAACTACATCTACGTCATGTTTTTTACCTAACGCTTTTAATTCTCTAATTAAAGCAGGCAACTCAGCACGGGGAACAACCGTATCTTCCTCTATCGTATAACCCACTAATTTAACAGCCTCTGCCGCACGACGACGTAATTTCCAAAGTCGATCTTTTTGTGTAGCATCTTCTGCAAAATAGATTTCCCCAATATCATATTGTGTCAATAAATTTCCAATCGCTTCCATATCTCGCATCAAGACGTCTGGATCATTTCCATCTACCTCAATTATCAAGTGCGCAGCCGTATCGTCGGTTATTGGAACAGCGGTATTATCTACCATTTCACTTACGATGCGCAGGGCATCAATTTCCATTAATTCTAAAGCACTAGGAGTAAAGCCTGCTCTGAAAATTGCACTCACTGCTTCGCCAGCCTGTTCTAAATTTTTAAAAGGCACCAACATCAATAAATCATGTGTAGGGAGTGGAATTAACTTCAAAACGATTTTTGTAACAATTCCTAGCGTTCCCTCACTACCCACAATCAACTGAGTTAAATTATACCCTGTCACATTTTTGATAACATTTGAACCCGTCCAAATAATTTCGCCAGTAGGCAATACTACTTCTAAGTTCAACACATAATCTTTTACAACACCATACTTTACTGCTTTGGGTCCACCACTATTTTCAGCTACATTACCACCAATGAAGCAAGATCCTCGGCTACTTGGATCCGGGGGATAGAATAACTTTTTTTCCTTGACAGCATTTTGTAACACCTCAGTAATGACGCCTGGTTCGGTTGTTACTTGCAGATTACGTTCATCAATTTCAAGAATCTGATTTAATCGCTCAGTACTTAATAATACACCGCCTAAATGAGGCAATGCGCCTCCGCTTAATCCAGTACCGGCTCCTCGAGGGGTAACTGGTATTAAAGATTGATTACATAATTTCAAAATGTCCCTGATCTCATCAGCTGAGGCAGGTTTAACCACTACTTCAGGCAGAAATCGAAGATTCTCTGTATGATCATATGAAAAATACTCGAGCGTTTCAGCATCTACAAATACATACTCTTTTCCTACAATTGATCGCAATTGCTCTAGGTGTTGCGAAGTGAGTGCTCCCATTTCGATAAAAAGTTGGTTTCAGCCCAAATTTCGGAATAAATACCCAGCCGAAAAAGTTAGCGAAAAGTGGGACAGAGTGATTGATTTCGATTGCCTTGGTAAGGATTGATAACACCCTGCTTAATGATAGAAAATTCAAATGCACCCTGTCTGCTGGTGAAATTTTTTATCGTAGAAGCGCTAATGTCATAACTGAAGTTAAACTGGAGTTGTCCAATTCCCACCCCAACTTGGGGTATTAACGATTCAGACCAACGATAGTATGTGCCTGCAGATAAAGTATAGTCCCCATCTCCAGATATGTTATATAATAATGCCATTCCCCCTACAGCTTCCCAGGCCTTGGCTTGTGTAGAAAAATAAAGATTGGGTTGGATAATAAGTCGATCGCTTAATTTGAAGCTTGCATTCACAAACGCATTATACCGAACTGAAATTCGATTATTCACCCCAGTCGAAGTAGACCAAAAACTTTCCACTGGTCTATTTACATGCATGGCAGAAAGTCCAACATTAAAATAGGTTTGTGGGTTGGGAAAATAGGCATAATTCATGCCGACCTGTAAATCAAAATAATTGATTTGGTTCGCGTCCAACAAAGGGGCAGATGAAGTTTGATGTACATCAAAAAACTGTCCATTCCATTGACTAGGAAAGGTTAGGTTAACCGTATTAATTCGTTTATTAGCCCAACCGGCATTAAAACCTAAACTCAATAAACTTCCACTGTTAATCATTTGATGGTAGGCTACTGAACCATATAATTTGGTTGAAGTGAGTGCGCTAGTACCTGCTACGTCACGCAAGAGTAAACCACCTAAACCCAACCACCCCGTCTCATTGCTGTTTTGAAGTAACTGACAATCGCCAAACACACTAATTGTTTTATAAGGAAAAGCTGATATAGAAGCCCACTGATTTCGGTAATTGACACCTAGCCGATAATCTCCTTCGGGAATAAAACCTGTATTGGCGGAATTAATGAGCAACGGAGTTTGCATGAACTGCGAGAAATGTAAATCTTGCGCCAGACTGGATAACTGCATCGCAATCAAACTTGTCAATATAGTAATAGAGCGAAGACGCATTTTTTATCGAATCAAAACAAAATCTCCTTTTTTATTAATGATTTTCCCATCAAAAAATTGAATTGAAATGGTATAGATATAGACATCCATTGGCTGTAGCATCCCGTTATATTTTCCATCCCAACCAAAATTGGTATCCGCCGTTTCAAAAACTTTTTGTCCCCACCTATTCCAGATCTCCCATTTAAACTTTGTAATCCCAAAACCTTTAACCTTTATGACACTGTTGACATCCCCACTTAAAGGAGTGAATGCATTGGGTACATCTACAAGCGGGTTGACACTAGCCTCTACAAATTTACAAACAGTTCGTGGGCACCCTAGTTGGTTATAGGAAGTCAAACAAACCTGAAAAGTACCTGTACTTTTATATTGATAGGAAATGGGCGCGCGAGAAGTAGTGACAATGCTATCCCCATCACCAAATGTCCATTTAAATTGGATAGCGTCATTACTAGACAAGTTTGTAAAGGAGTGTGGAGTGTTAACTTGTGGAACTGTGGGCGCAAAACTAAATTCAGAAATCGGTGCATCTTGTACCTGAACAGTAAATTGTGAGAGATCACTTACATTACAGGTATTAGGATTACTAGCAACCAAGGTAATTGTATAGACGCCCGGAACTGTAAATGTATGAGAGGGTGAAGTGAGCGTGGAGGTACTTCCATCACCAAAACCCCAATTATAAGTCTGCCCAGCCACAGAAGTGTTGACAAAATTAGCCGTGTAAGGAGCGCAACCCTTTGGCGCTGTGGTAAAACCAGCTTTAACAATCTCTGCAACAGTTATTGGAATTTTTAATGAATCGGGAGCACTGCAATAAATTGTATCTACTAAATAAAGAGTCACTTGATAAGTACCCGGTGCAGGATAAGAATGAAAAACAGGATTAGTGCCCGCCACTACACTTGGACTTCCATCTCCAAAGTCCCATCGAAATGAGTTAGCACGAAATGGATAACCTGTTTGAGCCGTTGACAAATTATCAAAACGATAGCTAAGAGAGGTGCAAGGTGAAAGCTTTACAGAGTTAAAAGCTAAATTAGCTGATATATCTCCTACACGAATTTGTAGATAAGAAGTGTCTCTTCCATTACAAGAGTTTGGATCAGTTGCAATCAGCATCACTCGATAGTTTCCAACGGTATTATAAGTGTGACTTGAAGAGGGTGAACTAGTAGTCACACGAGGAGAATTATCGCCAAAATCCCACTCATAACTTTGCGCGATAGCAACAGTATCACTAAATGCAACGGTCAAGGGGACACAACCATAAGTAGCACCAACTACGTTATTAATTGAAGAGCGAATCGAACTTTGAACACCAGCAAGATTCATTGCAATCTTAACCATTGTTAAACTGCAACCCGCACCACCTGAGCTATTAAAAGTGGACCAAGCCCCTGCAGTTACAGGAAAATTTGGACGAGGTGTCCCTCCAATTGAGCAATTACCACAAATAGCTTGATAAATAGCTCCATTTCTGTCAAAGCGACTAGTCCCGCCATCAACATGGTCATTACCATTATTAATAGAATTATTTTCACCAAAGAAACTACCAAACAATTGCCCGGTTGCATCTTTTTTCAAAACAAAAAAATAAAAATCTTTGCCATCCGTGTTTGTTTTAAAAGCATCTGGCGTAATTGGTAATCCCGCTGTACCGGCGCTTGTAAATCCAGCTCCAAAACCAGTGCCTCCCCAACCAGACATGTATACATTTTCACAACGGTCTACCAAAAACGCAACGGGAGAAATGTTAGGAATAGCAGCGCCAGAGCCAAAAGCAGTAGAATAAACAAAAGCAGATAGATCGGGTTGCAGCTTAGCTATAAATTGCTTGCCCGCAGGATTGTTGTAAGAAGAATTTAGAATGGGCCAATTCCCAGTTGTTTGACCCATAACATATGGGAAGCCATTTACGTCAAATTGCACACCGAATACTTGATCAATTCCAGTTGTACCCAAATAGGTAGTACGAATTCGTTGCGTACCATCAGGTGTAATGATTGCCAAGAATCCATCAATGTTCCCTTTCAATGTGGAACTAATGACGACTCCTGATTGAGCGGGGGAAATTAGATTTGGACTCTCGGTACCCCCACCCATATAAATATTTCCATTCCCTGGATTCACTGATATCACGTAGCCTGCATCATTACCAGTTCCTCCAAAAAAACTCGCAAACTCAAGAGTATTCAAATTATTAGAGAACTTCAAAAGAACAGCATCTTGTAACCCTCCGCCAAAGCTTGTCTGAAAGGCATTCGCGGTTACAGGAAAAGATCCGTTTCCGCTTGCACCGCCGCTAGATTGTGTTTGTGAAACAACAAAAACATTACCCGCTGGATCTACTATTATTTCACCACGTCCGTCATCACCATAATTTCGTTGCAAAGAACTCAAGGACCTTGTAGTGGAAATATTTACTCCATCTGCTGCTGCTCCTCCAATTTTTCTGGAGCCTAATAATACAGATCCTGTAGCATTTATTTTAGCAACAACAATATCAAAACCATCACCTGCTAAAGTACCATTGCCAATTACAGGAAATCCTAATACAGTGTTTGGAGAATTTGTTCGTCCGGTGAGATAAAGATTTTGCTGTGCATCTACTACAAGACTATGAGGTTGTTCGTTACCAGTGCCACCCAGGTATGTCGCCCATAACCGATTACGACCGTCAGGACTAAGCTTTATTAAGCAGATATCAGTTTCACCCCCTTTGAAGATAGATTGAAGAGCTCCAGTGGAAGTAGGAAATCTTCCACTGTCATTAAAAACAATACCGCCCGCAAACATACTACCATCAGGTCCATAGGTTGCGGTAAATCCCCAATTGTCGGCGGTGCTTCCAGAGAAAGAACAAAAAATAATTGAGGGGTCGATCACCAAAACTTGAGAAGTATCATATTTACCCACCTCAAATTGAACAAGATTATCTTTTACTACATATTTGCAAGAAACAGTTTGGCGGGCAGTCTCTCCAGGTTGATAAGTGTAGGGTATTGACTCATTGAAAACTCCGATAGAGGTTTGATACACCAATTGTCCTTTTCGAGTAGATAAATTTTCTACGCCATCGTAGCGAAGCAAAATATCATTGACAGATCCACCAGGCTGAACCAAAAAATCATACTTCAAAATCCCTTGATCAGTATAATAACGTATGTCAATATTTGGATAAATATTTTTGAGAGTTACTGCTTGATAAATCTTGCATTCGCTAGCCCATTTATCTGGGTCATTTCCTAAAAAATAATTGTTGTATGTAGACAGTGGTTTTTCTGGGTGTATTTGTGAATAGGTAGCAGCCTTGCCTTTTTTATCAATAAATTCTACACGCCACGCATGCGACTTGAATATGAAACTATCGGTAACATGATGCTTTGAATCTTGAATTTTTTTTGTAGTTAAAGGATCCATTTGTAACACCGTGTATCCTCTATCTTGTATAAAAAAGACGCCATTTGCCACTTCCCCTCTAAAACGTACATTTTTATCCCACTGACCTTTATTTTCAACAAATTGAATAGACTCTTGGGCTTGCAAACGCCCAATTATGAGAAATATCAATGCTATAACAATTTTATTCTTCACTTGCAAAAGTTCTGACCTGTTTAAAGTAACGAATTTAGGTGGGGGATATTTTGAAAAAACTGTTAATAAATCACATCTACCCTGATTATGACAAATTCCTGACTGATCGGTTTAAAAAAGGTCTGAATTCCTAGGATATTTTACCCCAATTCACCATTCCTTTTCGTTGTTGAAGAAAATGAAGAAGTGGACGATTTTCCGGTTCTGAAAGAATGGGATCCTTTTCGATTAATTGAGCCGCCTGATCTCTGGCCTTTTCGAGCAAGTGGCGGTCTTCGACGATACTGGCCAGCTTAAATTGAAGAGCGCCGCTTTGACGGGTTCCCTCGATTTCGCCGGGCCCTCGCAATAACAAGTCTTTTTCTGCTATTTCAAAACCACTGGTTGTTTGTGCCATTATCTTCATTCGCTCACTCGCGTCCCTTCCAATACCAGGAGAAGTTAGTAGTATGCAATAACTTTTTTCAGCACCCCTCCCCACTCGACCCCTCAACTGGTGCAACTGTGATAGCCCAAATTTTTCAGCACTTTCAATCAACATCACAGTAGCGTTAGGAACATTAACGCCAACTTCAATCACGGTGGTGGCAACCATGATTTGAGTATCCCCTTGTACAAACCGCTGCATGTTGGTTTCTTTTTGTGGAGCAGGTTGACGACCATGAACCATGCTGATCCAATATTTTGGTTCTGGAAAAAAAGCCTTTACTTCCTCATACCCCTTCATCAAATTTTCATAATCCAACTTTGCACTTTCCTCGATTAAGGGATATATAATATAGGCTTGACGTCCTTTAGCAACTTCATCACGAATAAACTCCATCACTTTACTACGGTCTTTCTCAAATCGATGAACAGTTTTTATAGGGATCCTACCGGGAGGTAGTTCATCGATTATACTCGAATCCAAATCGCCATAAGCGGTCATCGCTAAGGTTCGAGGAATAGGAGTAGCAGTCATTACTAATATGTGAGGAGGAATGGCTGCTTTTTTCCATAAACGGGCCCGCTGTGCAACCCCAAATCGATGCTGTTCATCTATGATAACCAAACCCAATTTTTTAAACTGGACAGTTTCCTCAATTAATGCATGGGTACCAACCAGTATTTTCAATTCACCAGACTCAAGAGCAACTGTAATTTTTTTTCGCTCTGCTGTTTTGGTAGAACCTGTCAACAAGGCTACAGGTAAATTAATTTTTTCCAATAAAGAATGGATTGATTGAAAATGTTGTTGTGCTAAAATTTCAGTAGGCACCATCAGGCATGCTTGGTAGTCGTTATCAACAGCCAATAACATAGTTAGTAAGGCAACAATTGTTTTTCCACTTCCCACATCGCCTTGTAACAAACGATTCATCTGTCTGCCTTTTGCAGTATCAATCCTGATTTCTTTTAAAACTCTTTTTTGCGCACCTGTCAACTCAAAGGGCAAACAGTTTTCATAAAATGCATTAAAATAATGACCAACTTTCTCAAATAGAACCCCCGCGGTATGCCGATGTCGTTGTGAACGTAGAAGTTGCATTCGAAGTTGTGCAACAAATAACTCCTCATACTTAAAACGCTCCAATGCTTTTGCAGCAACACTAATTTCCGTAGGAAAATGAAGTTGACAAATTCCTTGCCATCTTCCTACAAACTGATTTTCTTTTATGATGAAAGGAGGAAGAATTTCTGGCAAATCTGTATCCTGAAGTTGGGCAAGTAAAGTATGCGTCAATTTCGCCAATTGTCTTCCACCCAATCCCTTTGCTTTTAATTTTTCGGTGGTGGAGTAGACGGGCTCAAGATAATTTTTGACTAAGGACTGATCCGGCTCGATCTTTTCAACTTCAGGATGAACAAACTGTGGACGACCATTAAAAAAACTAAGGCGGCCAAAAATCAAATACGAATGTCCTACTAGCAATTGCTTCTGCACCCAATTGATCCCTTTAAACCATGCTAACTCAATGATTCCTGATTTGTCTTTTAGTTGCACTACAAATCGTTTTCCTGCACGTTGCCCCACTATTTCAGCATGAAGAACAACTCCCGCAACTTGTGCAAAATCCAGCTCTGCTTTTAGCCCCGCAATCGAATTGATTTTTGTGCGATCAATATATCGGTACGGAAAATGAAAAAGTAGATCCTCAAATGTATAAACAGCCAACTCCTTTTTGAGTAACTCGGCACGCAAAGGCCCCACACCTTTCAAAAATTCAATGGGACTTTGTAGTTTCATGCCAGTTGAAAAACTCATATCACTCTTACATTGTTTGAGGAGACGATAAGGATTGACTTATAGCTACTGATAGAATTAGTGACGACTCAAAAGATAACAAAAGTCGTACAAGTACAGACTTGTTTTTATAAAGCTGCCAACAAAAATAAAAATACCTTTTTTGCTCTTCAATCGAATCTATCATTTGAAGTATCATGCTTTGCTCGATTTTTTTGGAAAGTACTTTCGTAAGAAATTGAAGTAAGAGTGGAGATAATAGATAAATCAATAACCCAATAATAAGTACACGGAAAAAAGTTAGAAGTATCACCGAAGAAGGCATTACATACACTCCGATCAATAACAGCACCAGAACAAGTATGATCCAAGTGTTCTTGTTAGAAACCCGTCTTTTAGGAGCAGGTTCACTACTAGGAATGGCAGCATCCGTAAAGAGCTTAAGCAGTTCTTCTTTTTTAGACAATGCGCGTTGAGGCCATTTCCCAAACCAGTATCCGATCAGCAAGCCAGCCAATAAATACAAAACCAAATACGTGATGACAATAGCCTGTAAGCTAATTGGAAGAAAAGCAAATTGCAAATGCAACTCGTTGATCCAATTTGAAAATGTTGCCCAAAAATCAGATCCGAAAAATAGAAATAAGACTAATACTTTTTGAAAAGCAGTTTCCAAAAGAGCGACTACCGAAAAAAGTAAAGCAGCAACTCGAAATGAAGGTATTAACCCAAAAAACAAATAGGCCGTAAATCCTTGAAATAACATGGCCACATACGCAGTGGGTGGAGCTTGTGGACTAAGGATGAGTTTAACAGCCATCACGGCTAATGTAGCTCGGATAAGATCACGTGTAAAAAATCGAGTAGGCCGAGAAAGATTTCCACTTGATACAGCGGCTATAGTAATTAAACAAGCTACCGCTGCCCCCGCAATAACAATGCCACGCAAGGGCACTTGTAAGGCATGAAGAACTCCTCCTAAAAAAGATTCTACAAAAGCCCAAAAGACAACAAGCCCCCCACTGGCAGGATTAATATAGGGACGCTGATGAGTAGCAGATGGGATTGACATCACTTTCCAATACAAAATTTACTAAAAATATAACCTAGCTGATCTTCATTGGTAATTTCACCAGTTATCTCGCCTAAATAATGAATACAACGACGAATCTCTAAAGCAATTAAATCACTGGGTAATTTATTTTCCAAACCTGACTGCGTATCCTGTAAGGCCTGTAAAACTTGTTGTAGCGCATGATAATGACGCGCGTTGGTAACAATCGTGCTCTCAGTATTTACATTCTCTTGCAATACACTATCGAGCATTCTTTCTTTTAGCACAGTTAGATGTTGCTGCTTTTTTGCAGACAAATAAAGCACTGATCCAACCTCAGCCCATTTTTGATTGGCTTGTTCTCTATTAACAGTATCCAATTTATTAGCAACCAGTAAAAAATGCCAACCCTGCTTTTCCGCTTCTTGTTTCCACTCACGTACAGTTGATACATCGTCATTCACATCAAATACATACAGGACAAGCTGAGCAGTTCGCATTTTTTCCAAGCTCCTTTCTATTCCAACCAATTCAAGTTGATCATCGGTGTGCGCCCTAATTCCTGCTGTGTCAATCAGACGAAATAATATTCCATCAATATTCAATACCTCTTCAATTGTATCCCGAGTGGTTCCTGCAATTTCACTTACTATGGCTCGATTTTCATTTAGCAAACTATTGAGCAAGGTGCTTTTCCCAGCGTTTGGTTTTCCTACAATAGCTACACTTACTCCATTTCGAATCACATTACCTAATCGAAATGAATCGATTAATAGGGTTGTAGATCTATTAAGCTGTTCCAGTAATTGCAGCAGCTTGGTTCGATCCACAAATTCCACATCCTCTTGCGAAAAATCAAGCTCCAGTTCCAATAACGCAGAAAATTGGAGCAATTGTTCTCTTAACTGCTTTAACTCCATAGAAAATCCACCACGTACGCCATGGAGGGCTGCCTGTTGTGCAGCAGCAGTACTGGAGGCAATCAAATCTGCAACTGACTCTGCTTGCGTAAGATCTAATTTTCCATTTAGAAATGCACGTTGCGTAAACTCTCCTGGTTTAGCCAAACGTGCCCCTTGTTTTATTAGGGCTTCGATGAGCTGCTGTTGAATAAAAGGAGACCCATGACAACCAATCTCGACTACATCTTCTCCCGTATAGGAACGAGGCGATTTAAAAAGCGTTACAACTACTTCGTCTAGTGGCTTTTCGTTAGCTATAATTAAACCCACATGAACAGTATGAGAGGCCTGTTCTTCGAGATTTTTTGAAGGAAATACTGCATTAACGAACGATACCGCTTTTTTACCACTGACACGAATTACACCAATGGCGCCCACACCGGGTGGAGTTGCCAACGCCACAATTGTATCTTCCCATCCAGTTACCTGATGCATGCGGCAAAATTAACGGAAAGGGACAGGGAGGGATAAAAAAAGTCCCCTCTAGTTAGGAGGGGACTTCAAATACGTAGCTAACTAAGTTTATTCGGACTCAACTCGGAATGTAATCGGTTGTTTGCGGTATGCTTTTACTTGACGACCATTTTGGATAGCTGGGTTCCATTTGGGACCTTTTTTGATCACACGCATCGCCTCTTCTTCCATACCATATCCATGATTGGTCAAAGAACGAACGACAGAAATGTTACCCTCTTTGTCCACAACAAATTGAACTACTACTGTGTAAGTGCCTTCTGGTGCTCCATTATCAGTAGCAACCTGTCCATTTGCATTACGCTCCAGGTATTGACGCCATTTACTATCTCCACCAGGGAAGCTGGCTTCAATTTCAACTTTATCAAAGATCTTATTGTCATCGATTTTTTCTTCAACTATTTGCTTACCATTATCGATATCTGTGGGAGCAGCGATACCATCATCTTTGATACCTTCTACGTTTACCACATCGATTTTCGCCTCCTTCAACTCTTCTTGTGGTGGAGGTGGCTTTTCAACCTCTTCATCCTTTTTGATGACAGGAGGAGTAAATTGTTTCATTTCCACTTTAGGCGGCTCCTGCTTTGGCGGAGGTGGCGGAGGTGGTGGAGGCGGTTCTTCTTCTTGCTTCACGTCCTGCAAGGTCATTTCATTAATCTTCACTTTAGAGTCACCCTTG
>Ga0129336_10000588_pt1 | contig 21514 bp, 20 predicted proteins | sample CPB6_02_DNA_FD_96878 | JGI IMG/M metagenome (GOLD analysis project Ga0129336, IMG submission 96878) | Freshwater to marine salinity gradient microbial communities from Chesapeake Bay, USA - CPBay_Sum_0.6_0.2_DNA | ecosystem: Environmental > Aquatic > Marine > Coastal | place: USA: Chesapeake... | reverse complement strand
TGGTCCTTGAAGCGCTCCCCGCGGTAGTCCTCCTCGGCCAGCTTCAGCTGCTGGATCATGGTGCCCATGGCGCCGTCGAGATAGACGATGCGCTGGCGGAGCAGCGCCTCGAGGCGCTCTCCGGCCGGGTTCAAGGGTAGCCTCTGCCGGGACATCGGCTCCAACGTGACTCTTTCGAACAGGGGGTCAAGGCACGGGGCGGCCGCTCCGTGTCATGCCGGCGGGTCGGGACGGCGGCAGCGGGCCAGGTCCTGGGCGCGGTAGAGGACGATGCGCTTGCCCTCGAACTTGGGGTCGTCCTTGAGCAGGAGACGCAGCTCGAAGGAGAAGGCGGGCGTGAGTCCCGACTTGGCCGCCTCCTCCGTCGGGTCGCCGCCCTGCCAGTAGAGGATGCCGTTGGGCAGGGAGTGCTTCTGTCCGCGGCCGACGAGCTGGCGGGTCTGGTGCACGAAGGTGCGGAGGTCGGCGACGGCGCGGCCGGTCACGAAGTCGTGCTCATGCCCGAGCGTCTCGGCGCGCGCGTTCCGGGTCTCGACGTTCTTCAGCCCGAGCCGGTCGGCGATGTCGCGCACGACGACGACCTTCTTGCCGACCGAATCCACGAGGGTGAAGCGCGCCTTCGGATACAGCGCCGCCAGGATGAGGCCCGGGAAGCCGCCGCCGGTGCCCACGTCGATCACGCGGGCCCCGTCCATCAGCTTGAGGAACTTCACGGCCGCGACGCAGGGCGCGTAATGGTGCCACTCGAGCTTCTCCATGTCCCTGCGCGAGACCAGGTTGATCTTGGCGTTCCATTCGCGGTGCAGCGCCGCCATCGCCCGCAGGACCTCCCAGCGGTCCGCGGCGACCTCGGGGAAGAGCGGCAGGAGTTCGTCCATGAGGGGCGGGAGCGTGGGCGGCGGGGTCCGGGTGGCAAGGACGCTTCAGCGTCCCGCGGCGAGGGCCTTGCGCAGCCGGCCGATGGCCTCGAGTTTCGCCTGCACGGCGTCGCGTTCCTCCTCCCGCGCGGCCAGATGGATGCGGGCGTTCTGCCGCAGGTATTCCTTGGTGAGGTGCTCGCGCGCCCGGGCCAGCTCCCATTCCGACCTCAGCCCGAGCTCGGAGGCCAGGGCCAGCAGCGGCGCGGGCAGCGAGGCCATGACGTCACCGGCCGTGGAGGGCCGTCGGCGCGGGCGGGGCTTCTCCTTCCGGCGGCGGGCCAGCTGCCGCATCAGGCGCCCCAGCTGGACGGGCGTGAGTCCGAGCAGGGCCTCGGCGTCAGGCGGCGCGACGCCGAACTCGCGTTCGAGCGCGTCGGCCAGACGGCGCCGTCCGGACGTGCCCAGGATCGGGCCGACCGGCCGGTCGCGGGGCACGTCCCGCGGCGGGACGCCCGCGAGCTTCGCCGCCGTCCAGGCCGCGCGGTCCGCGTCGCTCCGGCCGGCGGGCGCGGCCGGCGCCGTGGCCGTCCGTCGGCGCGTCCGGCGCGCCGCCGGTCGGCGCCGCCGGTCGCGGAGCAGCAGCCAGACCGCCGCGGCCGCGCAGGGCGCGAGCACGGCGGTGATGGCGAACGGGTCCATGTTCAGTCCAGGCGGATGCGCGAGACGTTGAGCGAGCCGCGTCCCGAGCCCTCCGCCTTCAGCTCGATGACGAGCGGCCGTCCGGTGCCCAGGTCCTTGAACTCCGCCCGCATCACCCCGTCGAGGTCATACGAGAACGTCACCTCCACCGGCTGGTCGGCGGGCCGTCCGGGCGGAAGGGGCATCTCCACCTCCGCCACGCGCAGCACCATCGCGGGGTCGGATTCGGCGACCGCCGACTGCGTCACCTCGCAGGTGAGGACGCGTTGGTCGGGCTCCGCGGTGTAATAGGTGCGCGTGCGTGAGACCGGCAGCTTCTCGCCCTTGGCGATGATCACGCTGTTCTCCATCGCCCCGTCCTCGTCGACCGCGAGCGTGCCGAAGTAATGCGGCGCGATGTCCTGGAAGCGTATCTCGGCCGCCCGCCGCCGCTGGGAGGGGGAGAGCAGGGCGGGGTCCGCCCGGTGCGAGGCGTAGAGCGCCGCGCCGCGCGCCACGGCGGTGTCAGGGTCGCGCAGCAGGGGCTTGCGTCCGAAGACGCGCTCGACGGCCGCGTTCACGGCGGGCATGCGGCAGGCCCCGCCCGCGAGGAAGACCCCCGTGAGCGCCGCGCGGTCGACGCCCGCCCGCAGCAGGACTCCCTCGCAGGCCATCTCCGCCTGGGCGATCAGGCCCTCCGTCGCCGATTCCAGGTCCTGCCTGCGCACCGTGACCGGCACGCGCCCGTGCTGCGCGGAGCGGAGGACGGCGCGCACCGACTCCCGGGAGGACAGCCGGTGCTTGAGCTCCTCGGCGTCGGACCGCCCGAAATCGCAGTCGCCGGGCCGCGGCTCCTCGCCCGTCGCGTCCCGGAACCGCGTGCGGACGATCTCGAGCAGCCGCGCGTCGAAGTCCTTCCCGCCCAGCCGCTGCACGCCTTCGGTGAAGACCACCTCGACGTCCAGCCCGCGCGCGCGGACGAGCGACACGTCGAACGTGCCGCCGCCCAGGTCGAACACCGCGTAGAGCCCTTCGCCCAGCCCGCCCGCCGCGTGGGCGTAGGCCAGCGCGGCCGCGGTGGGCTCGTTGATCATGTGCACCTTGCCGAAGCCGGCCCGCCGGGCGGCCTCGAGCGTGGCCTCGCGGGCGGCGTTGGTGAAGTTGGCGGGGATGGTGATGACCGCGAGGTCGACGGGTCCCGCGCCGGCCTCGGCGTGCTCGCGGACCTTGCGCAGCATCAGGGCCGAGAGGTCCAGCGGCGTGACCCGCCGGCCGAAGGCCGGGTGCGAGACGCCCGTGCCCATGTCGCGCTTGAACTCGGTGAACACGTGCTCGGCGTCGTCGGCCATGGCGCGCGCCTCGCGGCCGAGGACGACGCCCGAGGCCGACTCGAAGGCGACCGCGGTCGGCGTGACTTCCAGCCCCTCCCAGTCCCGCACGACCTCGGGGGCTCCGGAGGCGTCGATGCGGGCGACGATCGTGGTCGTCGTGCCGAGGTCGATGCCGAGGAGGTGCGCCATCCCTTGGGCGGCATCTTGCCGCGGCTCCGCCCGGCTGGGAAGCGCGAACCGAGTCCGCGGCCGCGGCGTTTTTTCGGTTCACTTCCGTCCCGGGGGCGGCAATCCTCCGCCCCCATGTTCCACCACGTCGTCTTCTTCTACCTGAAAAAGAACCTCACCGCCGCCCAGCGCGCGGAATTCGAGGCCAAGCTCCGCGGCCTGCTCAAGATCAAGACCATCGCGTCCGGCTACGTCGGCAAGCCCAGCACCCACGCCGTCCGTCCCATCATCGACACCACCTACGACTTCGCCGAGTTCTTCGTCTTCAAGAGCCACGCCGACCACGACGCCTACCAGGTCGACCCGATCCACCAGGACTTCATCAAGGACTGCAAGGAATACTGGGAGAGCGTGAAGATCTACGACTTCGAGTGATCCGGACGGTCCGCCCGCCCGTCCTTGATTGTAAATGTAAAGGCACTTCGGGCTTAACAATGGGCCGGGGAGCCCTATTTCAGGGGGCGTGGCGAACGCCCCGTCAGTTCCGCGGTCCGCAACGGACGACCTCGACGCCTCCGACCGGAGGCATGCGTGGCATCCGTTCACGCAGATGCAGGAATACCGGGACAACCCCCGGCTGCACCTGGTCCGGGGCGAGGGCAACTGGCTGATCGACGGGGCGGGGAAGCGTTACCTCGACGGCAACGCCTCGGTCTGGACGAACGTCCACGGTCATAACGACCCCGACCTGAATCGGGCCTTGCGCGAGCAGCTGGAGAAGGTCGCCCACGTGACGCTCCTCGGGCTGAACCATCCGATCGCGACGGAACTCGCCGAAGACCTCGCCGGTCTCACGGGCGCCGCGCTGCCCCGCTGCTTCTTCACCGACAACGGCAGCCATGGCGTCGAGGTCGCCCTCAAGCTTTCGTTCCAGTATTGGCAGCTCGTCGGCCAGGAATCCAAGCGCGGAGTCATCTCGATGGAAGGCGCCTACCACGGCGACACCTTCGGCACGATGGCCGTCGGCGGGCGCTCCGAGTTCCACCGCCGCTTCAGCCCGTGGCTCTTCGCCGCCCGGACTTTCCCCGCGCCGGTCCACTCCGAATGCGCGGGAAGGGTCGCCCGTTCCGACGCCTCCGCCTCCCTCGCCGCGCTGCAGGCCCTCCTGGAGCGTGACGCCGCCACGACGGCCTGCGTCATCCTCGAGCCGCGTGTCCAAGGCGCCGCGGGCATGGTGCAGCAGCCCGCCGGCTTCGTGAAGGCCGTCGCCGAGCTTTGCCGCCAACATCGCGTGCACTTGATCCTCGACGAGGTCTTCACCGGCTTCGGACGACTGGGCGCGCTGACGGTCTCCGAGCTCGAAGGGGTCGTCCCCGACTTCCTCTGCCTCGCGAAGGGCCTCGCCGCCGGCTACCTGCCGCTGGCCGCGACGCTGACCTCGGAAAAGATCTACGAGGCCTTCCTCGGAAAATTCTCCGAAGGCAGGACTTTCTTCCACGGCCACACCTTCTCCGGCAACCCGCTCGCCTGTGCCGTCGCCCGCGCGTCCCTCCGCAAGCTGAGGCCGATGCTGGCCTCGGGGCAGGTCGCCGACCGCGCCGCGCTGCTCGGCCGCGAGATGGCCGCCGCCTTCGCGGACCACGCCCACGTGCGCACGTTCCGTCAGCTGGGGCTCACCGGTTCCGTCGAATTCAAGCCCGTCTCCGCCGAACGCTGGCCGACCGACGTCCGTGCGGGCTATCAGGTCGCCCTGGCCGCCCGCCGCCACGGGCTCATCATCCGCCCTCTCGGGGATTCGATCCTGTTCGTTCCGCCGATTTCCATTCAGGCCGACGAGGTGAAGCACCTGGTCGGCGCCGTCCGCCTCGCGATGGATGACGCCCTCCCGGGACTTATGCCTGTCTCTTCCCAGCCCCAGCCCTAGCCCTAGCCCTTTTCTCTTAACACCCATGCCCACCCTCGCCGAAGCCCGAGCGCTCTACGACCTGCCGCTCAACACGCTGATCTTCAGGGCTCAGCAAGTCCACCAGGCCCACCAGGACCCGGCCGGCGTGCAGCTTTGCACGCTCAAGTCGATCAAGACCGGCGCCTGCCCGGAGGACTGCGCCTACTGCCCGCAGTCGGTGCATCACAACACCTTCGTCGAGGCCGAGGCCCTGATGGAGACCGACACCATCCTCGACGACGCCCGCAAGGCCAAGGCCGGCGGCGCGACCCGCTTCTGCATGGGCGCCGCCTGGCGCCGCGTCGCCGACGGCAAGCAGTTCGACAGCGTCCTGCGCACGGTCACGGGCGTGAAGGAGCTCGGCCTCGAAGTCTGCTGCACGCTGGGCATGGTCACCGAACAGCAGGCCGTGCGGCTCAAGGACGCGGGCTGCGACGTCTACAACCACAACCTCGACACCTCGCGCGAACACTACGCGAAGATCATCACGACGCGCACCTACGATGACCGTCTCCAGACGCTCTCCAACGTGCGCAAGGCGGGTCTCGAGGTCTGCTCGGGCGGCATCATCGGCATGGGTGAGACGGTCGACGACCGGCTCAAGATGCTCGTCGAGCTCGCCGCGCTGGACCCGCAGCCGGACTCCGTGCCGATCAACGCGCTGGTCTCCGTCGAAGGCACCCCGCTGGCGGGGCGCCGGTTCGTCGACACCATCGAGTTCGTCCGCACCATCGCCGTGGCCCGCATCCTGATGCCGCGCGCGATGGTCCGCCTGTCGGCCGGCCGAGCCAGCATGAACGAGGAGACGCAGGCGCTCTGCTACCTGGCCGGCGCCAACTCCATCTTCCTCGGCGAGAAGCTGCTCACCACCGGCAACCCTGAGATCGAGGAGGACATGAACCTTCTCCGCCGCCTGGGCCTGCATCCGTTGCATCCCGACGAGGCCCGCCGCGTCCACCGCGGCGAGATCGATCCGGCCTCCGCCGCTCCGGCCCCCTGGCCCGATCCCGCGGAGTTCGCCGCCGCTTCGGCCAAGGACGGCTCCTGCGGCGAAGGCGGCTGCGGCTGCGGTTGAGACGTGAGGACGGTCTTCGTCACCGCGAGCGACACCGGCGTGGGCAAGACCCACGTCGCCGGGCTGCTCGTGCGCCGGTTCCGCGGCCTCGGCCGCGGGCAGGTCGTGAAGCCCGTCGAGTCCGGCGCCGGCGCCGGGCGGCCCGCCGACGCCGGCAAGGCCGCCGGCCGGCTGGCCGACGCGATCACGCTCGTCTCCCTGCCCGAACCGGTGGCGCCTCTCGCCGCGGCCCGCCGCGCACGGCGCAGACTCAGCCTTGCGACGCTCGTCCGCGGCCTGCGCGGCCTGCCCGCCGCCCCGTTCCGCATCATCGAAGGCGCGGGCGGCGTCGCCGTCCCGCTCGGCGCGGACGGCGCGGACTGGGCCGACTTCGCCGCCGCGGCCCGGCCCGACCTCGTCGTGGTCGTCGTGCCCGACCGTCTCGGCGCCATCAGCCAGGCCCGCACCGCTTGCGCCTATCTCCGTCGTCGCTGGCGCGGACCATACGGCGTCTGGCTCAACGCCGTCCGGCGACCCGACGCCGCCGTCGCGGCCTCCAACCGCGAGGGCCTGCGCGCCTCGGGCATACCCCTGCTGGGCGAATCCTGGAGGGGCGGCTCGCGCTTCGGCGCCGCGCTGCGCAAGCCGTGAGCGAGGCCCTGCTGCGTCGGCTCGCCCTGTCGCTGCGCGCCCGCGAGGCCGCGTCGCTGCTGCGTCGGCTCTCGGCCCGGACGGCCGATGACACGAGGGTGAACCTCGCCGACAACGACTACCTCGGCCTCTCCCGCGATCCCGCGGTCGTGGAGGGCGCCGCCGCCGCCGCACGTGAATGGGGCGCCTCCTCCTCCGCCTCCCCGTTGGTCACGGGCTACACGGCGCTGCACGCCCGGCTCGAGGCCGAACTGGCCGCGTGGCACGGCTACCCGCACGCGCTCGTGATGAATTCGGGTTACGCGGCCAACGCCGCCGTCCTCGGCGGGCTGCCGAAGAAGGGCGACGTCGTCCTGGCCGACCGTCTGGTGCACGCGAGCATGCTCGAGGGAATCCTCGCTTCGAGCGCCCGCCTCCGGCGTTTCGCGCACAACGATCTGGACGCCCTCGAACTGATGCTGGACGAGGAGTGTCCGCCCGGCGGGGCGGTCTTCGTCGTGACCGAGAGCGTCTATTCCATGGACGGCGACGGACCGGACCTGCGGCGCCTCGCCTCGCTGCGCCGGCGGAAGGACTTCTGCTGGGTGCTCGACGAGGCGCACGCCACCGGCTGGTATGGCGCCGCCGGCTCGGGCCTCCAGGAGGCCGCCGACGCGCGGGCGGCCGCCGACATCGTGGTCGGCACTTTGGGCAAGGGGCTCGGCTCGCAGGGAGCCTACGTCCTTTCCCGCTCCGCCGAAGTGCGTGACGCCCTCGTCAATTTCGCCGGCGGCTTCGTGTATTCGACCCACCTCGCGCCGCCGTGCGTCGGCGCGGCGTTGGCGGCCGTCGGCCGCGTGCGCGCGCTCGCCGGAGAACGCGCGGCGTTGCTGGAGCTGTCCCGCCGCTGGCGTGACGGCCTCGTCGCGGCCGGCTTCTCCGTCCCCGCCGGCGACTCGCCGGTCGTCCCGCTCGTGTTCGGCGATCCCGCCGTGACGTTGCGTCACGCCGAGGCCCTGCGCTCCGCCGGATTCATCGTGTCGGCCATCCGCCCGCCCACCGTCCCCGAGGGCACGGCGCGCATCCGGATCTCGCTCCGGCGCGGCCTCCGGGACGAGCATCTCGCCGCCTTTGTCTCCGCGCTGGAAAGGTCTCGCGCATGAGGATCGCCTGGATCGGCGGCTGGGGAATCGCCCCGGAGGAGCTGCGGCCGCTGGCCGTCGCGCACGCGCCCGACGCCGAGCACGTCCTCTACGTCCCCGTCATGGGCGCGCCCGAGCTCACGTCCGGGTGCGACGCCCTGGTCGCCTGGTCCCTCGGCGCGCACCTGGCGCTTGAGGCCGCGGCGCGGGGCGTGCGCCTTCCGTCCAAGACGATGCTCATCGCGCCCTTCACCTCCTTCTGCCGTGAGCACGGCGCCTGCGGCAAGGTCTCCGAGACCCAGGTCCGTTACCTCCGCCGTTGGATGGAATCCGACCCGGCCGCCGCCCTGGCGGACTTCCGCAGCCGGGCCGGCCTCCCTCCCGCGGACTCGCCCGGGCTGCCGTATCCTTCCGACGAGCTCCTCGCCGGACTCGACGTCCTGGCCCAGCCCGCCGGCGTGTCCCTGGTCTCCTTCGCGCGCGGCGGCCTGCCCGCGGGCTGGGAGGCCTATGTCGGCGACCGGGATCCGCTCCTTGAGGCCTCCGGCGTTTGCGAATCCGTCCTCGGCTGCCATATTGTGGAAGATGCGGGGCATGCCCTCCGCGATTTCCTCAGCCCCGAATCCTGATGCGCTTCCACGAGCGAGCCGGGTCCTATGAGGCCAACGCCGCGCCCCAGCGCCGTTTCGCCGAGGCCCTCGCGGCCTTCGCCCCGTTCAAGACCGGCGCCAAGGTGACCGAACTCGGCGCCGGCACCGGGTTCCTCACCGCCGCGCTGCTCGCGCAGGGCGTGCAGGTCTCGGCCACCGACTCCTCGCCGGCGATGGTGGAGCTCGGTCGCGAGTCCGTGCCCGGCGCGCGCTGGAGCGTGCATGACGCCTTCGGTCCCGTCGACCCCGCGCCCGCGCTCGCCTCGTCCGGTCTCCTGCATTGGGCCGCGGACCCCTCCGCCGTGCTGCGTCACTGGCATGAGGCCCTCCCCGAAGGCGGCCGCCTGCTCCTCGGCGTGCCCTGCGACCCCTGCCTTTGCGAACTCCGCGACCTCGTCGGCGAAGGGCCGGTGCGCTGGCGGGACGAGGCGCAGTGGCTGGCGTTGATCCGCCGCGCCCGCTTCGACGTGCGCGCCCACGGCGTGCTCGAGTCCGAGGAAGCGTATCCTTCGGCCATCGACCTTTTCCGCGCCCTCCACCGGAGCGGCGTCACCGGCGCCCCGCGCCTCGGGCCCGGCGAACTCCGTTCGCTCATCGCGGACTACGACCGCCTGCACAAGGGCCCCCGCGGCGTCACCGCCACCTGGGCCTGGCTGCTCGTCGACGCGACCGCGCGCGCTTAAGCGCGCCGTCAGTTGACGAGTTGACTGGTTGGCACGTTGACAAGGGGGCGGGAGGGCCAGGAGAGGCCCGGAGGCCCAGAGGCCCCGTTGACCAGAGAAGCCAGAGGGCAGGCATGCGATGACATCGCATCCGTTGCGTCGTGGTAGGGTCAGCACTGCGTGCTGACCTAGGGTGGCACGATGCGGCTAGGTCGGTACGAAGTCCCGACCCTACCTCAAGACAGGGGGACTGCGCCGATGGCGGAATGTCCCCAGCTAACCATCCGGTTTCCGGTCTCCCTTTGGGTTGATGTCTTCAAACAAAAAAGCCGCCCGGGCGGTCCTCACTCAAAACTGAATTCGTCCTGCGCCTCCGGCGGCTGCTCCTCGCCGGCCAGGATGCGTCGCACGAAGAGGTCGCGGTGCTCGGGGCAGGGCCCCAGCCGTCGCAGCGCCTCGATGTGGTCCGGCGTGCCGTAGCCCTTGTGCACCGCGAAGCCGTACTCCGGATGCCGGGCGTCCATCTCCACCAGCAGCCGGTCGCGTTCGACCTTGGCGACGATCGAGGCGAGCGCGATGGCGAGCGACTTCCCGTCGCCGCCCTTCACCGCCTCATGCGCCCACGCGAAGGGGCGCAGCGGCAGTCCGTCGACGAGCACGAGGAACGTGCGGCCTTCACCGTGGCCGAACAGTTCGCCCTCCGTCCCGGCCGCGGCGAAGAGCGGGGCGAGCGGCCCCTGCGCCAGCGCGGCGACGCAGCGGGCCATGGCCAGCCGCGTCGCGCCGAGGATGTTGTGGGCGGAGATCTCGAGCACCGAGGCCGAGGCCCACGCGCAACGCAGGCGGCCCGCCGACTGCAGTTCGCCGACGGCCGCGCGCAGCTCCGTCCGGCGCTCCGCCGTCAGCCGCTTGGAGTCGTCCGCCCCCGCGACCTTCCTCAGCCAGGATTTTTCGCCGTAGAACCCCGCGTCGAGCAGCACCGCCGCGGCGACCACCGGCCCGCAGAGCGAGCCGCGTCCCGCCTCATCGACCCCCACCACGCCGGGCCGTTCCGCCCCGCGCCGACGGTCGAACTGGGCCAGCGAGGCCAAGCGTCAGCCTTTCTTGCGGCCCTTGAAGAAGGGCTTCGGTTCCGGCGGTTCGAGCCCGCGCGCCTCGTAGGCCGTCTTGAAGTGCAGCTTCGCGAAGTTGACCAAAATCGCCGGCCCGAGCCGCCCGCAGAGCTCCGTCGCCGCGGCCTTGGCGTCCGCGCCCGAGCCCTTGGGCAGCGGCACCCCGCCGTCCTGGGAGAGCCGCGCGAGCTCGCGGACGAACGTGGCGCGCGCGACGATCGAGGCGGCGGCCACGACCGGGTCGGACTCCGCCTTGGTGCGCATGCGGAGGTCGAAGGCCACGTTCTTGCGGGCGAGCTCCTTCTGGACCAGCGGCTCCTCGGAGAACTGGTCGAGCAGGCCCCAGGCCGGACGGCGCCCGTGGGCCTCCTCGAAGGCCTTGAGCGCCTCCTCGCAGGAGGTGGCGTGCATCCAGGCGAGCAGGCGGTTGAGGTTCTTGCCGAAGCGCGAGTGCAGCTCGTTGTATTTGGACATCCGCGCGAAGGTCGTCTTCACCGCCACGCCGGGCGTCTCGCGGATGGCGCGGTCGAGTTCGGCGATCTTGGCGTCCGTGAGCTTCTTCGAGTCCTTGATGCCGAGACTGATCCATTCGCGCGCCATGTCCCCGGTGGCGACCACGCAGGCCGAGACCACGGGCCCGAAGAGGTCGCCCTTGCCTGACTCGTCGAGGCCGGCGTGGTCCTCGAACCACTCCGGATTGAGCTCGGCCTCGTAGCCGAGCTCGGCCTTGCCCGTGACGTCGGGCTCGAGGGTGAACTTCACGAACTCCTCGGTGCCCTTGCCGGCGACGACGCACTTGCCCGAGGCGTAGTGGGTCACGTTGACGTCGGGCCCCTTGTACGCGAAGGCCGCGTGCTCGACCGTGCGGGCCTCCCAGCCCTTGGCGGCGAGGATGGCGCGCAGCTTCGCGGACTGGGCGGCGTCCAGCTTGACCGTGTGGGACGTGACCTTGGCGGGAGCGCCGTCATCGGAGTCCTGCTTTGCCTTCTTCGCCATCGGACCCAAGGTGATACCGACCTTCCCGTCCTAATCCAGCCCCATCCCATGGACGTCCGCGCGGAACGCATCCTGAAAGGCGCCCCTGAGGCCCGTCGCAGGCTGCTGGCCTGGTTCGCCCGTCACCGCCGGAGCATGCCCTGGCGGGAAAGCCCTTCGGCCTACCGCACCGTGGTCTCGGAGCTGATGTGCCAGCAGACGCAGATCGCCACGGTGATCCCGTATTTCGAACGCTGGACCCTCCGCTGGCCCGATTTCGCCGCGCTCGCCTCGGCGCAGGAGGCCGAGGTGCTCGCGCTCTGGGCCGGACTCGGATACTACTCCCGCGCGCGCAACCTCCTCGGGCTCGCCCGCGCGGTCGTCGCCCGCGGCGGACCGCCGACGACGGCGGAGGCCTGGCGCGAGTTCCGCGGCGTCGGGCCCTACACCGCGGCGGCGATCGCGAGCATCGCCTACGGCGAGCCCGTGGCCGTCGTCGACGGTAACGTCGTGCGCGTGCTCGCCCGGCTGACCGGCGACCGCACGGTCTTCCGCGACGCCGGGGAGGCCGCGCGGAAGTTCGGGCCTCTCGCCGACGCGCTGGTCGACCGCCGCCGGCCGGGGGACTTCAACCAGGCGATGATGGAGCTGGGCTCGCTCGTGTGCCGCAAGGCCGCGCCCGACTGCGCGGCCTGCCCCCTGCGGTCCCGGTGCGCCACGGCGGAGCCGGAGCGCGCGGCGGAGATCCCGCGGTTCGCCGCCCGGCGGCGACGGACCGAGACCGTCGACCGCGTCGTCGTCGTGCGCGCGGGGCGCGTGCTCCTCTTCCGCCATCCTCCGGACGCCCGGCGCCTCGCGGGCATCGCGGAGATCCCTTCCGCGGACTCGCTCGGCCTCCGCCCCCGGGGCCGGGCCGCGGCGGAGCATGCGCGCGCCATCGGCGACGTCGCCTACCGCGAGCGGCTGCACCGGGCCGGGCCCTCGGCCGCGCTCCTGCGGCGCGCCCGCGCGGGCGGTTTCGCCTGGGTCCCGTTCGGCGCGCTGGAAAAGGCCGCCCTCAGCGGGCCGCACCTGCGCTGGCTGCGTCAGCTGCTCAGTCCAGCCGGTCCGAAAGCGCGCGGCAGACGGCCTTGAGCGTCGCCACGCGGGCGTGGCGCTTGTCATCCCCGGAGATCACCGTCCAGGGCGCGTGCGGCGTGTCGGTCCGGGCGATCATGTCCTCGGCCGCCCGGAGGTTGTCGTCCCACTTGCGCCGGTTGCGGTAGTCCTCCGAAGTCATCTTGTGGCGCTTGTGCGGCGAGTGCTCGCGCGCCCGGAAGCGGCGCAGCTGCTCCTCCTTCGAGATGTTGATCCAGACCTTGAGCACGATCGTGCCGGCCTCGGCCAGGCGGGCCTCGAAGTCGTTGATCTCCCCGTATGCGCGGGCCCATTCGGCGTCCTTCGCGAAGCCTTCGACGCGCTCGACCATCACGCGGCCGAACCAGGAGCGGTCGAAGACCGCGATCCGCCCCGGCGCCGGCAGCTTGTTCCAGAACCGCCAGAGGTAGTGGCGCGACTTCTCCTCGGGCGTGGGCGCCGGCGTCGGGTGGACGCGGTAGTGCGCCGCGTCGAGCATGCCGCAGAGCCGGCGGATCGCGCCGCCCTTGCCGGCGGCGTCCGGACCTTCCAGCACCACCACCGTCGCGACGCCCTTCTGCGCGGCCACGCGGCTCAGGCGTCCGATGCGGGCCTGGAGCTTCGCCATCTGCTGGCCGTAGGCCTTCTTGTCCAAGGTCGGGTGCGGGGCGGCGCTCTCCAGCAGGCCGCGCGGCCGGCTGCCGGGCTTCTTCACGCTGACGGCGGGACGTCGGCGCGAGGCCTGCGCCAGCTGGGCGGCGATCGCCTGTCCCGCATGGAGGTCGCGCAGTTTCGCGTCGGACCCGCCCATCACCACCTTCCAAGGCAGATTCTTGCCGCTGCCCTGCGACCGGAGGGCGCGGGCCCGGGCGAGGGCGCCTTTCTTGGCGAGCCGCAGGTCCTCCTCGGTCACCACCCAGCCTTCGGCGTCGGTGTCCTCCGCCTCGCGCATCCTCCGGCGGAGCGTCTTCTCCGGCGTCTCCAGCCAGACCTTGACCACCGAGGTGCCGTCGGCCGCGAGCAGTTCCTCGAAGGAGCGCAGCGAGCGCAGGCGGATGCGGAGGGCCTCGTCGCTGATTTCCTCGCCGACCGCCTCGGCGAGCGTGCGCGTCAGCCAGTCGCCCACCACGATGGTGATGCGCCCCTTGCCGGGCGCCTCCTGCCAGTAGGGCCAGAGGAAGGGCCGTCCGTCCGTCGCCGTGAGGTCGGGCGCGCAGATCCGCACCGTGCGCGAGTCGAGCCATTCGGTGAGCTGGTTCGCCAGCTGGGAGGCCGCCAGCCGGTCGTTGCCGCCGATGACGATCAGCGCGCCGTGCTGCTGCGTGACCAGCCGGCGCTGGGCGGCGAGCAGGCGCAGGTGGAGCACGGAGCGTGCTCGTTCGATCGCGGAGCGGGCCGTTGCCATCGTCCTGACTATGGGGTCGCCCCGGGTTTTGGGAAGTCCGTTCAGGTGACGGTCGTGCGGCGCGCTCAGCGCACGAGGTCGTCGATGCGGGCCACGTAGACCTGGCGGCCGCCTTCGTGGACGGAGTCGAAGCAGAAGGCCGTGCCGGCGCGGTTGGCGGACGGGTGGGTGTCGCAGCGCCATTCCTTGCCGACGATCGCGGGGTCGGTCGGGAAGGCGCCGATCTCCACCTTGCGGCCGCTCGGCACGTGGTAGAGGTAGGGACGCTGCGCCTTCTCGGGCCCCTGCGGGTAGGTGTCGTTCAGCACCCATTCGTCCCGGGTGCGCGGCACGTAGGTGTTGTGGCCGTTGACGGTCATCACGTCCTTGCCGACGACCTCCACGTGGTCCGTGAGGTCGCGGTAGAGGTAGAAGCGTTCGCCGTGCGAGGGGTGCCAGGCCCAGGCGAAGACGTGCTGCGGGTCGCGCCAGACGAAGTGCGACGTGCCCCCGTTGGGGTCCATGACGTGGAGGCGACGTCCGTCGAAGTCCATCGTCAGCGCGCGGGTGCGGAAGCCGGCCTTGTCGCCCGGATTGCGCCAGCGGTGCAGGAAGAAGAGGCGCGTGCCGTCCGTGTTGCAGAGCAGGTGATTGAACCAGTGCACCGCGTCCGCCTTCGGCGCGGCGGCGGGCGGGCCGGTGAAGGGCAGCGCGGCGGCCTGCGCGAAGGAGAAGATCAGCCGCCGCCCGCCCGTGGCCATGTCCATCTTCCAGATGCCGGCGTCTTCGGGCGCCTTGCGCAGCTTCCAGATGTCGCGGTCTCCGCCGGTGGCGTAGCCGTAGCCGGGCCGGGTGACGTCAAGCCGGGCGAAGTCCGGCGCGAAGGCCGACCGGCCGTCCGGACTGAAGGCGTAGAACGGGTGCGGGAGCGTGCGGCGGCGGCCGGAGCGCACGTCGACGAGGCGGGTGACGAAGCGGCCGTCCTCGCGGTCGTTCCAGGCGACCGTGTCGGCGGTGCCGGGGACCCACTGCAGCATGCATCCCTGCTGCCAGTTCCAGGCCGTGGTCGAGCCGAGCTCGGTCCAGCGGTCGCCGTCCTCCAGGTCCACCATGCCGACCTTGATCGAGTCCGTCGGCGCGGGCGAGCGCCCCTGGAAATCCACTTCATTGGCGAGCAGCAGCCGGTCCTGCGGGTCGAACAGGAGCTTGTCGTAGTAGCCGCGCCAGTGGAACTTCGGTCCCGAAGTGACGCGCCGCACGCGCGCGACGGGCGCGGCGGCGCAGCCGGAAAGCGCGGAGAGGCCGGCGAAGGCGCCGGCGGCGAGGAAGGATCGGCGGGAGAGCGGGTCCATGGGGTCACGCCATCCAAGCCCCGTCCCGGCCCGAGGCAACCACCGCCTCAGCGGAACTCGTCTGGAATCGGGTCGGCCGGGGGCAGCTCGCCCTTGCGCATGGCGTCGAGCGTCTCCTGCAGCTCGACCTTGAGCTCCGGCTCCTGCGCGCGCTTCACCGCGAGCTCCTGCAGCCGCAGGGACTCCTCCTTGCGGCCCTGGAGCCAGCGCACGCGGGCGAGCGTGTCGAGCTTGTCGGGGTGCTGCTCCTGCGTGAGCTTCACCGCGCGTTCCGCGCAGCGGGCGGCGAGGGCCAGGTTGGGCTTGGCGAGGAAGACGGGGTGCGTCACGAGGTCCCACGCCACTTCGTTCTGCGTCTCGGCGTCATCGGACTCATCTTCGGCGTGCTTCTCCAGCAAGCGGTAGCTCGGGTAGGGGTCGCCGCGCCCGAGCGCGATGCGCGCTCCGACGGATTCGAGCATCTCCTTACGCTCCGTCGGCGGCAGCACCGCCGCGGCGTCGGGCAGGGCCCGTTCGGCGGCGTCCCAGTCCTTGCGCGCCAGCGCGCGGGAGAGCGCGTTGAGCCTCTCCTGCAGCCGGGCGATCTCGGCCGACTCGTCGTCCAGGCCGGGCAGGCGGGGCGGCGGGGCGGGGGCGGGCGCCGCGGCGGACTTCGCCGCGGGCACGTGGGTGCCGGTGATGATGTCGCCGAGCAGCTGCTCATCGATCTCCATCGGGTGGCCGGTCCACGCGATCTTGCCGTCCTGGACGATGAACGCGTGCGGGATGCCCTGCACGCCCGCCGCCTCGAGCCACGCCTTGACGAAGGCTTCGCCGCCGACCGCCACGCGGTAGCCCATCGCCGCGCCCTGCTTCTTGACGAAGTCCGCCGCGCGCTGCGCCCCGGCGGGATCGCGTTCGGCCTCCCACACGTTGACTCCGACCACGACCACGCCGCGCCGGGACATCTTCTCGTGGAGCGCCTGCAGGTGCGGGATCGCCTTGACGCACGGCCCGCACCAGCTGGCCCAGCATTCGATGACGTAGGTCTCGCCTTTGCGGAAATCCTTGAGCGGCTCGCCCTTGAGCATCGACTGCGGCCGGGCGGCCGGCGCCGCGTCACCGACCTTCAGTTCGGCGGCGCCGAGCGTGGCGGCCAGGAGCAGGGCGAGCAGGGTTCGCATGGCGTCAGTCTGTCCGTCCCGCCGTGACTCTCAACCCCAACCCTTCATTTCTTGGCCGGAGCGGGGGCCGATTCCTTGGCTTCCTCGATCATGGCCACGACCTTGTCCTCGGTCAGGCTCATCGGGTGGCCGATGTAGGCGACCTTGCCGCCCGTGACCACGAAGGCGCAAGGGATGCCGTTCTGTCCGGCCGCGGTGAGCCAGGCCTTGCCGACGGCGCCGTTGGCGTCCTTGGCGACCGAATACTCCATCTTCTTGCCCTGCTTGCGGACATAGACGTCGGCTTCCTCGACCCCTCTGGACACGTGCACGCCGAGGATCGTCACGCCCTTGTCCTTCAGCTTGGCCTGCATCGCGGTGAGGTGCGGGATGGACTCCACGCAGGGCGGGCACCAGGTGGCCCAGAACTCGATGACGTAGGTCTTCTTCGGATCGAAGGTCGAGACGCGCTCGCCCTTGATGTAGGCGGAGGGGAGTTTGGTCGGGGCCTTGTCGCCCACTTCCAGCTTGTCGGCCGCGAAGGCGGCGAAGGGGGACAGGACGGCGAGCAGGAGGGGGAGGGGGCGCATGGCCACATCCTGTCGGCCGAAGGCCCCCGCTCAACCTGCAAATCGTCCGACCGACGCCTTATTTGGCCGCGAATTTCGACCGGATGGCCTCGACCACGGCGGGGTCCGCCAGGGTCGTCACGTTGCCGAGCTCGCGTCCTTCGGAGACGTCGCGCAGCAGGCGGCGCATGATCTTGCCGGAGCGGGTCTTGGGCAGGTCGGGCACGAAGACGATGCGCTCCGGGCGGGCGAACTTGCCGATCTTGGCGTCGACCATGCCGTTGAGCGCCTTGGCCAGCTCCTTCTCGTCGGCGCCCTTGGCGGACGACTTCAGGATCACGAACGCCATCAGCCCCTGGCCCTTGAGGTCGTGCTTGACCCCGACCACGGCGGATTCCGCGACGGCGGGATGCTCGATGAAGACCGCCTCCAGCTCGGCCGTGCCGATGCGGTGTCCGGAGACGTTGACCACGTCGTCGACGCGGCCGGTGATCCAGAGGTAGCCGTCCTTGTCGCGGATGGCGCCGTCGCCCGGGAAGTAATACTGCCCGTTCCAGCGGCTCCAGTAGGTCTCCACGTAGCGCTTCTCGTCGCCGAAGATGCCCTGCGTGATGCCCGGCCAAGGGCGGCGGATGGCGAGGATCCCGTGGTCGGTCTCGTGGCCGTTCTCATCCAGCACCGCGGCGTCGACGCCGAAGAAGGGCAGCGTGGCCGAGCCGGGCTTGGTGGGCGTGCAGCCCGGGATCGGCGTGATCATGTGGCCGCCGGTCTCGGTCTGCCACCACGTGTCGACGATGGGGCAGCGTTCATGCCCGATCAGGCGGTGATACCAGAGCCAGGCCTCGGGATTGATCGGTTCGCCGACCGAGCCGAGCAGGCGCAGCGAGGAGAGGTCGTGCTTCTTCACCCATTCGTCGCCCCACTTCATGAAGGCGCGGATGGCGGTGGGGGCGGTGTAGAAGACCGTCACGCGGTGGTCCTGCACGATCTTCCAGAAGCGGCCGAAGTCCGGCGCGTCGGGCGCGCCCTCGTACATGAGCACCGTGGCGCCGTTGAGCAGCGGTCCGTACACGACGTAGGTGTGGCCGGTCACCCAGCCCACGTCGGCGGTGCACCAGAACAGGTCGTCGGCGCGCAGGTCGAAGACGTACTTGTTGGTCGCGTAGGCGTGCACCATGTAGCCGCCGACGCCGTGCATGATGCCCTTGGGCTTGCCCGTGGACCCGGAGGTGTAGAGCAGGAAGAGCATGTCGTTGGACTCCATCGGCTCGGCGGGGCATTCGGCGGAGGCCTTGGCCGCCGCCTCGTGGTACCACACGTCGCGCCCCGCGGTCATCGCGCAGGAGGCGTCGGGTCGGCCGGGATGGCGCTGGAGCACGAGCACGTGAGCGATCGACGGGCAGTCCTTCACGCCTTCGTCGACGGTCTGCTTGAGCGGCAGGAACTTCCCGCGGCGGTAGCCGCCGTCCATGGTGATGACGGCCTTGGACTTCGCGTCGTTCACGCGGTCGCGGATCGATTCGGCGGAGAAGCCGCCGAAGACCACGGAATGGACCGCGCCGATGCGGGCGCAGGCCAGGACGGCGACCGCCAGCTCCGGCACCATCGGCATGTAGATCGCCACCGTGTCGCCCTTGCGCAGTCCGAGTCCCTTGAGGACGTTGGCGAAGCGGGACACTTCGGCGAGCAGCTCGCGGTAGGTGATGCGCCGCACCTCCGCGGCGCGGCCGTCCTGGGTGGGCTCGCCCTCGTAGACGATGGCGACCTTGTCCCCGAGGCCCTTGGCGACCTGCGCGTCGAGGCAGTTGTGCGCGATGTTGGTGCGGCCGCCGACGAACCAGCGGAAGAAGGGCTTGCGGGACTCGTCGAGCACCTGCGTCCACGGCTGGAACCAGTGCAGCTCGCGCGCCTCGTCGCCCCAGAACCCGTCGGGGTCGCGCAGGGAGCGCTCATGGAGCCGGCGGTAGCCGTCCATGCCCTTGACGCGCGCCTTGGCGACGAACTCGGCCGAAGGGGGGAAGGTCTGGTCGGCGGCGCCGAAGCCCTCGGCGGAGGCCTTCTTGACGTCGGCGATCTCCTCGTTGGCGTCGGATGATTCAGGTCGGTTGGCCATGGTCTTTCTTTTGGTGCGAAGGATGAGGTAGACGGAGAAGGCGACGAGGACGGCCAGGGCGAGGATGAGCCAGGGCGTCTCGTAGAAATTGGGGCTGGGCGCCGGAACCTTGGCGGTCAGGGGCATGGGTCGGGGTCGGGATGTTGAACCCGCGCGGGCCCCGTTGGGCAACACAAACCCCTTCACAGCGGGGCCGTCAGGCCTCGGCGAGCAGCTCTCCGAATCCGTCCACCACCCTGACTCCGAGTCCCTCCAGCCTTGCCCGGTGCTGGTGCCCGTGGGCCACCAGCACGCAGTCGACCCCCATGGCCGCCGCCGCCTCCGCGTCATGCGCCGTGTCGCCCACGTAGATGACTTCGGAACGGCCGACCGCCATCCCCTCCAGATGGGTGCGCGCCCGTTCCTCCTTGCTGCCCGCATGGATGTCCTGACCGCCGCAGGCCCGCAGGATCCGTCCGTCCAGTCCGAACTGGCGGAGGGTGGCGGCGAGCAGGTTGCGCTCGTAGGCCGAGAGCACCGAATGGGTGAGGCCGCGCCGGGTGAGCGCGTCGAGGAGCGCCTCCGCCCCGTCGTGCAGGCGGCACTCGTGCTTGCGCGACTCATAGGCGGCCATGAAGCGGACCGACATCGCGCGGAACGAAGCCTCGTCCGGCGTGAAGCCGATCGCCTGGTAGACTTTGATGACCGGGAACTCGAAGATGCGGCGGTAGCGCTCCGGGTCGACGGGCGGATGCCCGTCCTCGCGCAGCAGCAGGTTGAGCGACTCGCAGCACAGCCAGGTGTCGTCGAGCAGCGTGCCGTTCCAGTCCCAGACGGCATGCCGGTATTCCGCCAGCCGCCTACGCATCGACTTCCTCCAGCGCGCCGGCGCGCACGTCCACCCCTTCGCTGCAATGGACCAGCGCGGGAGGCGGACCGGACGTGAAGCCGGGCAGTCCGTCCCAGCGCATGGGGGCGCATGCGTCCTCGGCCTCCAGGGACGCGGGTGAGATCCGATAGGGCGCGTGGGCGACGCGTCCGCGCATGAGCCGTCCGCGCCGCGCCGCGTAGAAAGCGTACCGTTCGCAGAGGTGGTGCTCCAGCGTCCCCGCGCGCGCCTCGGCGGCGGGGCCGGAGGGTCGCCAGCGGTAGCGCGCGGTCTCGGCGGCGCCGCGCCGGCGGCAGTCAAGTGCGCGCGCTCCGTCCCGGTGCGACCAGCGCATGGCCGCGTCCTCGTAGGGCAGCCCGAAGAAGCGTCGCGCGATCCGGACCGCCGGCGCGCGGTCGCAGTCGAGCGACAGGAACCAGACTCCGGGCCGGCCGGCGCGGTCCTTCACGTAGAGCCGGACGTTGAGCTCGGAGAACCAGGAGAGCCAGGGCAGGGCGGGCAGGCCGGCCGGTCGCAGGGCCTCCATCCGGAAGCCGACCAGGCCGACGTGCGCGCGGCCCTCGTGGAGGTCGGGAGTGAGTCCGGCCGGGAGCGCGGCCGCGGCCGTCGCGGCGCCGATCTCCCAGTGCGCGAAGAACAGGCCGGTCCAGCGCTGGCGCAGGACGGTGCGTCCGGGAAGCGTGTCCGACGCGGAGTTCATCGCCGTCCGAAGGCCGCGTGCGTGAAGTCGACGCGGTGCAGCACCTGATTGTAGTCCCAGCGCGGGGTCGGACGCCGGTTGCCCGAGAAGGTCGCCGTGTAGGTGCCTTCGAAGAGCGCGACCGGGGAGTCGGGCCGGAAATATTCCGGCAGGAGCCGCGGATTGTAGAAGGTGTAGTCCTCGTGCGTGGCGACCTTGACCGCGCCGCCCCAGGGACCGAGCGGCGAGTCCGCCTGCGCGATCCACACTTCGCCCAGCGCGGAGGGCTGGCCGTCCCGTTCGACGAACACCGCGATCCAGCGCTTCAGCCAAGGGTGCCAGGCCGTGCTGCCCGTGTGCGGCCGGACGCTCGCTCCGGAAGCGGCGGACACGGTCGCCGGCGCCTCCAGCGTCTCCCACTGCGCACGGTCCGCCCAGCCCTCGTAGGAGTCGGGGCAGCGCAGCGTGGGGAAGGGATTGCAGAAGAGGATCCAGCGCCGGCCGCCGGCGTCGGTCCAGCGGACCGCGTGGCCTTCGGGCAGCTTGGGCAGGGGCTCGTCCTTGGCCTTCCTGGTCCAGAGCGTGCGCGTCGCCCGGAACTCCTCCTTCGCGTCGTCCCATTCCACCGCGTCGTAGCGGTAGGCTTCGAGGAAGCCCCGGATCTTCGCGGCCACGCCGACCAGCCGCGGGGCGCCGCCCGCGTCGCGCAGCGAGACCATGCCCGTCGCCCAGGTGGGGCCGTCGCCTTCGAGTCGGCAGACTCCCCGCGGCGCGGCCTGCCCGCCGCGCTCCTCGGTGAAGTGCGCGTAGCGGAAGTCCAGCGGCGGACGGTCCGGCGGCGCGGCGGAGGGCGACGTCCTGGCGGCCGTCATGTGGAAATTGCCGAGCGGGTAGCGCAGCACGTTCGTGTCGCCCCAGAACCAGAGCCGCGCGCCGCCGTGGTCGACGGCGAACACGCTGTCGCAGCCCGTGAGCGGCTGTTCCGGCCCCCCGGCCGTGTCGCCGAGCCGGCGGCTTTCCGCGAACAGGCCGGAGCCCGTCAGCCGTCCCAGCCGCCGCGCGACGGACGTGCGCGTGACCTCGA
>Ga0129336_10000587_pt1 | contig 21522 bp, 16 predicted proteins | sample CPB6_02_DNA_FD_96878 | JGI IMG/M metagenome (GOLD analysis project Ga0129336, IMG submission 96878) | Freshwater to marine salinity gradient microbial communities from Chesapeake Bay, USA - CPBay_Sum_0.6_0.2_DNA | ecosystem: Environmental > Aquatic > Marine > Coastal | place: USA: Chesapeake... | reverse complement strand
GGCATTTGGGAGATTACCAGCCGTCTGCGCAAGATATGGCGCTTATTGAAGAAGACATTCGTACAAACGGTAATACAAGTCCTACAACTCGGTTTATGTACCCGGATAGGGCTGCACCAGCTACGGACTCTTATCAGCCAACTGCAATACCTAGTGATTTACGAAACCTTATTAATCAGCCAACAGCCGCAACAAAACCCACGCAATCGGCTGCGCCTGCGGCGTTATCCGTAGACCCTGCAATTAGCAAAATACTGGCGCTTGACCCGGAAGCAAAACAAAAAGCATACGAAGAGCGGCTGCAAAAGTTTGCTCCAGACACAGCCACTTCAGACCGTTTGATTGCGGAACTAGAAAAACGCAAACAATCGCTTAATCGACCAAAAGAAGGACTTCCCGGGGTAGTTGATTACCTTAAGCAGATTGTTGCTACCGGTCCTCAACGTGACTGGATGTCGGCTGGTGCTAAAGGCGCTCTTGGCGTTGAAGCAGCGGATAAAGCTGCTGCACAAGCGCAACATGATATTACGGTACAGCAGATTAACGCCGCAGAAACGGCTAACGAGAAAAAACGCTTGTTCCAACTTGAAATCATTAAAGCGGGTCAAGATACATACAATAAAACGTATGACCGAGTGTTTAAAGCTGCCGAAGAAGACGGTAAAAATAAACGTACCGCCGCAGATATTGCTGGCGCAGCAGCCAGAAATGATGCTTCTGTAACAGAACAGGCACGCGGACACACACTACAGGCGCAAATTAAACTGTTAGAAATTCAAACTTTGGATAAACGCCACCGAATCACAGAAGACAAAGCGCAACTAAAAGCAGAAGCTGACGAAAGAACTGCTGCTGTTAATGCATTGAGAGCTACGGCTAAAGAAATGGGCGAAAACCTAAAAGACCCCGCTTTTATGGCATCACTTCAGAAGAACGGCGGCGCTGCGCAATATACTGCGTTGTACAACGCCTCCCTTAAAGCGCTAGCAAAAATTGGTGGAGTAGACACGGCTAATATTGGGTTTGAGACAAAACCCGCAGGCCCCACTGCCAAATTAGAGTAATTTCGTGTAAAATTTTTACCATCCCGGCGTGACTTACCGGGAGTTTTTTAACAGTCCTAAAATTGAGTTGCTATGGCTAAATATTTAAATCTGCCTTCTTTGTCCATTGAAGTGCCGGACGACATGTCCTACGAAGAAGCCATAGCAAAAGCCCGAAAACAATACCCCGAAGCGTTTGAACCAGCAGCCAAACCCGAAAGTGGGTTTGTTGCTGCAAGTAAGTCTGGACTGTCAGGACTCAAAGCAGACATTGCTACGCTTGCAGGACGCACCGGGATCATAGACCCGGAAGCAGCAGAAAAATACATCGAAGAACAAAAACGGTATCAGCGGCGCACATTTAAGCCGACTGAAACATGGGGCGAAGCTCCCGTAAGAAAAGGTCTTGAACTACTTGGCGGCTCTTTGCCGTACATGGCAGCACCCGTTGTCGCTGGTGGAGCAGCCGTATTAGGCGGTGCTCCCGCCGCTGTTGGTATTGGCGCAGCCGGTCTTACATCCGCAGCACAGTTTACTGGGTCGAACCTTTCCCGACAAATAGAAGAAGGCAAAAAGCTTCAAGAAACGGAGCTAGGTTCGGCAGCGGCAGCGGCAGTGCCACAAGCTGCGCTGGACATGCTGAGCTTCAAAATGATGCCAGCTATACGGGGCATTTTTAGTACCGCTGGCAAGGAGATTACAAAAGAAGGCGCTGAAGCTATTGCCAAACAATCTCTGTCCAAAGCGGCAGCGGATTACGCTAAAGCCACTGGCAAAGCCATGGGCGCAGAAGGTTTAACGGAAGCTGCGCAGCAAGTTTTGGAGCGTATGCAAGCAGGGCTTAACCTGACAAACCAGCAAGCCCGAGACGAGTATTTGGAAAGCCTGATTGGGGGCGTTGTATTGGGCGGCGCATTGGCTCCTGCTGGTCGCTACATTGAGCGCCGTGGGGAAGCTGCACGACAAGAACGAGATGCTTTAGCCAAAGCCCAAGAAGAAGCAGCGGCTGCGGCAGCAGAAGAAGAAAGGCGCAAAGCCGACCCTGCATACATCACACAGTTTGTTAAAGACTATGAGGCTAAAGAACAGGCGTTTCTTCAGGCAAGAAAAGACCTCAAGAAACCGGGCAAAGACGCCACCCCTTCTGACTGGGAAATTTACAAAGAACAGCGTAAAGCACTAGACGAGCAAAGAAAAGAGCTTACAGAACAAAGTGCCGAATACAGGCGACTTAAAACGGCAGCTGGGCCATTGTTGGCAGAACAGGCGTTTAAAGAATTAAAAGAGCAAAAGGGAACGCAGCAAGAGCTTTTTGAAACAGACGAAGACACGGCAGGAATAGCAGGCCCTTCAGGGGCGGTTGTTGCACCAACTGAACCGATTGATTTTGAGTATCAAACTAAAGCATTAACAAACCAATTAGCGGATCTAAAGCAGCAAAGTGCAAACACCACAGATCTTAATGAAAAAATACAAATTGCAAAGCAAGCAAAACAAATAGCAGAAGCGCTTAAAAAGGCTAAAGAAAATGCGCCTATAAACAAAGAAGCCGCTTTACGCAAACAAATGCTTGCGGCTGAACAAAAAAATGATTTACAAGAGCAGTCTCGTATTGCTAACGAGTTGCTCAAGCTAGGAGTAACCGATCTTAATAACGATTCTTTTGGGTTCAAGTTGCGCTCGCTGACCCCGCCAGTTAGCGAAGAAGTGTGGAATCAACAACAAGCAACTAAAGAAGCCGAAACACAACGACTACTTGAAAAATTACAGGCAAAAGAAACGGCGGCAAGAGCAAAAATAGCGGCTAAGAATTACCAACCCGGCGCACTTGATATTGAAGCACAAGAAAAAGCACTGGAAGAAGAAAGGCTTTTACAAGAAGAACAAGAGCGCACGGAGATCGCACGTAAAAGACGCGTAGATCCCGAAGTGGTAGCGTTACAACGTATTGGCGAAAAAGAGAAGCAAACGCAAAAAGAAGCAGAAGCATTGGGCGGTAGCGGTTTAACGGCAGTTAAAGTAAATCCTAATATAACCCCGCAAAAAAATGCAAGGTCTGTTCGTGAACGTATTGAACGTCTGTTAAGCACCGCAGATCAAGCGGACCAAGAATACCTCCTTGCCGTTGCAGCAAAACAAAAAGATGCGGCACAAAATGCGCGTACTCGTGGCGATGAAGCGCTTAAAGAACTGGCTTTGTTGAGCAAAGAAGGCGGTGCTTATGCAAAAACTGTTATTGCTGCAAGGCAAGAACAACAAAAAGCAAAAGCCGAGCTTGAAGAAATAACACAGGCGTTACAAAAAGGGCAGTTTCTTGAAGGTGAAGCTAAGTGGAAACCAGAATCCACTATGGCGACAAAAGAAACGCTTACAGCAAAAGCCGCTCAAACACGCGCCAACTTGATTCAAGCAGCGTTAAAAGAAGCCGCAGCACATCGGCGTGCAGCGGGACTGCCACCAATTACGCACGATGAAGCTATTAAAGCATCATCTACCATGTATGACGCGGTTAATGATTGGGTTGAACGCTCAGGAACAATACCGCAGCCAGCAAAATTTGAAGACGTAACTATACCTGCACAAATGCGTGCAGATAAAATTGTTAAACCCGCAACAACTGTACGTAAAGAAGTTTCTCCCCGTGTACAGGGTATTAGCCGTGCAGAAGACAACCACTTTAAAGCACGTATTCAAGCAGCAATTCAAAGTTTGTTAACTCCAGCAAAAGGAGAAGTGCGCCGCGCCCAACGTCCAGAAGCGCCGTTGCAGATGCAATTTGCTGGAATGGAAGCAGACAAAATAGCAGAAGCCCGAGGGGAAACAGCCACCACATTAGGCGGAGAATTGCGCCGCCGCACAGAATTTGTGCGAAATAAAATGGCTAAACTTGGCGCTATGCGCCCCGCAGCACGAGACGCTTTAAATGCGGCTGCGGATATTATGGACGCAGACCCAGCAAAAATAAAAGAACAAATGGAGTCTGCCGGAATAGACGCAGAAAGAATAACAAAAGCACTAGCAAACATAAACAAGCCCACACGCCAACTTTTAGACGCGGTTGAACCCGTTGTTGACGCACTCAATGCGGGGCAGCAAGTAAAACAAGTAGACATTCAGGCTATTAACGATGCTATTGCTGCAATGCAGCCAACTGCGCTTGAGCAACAAGCGGCCGGACAAAAAGCTCTGTTTCCTGAAATTAAAGAAGACCTTGGCTACATTCGCATGACGCCAAAAGCGTTTGCCAATTCGCCCAAGATAAAAGCTGTATGGGATAAGCTAATTGCAGCACGCGAAGCAACAGAAAAACAAGCGGCTAAGCAAGCGGTTTTTAAACATCGTTTTAAAACAGCCCGTGGCATTTTAGAAAAGCTGCGAAAGGAAGTGGAAAATTTAGAAGGTGACACTAAATTTTTCTGGTTAAATGTTCCAAGATGGTCAGATAAAGAGCTAGTAGACCAGTATGTAAAAATTCCAGACATAGGCAATACGCCAGAAGAAAATGCACTGGTAGATAAGTACCTGCGAGTAAGAACTTCTGAACAGCGATCTGCGTTTTCAAAACAAGAATTAGCGCTAGTGAATACCTTACTACGAAAAGAGTATCCAAAAAAGCAAGAAGAGTATCAAAAAAGACAAAAGGAAGCCTATACGTTATTGGCGCAAAAGGAACGCTTAGATGATTTGGATAATCAGCTTTTGCAGGCAATGCAAACCACAAATGAAGCTACAAAAACAGAAACAGTAAAACTTAGAGACAAACTGGCTGTTTTAAATTTAGCTATAAAACAAACGCAATCCGCCATAAAAAGAAGTTATAAAGACCCGTTAGCTAAAAAAATACTTGCTTTGGAAAATCAGGCCAAGCAAGCACGGGGAAAATATGATGAACGCGTAGAGCTTCTTTTTAAAGCAGCGTACAAACGCATGGACGATGCGTTAGCGGAAATTCTTGATCCTGAAATTTCTAAAGCTAACGCTGGATTAGCGCAAGCTAAAAAACAATTAGCAAAAGAAAAAGAAACGCTAGAACGCACAGAAAAACGTGTGCAAGAAATTCTTGCGCAACCGGAAGGAAAAGATCGAATGCAGCTGGCTACGTACCAGCAATTTAGATATGAAGAAAAGCTATCTATTATTGAAGATCTAGAAAAACAAATTGCTGCGCAAGAAGAAGATTTAGCCAATTTAATGGAAACGCGTTTTGAAACGCATGACACTCAAGCAGCGGTACTGGAAGCTGTTTCGGATAAAAAAGTACAAGCGGCAAAAGATCGTGTTGTAGAGTTAGAAGAGCGTTTAGCCGCATTGCGCGGAGAAAAAGTTACCAAAACGGTTTCTGGTACAGCCGCTACTTTACCGACAATGCGTTACCCTTTTGCGGCTCAAAAATACGAAGCAGAATTAAAAGCCGCGCAAGCAAACCACGTTGCCGCTAAAAAACAAAACCAAGAAATAAAAGCGCAGAAAAAAACAGATGCACAAAAACTTGAAACCGTATGGAAAGAGTTCTTTGGCGGCTCAGGTAAGAAACGCGTAAAAAATGTTGTGGAGCCAATAAAGACGCCGCAAGCATTGCAACTGGAAAAGTTGCGTGAAGCAGAAATGGCAAAGCTAGATCGTGCTGCTTCTGCATCTTTAAAAGCAGAACTTAAACAGGGAGAACTAGCGCCTATACGTGAAGAAATTGGCAGTCTTATAGACGAGCTTGGAGCGTATGAAGAGTTTCCAAATGATGTTGGTGAGTTAAAGAAACTAGCCCAAGATGAAACACTTAGTCAAGAAGAGCGCTCTGCGGCTTTAGCTAAGATTGCGGTCATTCAGCGAATTGATGTGCTGGATGCACAACTTGACGCTATTGAAGAGGGCCGTCCTGCAAAAAAACAAGCGCCTGCCACCGTTCCCAGTACTGCTGCACTAGCGCGCACTAAACCTTTGCGCACTGGAACAGGCATAAACGAAGCAGAAAAACAAGCAAAACTAGAAGAAGCACAAGAGAAAAAAATAAAAAAAGAATCCGAAAAGTTAATAAAAAAAGCATTAAAACGTGCAGGCAAAAAGGTAAACGCTAAAAAACCAACAAGGTCAAGCGTTATTGAAAGCTACGAATTTGATGAAACTTTTGATAGCGCAGATTTAGGCACGCTTATTGATACTTCTGGAATAGCAGACGAGCTTCCGCTTATAACAAATAAAACTGCTCAAGCAGAACGAAAAAAAGCCATAAAAGCAGAACGAAAAGTTCCAGTTCGTACAGCAAATGAATATAAAGTTGAGCGTCTTGTAAAAGCATTTGGCACAAATGTTGATGCGTCGTCGCCTTTACACGGAATGACATTTAAAGAGGCGGCTGAATACGGAGCTAAAACATCTGGCACATACAGTACCGCAGAAAAGGCGTTATTTGAGCGTCTAATTGAAGTGTTTGAAACTTTGCCAGTAGATGCTATTGAAGGCCGCGTGTATGTAACTGACAAACCAATTCAATCACATTTTGGAAGTGCACACGGGCTGTTTGCTGCAAAAAGAAACGTAGTTCTTATAGAGAATACAGAAGGTTTAGCAAAAATAAATAGGGTTTTATTGCACGAATTGGCGCATGCAGCATCTAAGTACGCACTAAAAACCGACGCCAAACTTAATGAACAAGTAGAAGCGCTACGACAAAAAGTTACAGATTGGATTTACAACACGGAAGAAGGTCGTAAATACATGGCTGATAACTATGAGCCAGTAACAGTTGAAGGCGTGGAAAGCTGGCCTTTAGATATTATTTATGGCACGTTTAATGCAGATGAGTTTTTAGCAGAAGCGTATTCAAACCAAAAATTTCAAGATTTGCTTTCAGAGATACCATCTGATAAACCTAGGATGAGTATTTTTACTCGTTTAGTGCAGTTTTTAACTAAAGCATTAGGGTTGTCAGAAAAAGCAATGCGGTCTACATTTGCCGAATCCATTTCATTAACTGAGCGTGTCTTTGATAAAACACGCAATGAAATAAACAACGCAGAACGTGTATACGTAGATGGATTAGACGACAGCCCCTTATTAACGGGGTCTCCAAAATACGCCTCTCCTGTGCTGTCTGCTGCTGGAGAAGTAGCTAAACGGGTGATTGCTCCCCAGCGTGGGGCTATGGACGCTATTAAAGGCGAAGGCGTAGGACTGAAATTTCAGACGCAATTTGTTGATCGGTTTGCTCCGCTTGAAACTTTGTCTAAGTACATGGACAAGCTAAAAGGCTTGCAAATGATGTACTACCTGCGTATGTTTGACCAGCGCATGAACTTTGTCGCGCAGTCTGTCGGTAATGGTGCGTTGCGTAGAGTTGAAAAGATTCGGGCAGATGGGCGTAAAGAGTACGTTATTGAAAGTCAAGGAGGGGCTAATCTAAAGAATGTGGTTAACACCGTCAAGGAAGCCAACGCGCTGGTTGGTAGCGCAGAAGGCAATAGCAATCTGTTCTCTATGTACTTGATTGCTAAACGTGCTGAACGGGTTGGGCTGAATAAGCTGAACTATGGCGGCAAAATCACTGAGGCTGATTTGCAAAAAGTGCGCGATGCGGTACGCAATACCCCCGGACTAGAAAGCATTTACAAACGGGCGCAGACTGAGTACAACCAATACAACCGGGACATGTTGCAGTTTGCGGTAGATTCCGGGGCAATGTCTGCTGGTGAACGTGATGCCCTTATATCAGCGGGGGATTATGTACCGTACTACCGCGAACGTAACGGTGCCTTTGAAATGATGCTGGGAGACAGACCTATTGCCCGTATTGGCAATACTAAAGAACAGCCATATTTGAAAGAGTTGGTTGGCGGCGAAGAGCCAATTATTGATTTTATGACTAGCGCGGTGCAAAACACCAACATGCTAACCGACATGGCGCTGCGAAACATTGCTACCAAGAGCGCTGTTTTTGAGCTTCAGGCTTTGGGCATGGCTAAGATTGGCAAAGGACACGGCGCTTCTGGTCCCGATGTAGTTAAGTTCCGCGAACACGGGGAAGAAAAACACGCGTTTATTACTTCAGAAAATGTTGTAATTGGCGGCAAAAAAATACCTACTGGCGTGCCTGCCGATTTGCTGGTCAAGGGCATGGAAGGTGTGCCGTTTCAAACAACGCTTATAACTAAGCTGATGGGTGGCCCTGCTAGAACGCTGCGTAAGATGGTTGTGCTTAACCCTCTGTATGCGGCTAGGCAGCTATTCCGCGATTCGTTGGCGGCACCCATTACTTCCGGCGCTGATTTCCTGCCTGTTTTTGGCGCACTAAGACAAGTAGGTTCGGCTACAGGCAAGACATTGGAACAGCGCGGTATTACCGGCGGGCAGGTTTTCTCAGGTTCTCAAGAAGATTTGTCGATGATTCTGCGTGATATTGCTTCTAATAAAAGCAGTTGGGCGCAAGGAATTAATAAGCTAGAGCACTTGTCTAAAGCTGCCGATGCATCTACGCGCCGTGCGCAATACAACAGCTACATAAAGCAAGGCATGTCGGAGATGGAAGCCACGTATTTGTCGCTGGAATCCATGAACTTTAGCAAGCGCGGTGTTAATCCGGCAGTCCACGCGTTGATGCACTCCATCCCGTTCTTTAACGCACAGGTGCAAGCGCTTAATGTGCTGTACAAAGCGTTTACTGGAAAAATGTCCTTTAATGAAAAGCTGCAAATCAGGGAAAAATTATTTCAACGCGGCATGATGGTTGCTACTTTTACAATGGTGTATGCAGCGTTGATGCAAGACGACGAGACCTACAGAAACGCTACGCCAGAACAAAAATACGGTAATTGGTTTATTCCAATCCCCGGCATGGACGAGCCGCTGCGACTGCCAATTCCGTTTGAAATTGGTTACATCTTCAAAGCAATCCCAGAAGCTATTGTCAACACCATGATGAATAAGCGTGGCGGAGAAGAAGCCGCTAAAGCGTTTAAGCACATAGCTGTACAGATAATTCCGGGCGGCTCTAACATGGTCAAATTTGGCGATGTGCCGATCCCGTTGCCTGTGCCGCAGGCGCTAAAGCCGGTGTTGGAAGTTGGTCTTAACAAATCATTCTATACAGGGCGTGAACTAGAGTCGGCGCATGAACAATCGTTAGAGCCGGGATACCGCTCAAGAGACAAAACTTCTGCGTTGGCTAGGGTGATTGGAGAAAACCTGAACATATCGCCCATCAAGATTGATGCGTTGATCTCCGGCTACTTTAGTACTACGGGATTGCTGCTTGCAGATGCGTTGAGCTTTGCAATGCCTAGCCCAGATATTGCCGAACCTACTAAGCGCCTGTCTGATATGCGTGTGATTGGCGGGTTGTTTCAGCCCAAAGACGCAGGCGGCATTATCAACGCTACGTATGAACGCTTAAAAGAAGCAGAGAAGGTTAAAAACACCTACAACGAGCTGATTAAAAGCGGGAAAGTGGAAGAAGCGCAGACATACTTGCAAGCCAACATGCAGCAGTACATTGAAGCGTCTGTTGAGAACAAGTTCAGTAGCTACATGCAAAAAGTATCGCAAGCGGAAAAAGCCATCCGCGCATCCAGCAGCCTTAGCCCCGATGAAAAACGGGAACGGCTTGATGACATGCGCCAATTGAAAATCCGCGTGGCTGAAATCTACCGAAACGCCGCAGATAACATTGCAGAAAGTAGGCAGTAGCCTACTTAGGTGGAAGTCTGTAAAACCACACGCCCATAAGCCCGTCCTTGATAGCGGGCTTGGCTTTAGCGTCTAGGACGCGGTGCCCCAGCGCTGCATTTAGTCCAGCTGTTTTTATGGCGTCCGTGTCGAGGCAGGGGACAAAGAACCCCTGCCCCTTCTCAAGCGTGTTCCACGGATAGCGCACTACTAACAGCTTCTTCATGGTCGCTGATTTTCCGGCTGATCTTCATAGCAGACACTCGCATCGGCGGTGCTTCGGTCTTGGACATCATATCTTTCTTGGTTACATAGCTTACCGTAAATTGTGCTTCCAGTTGCTTCTTAAGATTACTGTAGCTGAAGCTCATGTTGGTACAGTATGCCTTGAATAGCCGCTCTTCGATAAAGAAGTCCACGCACCCTGCCGTAACCCCGTGCTCCACACGCCCCATAACCTCGGCGCGTGTCGTGTTCTTGCTGACCACTGAGCCATCGTGGAAGTGCGCCAGAGGACCTGCCTTCTCCCCGTACTTGACCACCACAAACCGCCCTTGGTACTCCTGAATAAAGCCGTTAAGCACATCCTCGGCGGTGCGCTTGCCGCCCTTGATGTTGATGCGCATACTGTCTATGTGGCGGCGCAGACTTTCGATGATCTCCTGCATGGGGATGTCCACGATCCCGGTGTGCTTACTGTTCATCAGTATGCCTGCCGCTACAGCACAAGCACAGCCCGCCATCCAGAAGCGCTCATCGTTGGGGGCTTTAAACTCGGTATACATCTGTTGGACAGTCTGGGGCAAGAGCGCCTTCAAGTAGTCAACATTAGCCACAAAATACCGGACTAGCACATCGCCAGCTACAGCGTAGTTACTCTGCAAAGATTTAATGATCTCGATCTCTTCCTGTGTCCAGTCGAGCTTCTCGTCCATGATGTACTCAATCAGGCGGCGCAGTTCACCCTCGGAGGAGTGCTGCCGTGCCCCGGTCATATAGTCAACCGCTGGGCGATTGGAAGACATAATCGCAATCGTCTGCCAGATAGATAAATTCAATCGTTCCTTGTTCGTGCCCGATTCCATGCGCTCTTTGCCGCGTCCTTCGCTCATACTGAAGAGGAACGCCGGGAACCACTCAAAGTCCACCCGGTTGTTGGTGGTGATCTCGTCTGTAACCAGAGGGTTGCTGCGCAGTAGCCCCAATCGCTGCTGCATAGCCACCGCAGAGGTGCCTGAGCCTGTACGGTAATGGACAGGGTGCCCCCAGACAGAAGCCGCCGTATCCAGCGCCAACGACTTACCTGTGCCGGACTCGCTTGAAGCACAATGCACTGTCATTCCATACAGTCCTGTAAAGCGCATCAGCGGAGCGCCAGCGCCAAAGAGCATGATGGCTAGGTGATCCCACATCTTGCGCCGAATCATCATGTGGATGATCTTCCGCCAGCTATCCAGATCGCCCGTTGGTTTGGTGTTCTGTACGATGTTTTCCAGCCCCGGCATGGGAACCAGCACAGGGTCGACGTTCTTGCTGTATATGGCTCCGGCATATACGTAGCTGTCGTCTGCCTGCCAACCGTAACTGCTTGGAATGACAATCGGGTGCTTCTCGGTGCTCAGTTTTTCTACACAGGCGCGGACATAATCGAACAGGTTCTTGTTGTTGCCATGACCAAAGGAAGCCACGATGTTCTGGTTCATCAGGAACTTGACCGTCTCATCCTGTGAGGCTACGCACTTCTGCGGCAGGTTTATCTCCATAACACCGTTCGGGCGCACGGCATAAAACAGTACAAAGTGATCCCCGTTATTGTTAAGTATGTCTACCGGAAACAGATCGTAGGGAAGAACAGCCACAAGGCGTTTGGTGATGTTGCCTAGCGAGTCGATGTCCTGTTTTTCTATGTACACACCGCCGTGCTCCCCGTAGGCATAGCCAGCGGGAGCTTCCGGACGCAATAGTTTTTCGGACTTATTGCCGCTTTTTGGAACCTCAATTTCTCTAGCTTCGACACTGGCGGCGATTTCGCTACCCAAAGCCAGCGGGTTGGTTATCTTGCCCCAATGCTGGCACTTATCACAGATGCCCGGGTTGCACCGGTCAAACGCCACGCACGAATACGGCCCCTTGATCTGCACCAGTTTCTCATTCATGCGCTCTTCATCGTAGGGGTGTAGTTCAGAGAGCCACTTGACTGCCTTGGGCGCTTCCTCACACTTCTGCGCTATGCTCAGGGTTGCCCGCCACAGCGGTTCCATCCCGTCTTCCTCGGCGTTCTCAATGTAGTGCAGGATTTGTCCGCAGCCTTGCCCGTCCTTGGTCTTGGTCAGGATGGTCTTGAACTTGGTTATACGGTTCTCAAACAGCTTAACTGCCGTGGCAGAAGGATTGACACTGGTCGGTCTGGTTCCGGGCAGCGACAGCGCTGCCGCAGGGGGTGCGGGTACTGGAGCCTTCAGCATACTGAAGATATGCTTGGACAGTTCCTCGAAATCGAATATGTCGCCCTGATCCACCAGTATGCGGGTAGGACGCGGCTTATCGTATTTCTTCTTAAAGTTGGATGTACCGGGGATGCGCAGCACACGGGCAGCGTCTGCCGTGACCGACATATCAATCCGCATATTTTCTTGTAAGAACAGGCGTTTAAATGCCTCGGCTACCGGCTTCCACAGCGCGATCTCTACTGCCTCACGATAGGGCCAAAACACATGCACACCACCGCCAGAGTCCGTGACATAGGGTGTCCCGAGCAAGTCAAGCCCGGTCTTAGCCATGAACTCGTTTAGCGCCTGTATCGCCTCTTTCTTGGTGGCGTAGCCATCAAGGTCAACGAACAGACATTTGCTGTAGCGTGCGTTTACGGCTTCCCTGCTGCCGCGCTTCTCAAATACGGACAATGCAAAGTAGCAATCCAGCCCTTCCTGATGCCATGCTTGTATCGTGTCTTCTAGGTGTGCAATCTCCTCTACGAACTTGTGTCGTTTAATTTTTTCTTTAAATCCTGCCGCACAATACAGTCCCATACCGGGGGACGGCAGGACAACCGCTAGAAACTCAAGCGGGGTCATAGCTATCCTTCCGGTTATTTGTTCATGAACAGGTCAAGCTGGCGGTCGTCTTTAGGGGGAAACTCATTGACAGGCGCTAACGCAGTGAAGCGGCGCAAAAGTTCAAGTTGAAATGCGGTTGGCATTTCGTTAGCGGAATCCATAAAATTAGAGCAAAAGTTAATTAACTCTGTGTTGCTCAGGGTTCTAGGTTGTATTCCTGACATATTCTTCTCCAAGCCTCGTCTGCTGTGCGAGACGTTTGCATTATTTGTAATAAAAGATCCACACGGTATTGGTAAGCAACAAATACGTCCTTGCCTGCAAACCAGTTATATACCGTCTGGCGCGTTACACCGAGTGCTTTGGCTATCTTAGTGACCGGGAAATTCAGATGAATTGCCCAGCGCCCCAACTGATTACCGGGGGTTTTAGGCGCGGCTACTACGGCTGAAATTACTTGTTGTGAGTATGGCATTTTTAGGGGGAGGGATAAGTAGGTACTTATCCCCCCTTGACTTAGTTACTCGTCATCCCAGTCAGAAACGATGTCTGCCAGCTTGCTCTTCTTAGCAGGCACAGCGGTCTCTTTGCTGGCTGCTTTGCGCACTTCTGGCTCGTCGTCTGCTTCAGCAACCGGCTTGGTCTTGGGTGCCTTGGCTTTGACTGGTTCATCTTCGTCTTCTGCCGGGTTCTTGCCGGGAAGTGCCAACGGAGCGGTTTTGCCCTTGACACCATCGGACTGAGCGACAGTCATGACAACTGCACGCTGCGCATCCGGCGATGCGGCTTGCTCCAATACGATGGCGTATTCGGCATCTGTCAGCCACCGAACAGGTTTGAAATGTAGCTTGGGCGACTCTGCTTTGGTATCAAAGCGCATCTGCGTAACAATCTGCTCAGGATTCACTGGAGGATTCTGCGCCAGCAGGTAACGGGCGTATGCCTGTAGTCCGCGCTTGTCGCCATCTTCCTTACCAAAGACCGATGCTGCGGGTAGCGTAAGTTGTAAGACATCCCCGCTAGGATTGTTAGCTAGCACTACTGCTATGCGTTGCTGATACCGGCAGGCGCGGCTATTGCCTTGACCAGATCCCGCAATGTTCTTGGAACAGTTTGCACACGCGTCTGCTTGTTTATTTTCAGCAGCGGGGTCGGGGCGTTCGCCATCATTGCTCCAGCAGTCAGGACCGGTTATGTTTTCAGCATCGTAGGAAGATGCGTAGAAAATACGGCTGACCTTGGGGGCAGCGTTGACGATGATGACATCAAGAAAGCGCTCGTCAATCGAAGCGATTTCTTTGCCGCTGGCAAGCAGACGAAACACACCGCCTTTGATGGAGATGCGTTTAGGGGCGGAGCCAGCCCCGTTACCACCTGCCAGAGACTTAGCAATACTGGATAGTTCGTTGTTACGGGCAAAGGCGGGGACATTATCGGCGTTAAAAAGCGTTACGTTACTCATGATAAATTTACTTTCTAGACTTGGTTACACGAATGTCGAACTCTGTTACGGAGTTCAGCCCCGGAGGAACAACCCCCGGGTTTTCTTCAAGGAAGGTCGCCATGTTTGACTGTGCGATGCGCTTCTCCAGCAGGTCAACGACTTCATGCTCCAGAATGAACTGTTTGAATGAGTCCCAGTCCTGCGTGTTGTAACGCGTCTTAGTAATCAGGGAGACCGTCCCAGAATCGGTATTGACCGTCTTCAAGCCTTCGGCTTTCATGCGGTCTTTGATAGCCATACGCACTTCCGTGCGCTGTTCTTCAAGTGCTGCGATCTGACTGTCGAGCGCCTCGATACGGCTTTTAATTTTGCTGTGGATAGCCACCAATCTATTGAGGGTGACTTCCTCTTCTACTTCGGTTTCTGTCATTGCTTTCTCCAGTTTTATTGTCAAGGGTTAGACAGTTTACATGATTTTTACGGGTGTGCAACTCCTTTCAGGACTTTATTTCAGTTTCAAACATCTCGGTCAGTAGTGAGTTATCGCTCACTTTACTTTCGAGGGCTTTAAACATCCGCTTTTCAATGGGCGAACCTTGGATGTGTACTACGGTAACTTTGCTGGAATCTTGTCCCTTGCGGTCAGCGCGGGCTATGCACTGTACATACTGCTCCACCGACATAAGCGGGCCGTAGAAGACCACCGTATCTGCCGCAGTCAGCGTAATGCCGTGCGCGGTAGCTTGGGGCTGCATCACTAGCACCCGTGGTGTAGGCTGCGTTTGGAAGCGGTGGATGATGTCTGCACGTTTACCGGCAGCAATGCCACCGTGGATCATCTCAATGGCAATGCCCTTCTTTGTCAAGTGCGCGTGGATGCCGTCAATCGTGCTGCGGAACATGGCAAAGATGAGGACCTTGCGCGATGTTTCCTCCAGTATCTCCTCCAGCACGCCCAAGCGAGGGGCGGCATCGAACTCAACCACTTCCTTGTCATCTGTATATGCAGCGCCACAGGAAATCTGTAGCAGCTTGCTCACGCCAGCAGCGGCATTGACAGCGGTGATGGTCTCCCCTGCCGTCTGAACCATCATGCGATCTTTGAGCAGGTCGTAGTACTTCTTTTGCTGCGGGGTCAACGGCACCTCCCGAACAGTCGTCAGTACTGGCGGCAAGTCAAGGCATTGTTCTTTGGTGAACCTAATGGCGGGTTGCAAAGCTGCATGAACTTGTTCAGCGGCTGTAGCTTTTGGTGCCCACTTGAACATGGTAATTTTGTTCATTACCTGATCGCGCCATGCCGTGTAGAACTTAGGCACATTGTCTGGGTTGACCAGCTTGGCAAGACCGTATGCGTCCACAGGCGACTGCGAAGCAGGCGTACCCGTCATCATCCATAGTAGTGTGTCCGGGCGCATGATCGACTTGAGCGTCTTCCAGCGTTTGGTTGTAATGGTTTTGTATGCGTTTGCCTCGTCCACAATAACCAGATCAAACCTGCCGTCGTTGTTGATCTCATTTGCGATCAAATTTAATCCGTCATAGTTGCAGATAACGAATTCGTAATCTTGCTGGATCATCTCAATACGCCGACTAGATTGGGCATGGTGGGCGACGATGGCAGAGCGGTGGATGATGCTGTTGTTCAAGTCACTTAACCATGCGCTGTGCATGATCGACAGCGGGCACAGGATCAAGCAGCGCCGAACCTCTTCTTTCTGCATCAAGTAGTCCGCAGCCCATAGTGCCGATAGTGTCTTGCCTGTGCCGGGTTCGCTGAACACAAACGCTCTCTTATGCAGCGTAAGAAACGCAGCAGTCTCGGTCTGGTGCGCCATAGGCTTGAACCGTCCGGGCCACTCATAACGCCGGGTAATTGGCGAGGGAATATTTTTAACGCCCAGATTTTTTAGTACCCGTACCTCATCAAGACCCCAGTAAACCGCCACATCGTAGCCACCGTCCGTGCGTTCAACTACTTTGTGTTTGGGTATGACCTTGTACTTGTGTGGGTTGCGGGTGCGGAAGACCAGCGCTTTGTCTTCAATAATTTCCATTTGCTTTCTCCTAGTTTTATTTGTCGCTCATGTTTGCCTTGGGGCTGCGCAGTCGAGTGTTACCCGGTGTTGACTTCCCGCCAGCCCGCAATGGCTTGATGTGGTCGATGTGTTTACCTTTTCTATCCACGCCTTTCTTGTCGTATTCACGACGCGCTCTCTGACGCTCAATTTGATCGTCAGTCTCTCCTGACTTCTTTTGCAATTTATAAGCATGCTTGTAGTCCCTTTTTCCATTTACTTGTGTCATGGTTCAACTCCTTTTCGTGTTGTACTCACAGGTTTTAACAGCGCACCAACCGCAAAGCGGTGTGGGTTTTGGGTTCCACACGCCTGTGGCGTGTGCTTGTTCAATACGGGCAACGCGTTCCCGGTAATCCCACCAGTATTCTTCAGCTTCGCCAACCATGTAGCTTGACTTGACCATATCGTTCTTGACTACAAACAGCAATGCACCAGACACCCTGCGTATATGAGGGAAGTGCGTGAACACCATCAATGCCATCAGCTTTAGCTGGTCTCTGTCTGGGTACCTGTTATTGCCGGTCTTGTAGTCAACAACGCGGGCGGTCAGGTTGTCATCGTCAAGGATAAGTAAGTCAGCAATGCCTCGCACCCACACGGCTTTATCTTCAAAACTGCACGGGCGCAGATCGGCAGTTACGCCCATCTTGTGCTCACACAGCTTACGTCCGGGCTTGGCTTTGAGCGCGTCCAGCGTGTCTTTAATGTATTCAAATTGTGGAGGCAGCGGCGTGTCGTCTTTGATATAAAACTCAGCCGCCTCATGCAGTTCCTTGCCGTACAGCGTGGCTTGGGTGTCTTGGAATTGGTAGTTCTTCAACACCTTTACCTCGTGATACCTGCGTGGGCATCCCTCGTAGTCCTTGAGGGAGCTATGGCTCCACGTTACTTGTTTCATTAAAACCTCGCTGAACGAATTGCTTTGTATAGACGGTACGCGAAGTCCTCAACAAACTTCTCACGGTCATTTAACTTGTGTTCTTCCATGTCGTGCAAGATGGCGTGTACAAGCTCGTGCCAGAATGTTTCGTGAATAGCGTGCATGCGTAGTGGTATGCCGTGATAGCTGCGTTTGCCAAGTTCGATTAGCTGCTTGTCGTAGTAAACACGCCCAGCTTCGTTCTTGTTTTTCATAGCTTCCATTATCTCTACGCTGTACCACTTGTCACCGACTTTGACTCGTTTTGGTATTGTCTTTGGTATCACTTGCTTTCTCCTTTCAGTTTTTAGCTAACCCATAGCGCTCATGCGCCCCCACCTCCGCATTAAGCGGAATCCCCGGCATGTAGCTAGGCTCCATAGTCATCTGCGCCAAGACCCAAGTCTTAGCGCTTTCTACTTCAGCCTCTGGTACCACCGCAATCTGTTCATCATGAACGGTACCAGCCACAAAGTACTTCTTTGCGGTTCGCAACATGCCATCAGTCATAACAACCCGTGCAAGACCCTGCACTACGTTGTTCGTAACCTTACCTGCGTACAGCTTGGTAGCGTTTGGCCCGTATACCCACTGGCTCCTACCATTCTCGTCCTTCACCCGCCGCAGGTCAGGGTACAAAAGTGACATCCCGTTCGGTAGCACAATCGCACCCTTTTTGAAGGTAATACATTTATACCTGAATTCTTTGCCGTTGGCAAGCGCTGTTTCAATCAGGTCGCCCAGCATATTCCAGAAGTCCACAACCGGGGTGGCAGTCGCCCTGTACCGGTCAATTACCGCCTTGGCAGCTAGGCAGTGGGTGAGTAGCTCCCCCTCCGTACAGCTATGGGGGATGTCCTCCAGCTTCTTCAGGTTCTCATCCCAGTCAACGAACCGTTCCGCATCTTCTTGGGTGACGCCCAGCTTTTTAGCAAAGGCTTTGTCGTAGCGTACTGGTGGTGCGCCAAGGAATCCAACGAGAAGTTGGGCAGCGAAAGACGCCCAGCCAAGCCCGTACCCGCAGCCGAGTAGTGCCGACTTTGCAGACTGTCTAAGGTCTGGATGACTTTCTTTTGAAAGCCCCGGTATGTTGAACATCTGAGCGCCGAACGTGGCGTAAGGATCACCCCCAGCCCGGAAGATGTCGAGCATATCTTTGTAATCCGATAGCCACGCGAGTACTCGCGGTTCAATCTGCGATAAGTCCCCGACGACAAGCTGGTGCCCCACCGGTGCCATGATTGCTTTGCGTAGGAATGACCCCCGCTTGAGGTTCTGCATATTGATGGCTGACCCTTTGGATGCCGTCCAGCGCCCCGTAGTAGCGCCATAGTAAGAAAGGGGTACGGGTAACGGCCCTCTGTTGGATATGTCAAGGAACCGCTGTGCCCTTGTCCGCTCGGTTGTGGACTTAACCCTAAGACGCGCTTCACAAAGTAAGGCAACGTCCTCACGTTCACCGTTAAGCAGGACTTGAAAAAGCGCGTCATTCTTGGCAAGCGCCAGCGTTTCTTTTCCAGTAGTCTTGCTGATTTTGGTAGGCGGTTCAACGCCCAGCGCCCGTAGTGCTTCTGCAAACTGCGGATTCGACGCAAGCGTAGTTTCCTCCATGCCAAGTTTCTGTAGTAGTGCTTCACGCTTTTCCCCTTCTTCTTTTAGTGCTGCCGCCAACATGTCTTGGTCAAGCCGCAGGCAAGCCTGCGTATACATCTTCAGCGTCAGGTCGATCAGTCGGAGTTCTGATGATGGATAACCCGCAACGAGTCGTTTGAAAATGGCTTCGCATAGAACCACATCGTGCTTGCAATATTCTGCCAATTCACGTTCGATCTCCGAATCCAACTCGCTGAGTCCATCGGTAGAGTGTACGGCTCTCCCCTTTTCAGGAAGCCCGAAATCGCTTGCGAGTTTGGCAAGACTGTTGCCAACTTCCACGCCGCGTAAAGCTCGCGCCATTGATAGCGTGTCGAAGATGAAACAGGGGGTAACGCCGTACCGCCACGATAGTATTGAAACATCGAATTGTGCGTTGTGGGCAAGCACTGCGGTTCGTCCCCAATCCACTCCATCGAAGTACTCAGGTAAGTCTGATCCTCCAATCCATCTAATTGGTTCTTCGCTTCCATATACATGGACGCAAGCGCCGAATGATCTGAAACGTGCATCACGAATATACTCCTCAGTTGTCATCTTTGTTAAGGTATAGCTCTTGCTATCCCACCGGGTTTCAAAATCAATGCTAAGAATCTGGTCAAATGGTTTGCTCAATTTACATACCCCTCTTCATTTTTGTCCCAAAACATTAAGGCTGCGTGATGTATCAGTGCGGCTGTGTCTTCTTCGTCCGCGCCAGCACTGTAGACATGCAGGTGTTCAGCTGTACTCAGCAAAACTACCGCTCGGTTTTCCGAATTAACGTCGTAACATAACGCTAGTTGCAATGTTAATCTGGCAAAGCTTTCGCGTAATTCTTCTGGACACGCGCTTAGTGCAGTGAGCGCGTTTGCCCACAATGCTTTGTTTTTTTCATCCATTTAGTTTCTCCATTAGCTTGAGCACATCCGCAAGGTTGTTTTCATTTACCACTATTGCCGTACCCCCTGCGTCATTGATACGGCTAATTTCTCTGTCTTGCAGCGCGGTAGTTGTCCCCTTGCCTGCCTTACATTCGATAGCAAAGAAGCGCCCGTTTAAACAGCCTACGATGTCTGGTATACCTGCCCGCCCGAACCCATTGGCAGGCGGCATAAAGTAATACACACCCGCTTCGTCAAGTAACTTGCGTACTTTTTTCTTTACTAAAACTTCTGGTGTGGACATTGGTTGCTCCTACCAAAGCGCTTCGTCAAAGTCGTCTAGGCACATTGCTGGTTGGCGCTTATTGAGTTGTTTAAGTGCGCCGCCTGTTGCTCGTTCAAAGGGCCACCATGTGTTCCAATCAATCGGATACGCTTTCGCAGAGCTTTCAGTACGTCTCGTAGCTTTGGCTCGTGTTCGTGTTTCTTTATCAGATTGTCGATCAATTTTAGGCATTGTTCTTTCTCCGTCATTTCTTCTTACCCCTTGCTTTCATGTATAGCTGAATTGGGGCGTTGTGCGGCGTATTTAAAACTATTTCTCCTTTCTTGAACTGCTTGCCTTTCTTGGCGTTCTCAATCCCTTGGACAACCCTGCCCATATGCCGAACCATTTCCTCGGATACGCCGAACCGAACCTGCCGCCAGTTAAAGGCGTTGTTGGTTGACTTAATAATGTTTGAACCGGGCCAGTACTTAGGTTTATTTTTCATTGCGGGTTCTCCTCGTCAGCAAAGTCCATTTCAGGTGGGTGCGGAATGTCGTCGTGAACAATCACACCGTCTTCATCTGCTGGCAAAAACCTGCCGCACACTACGCAGTAATAGCCATCGTTCATGTGTCACTCGCTACGTCTGCTTGAATTAACTGTGCCGCAACCTGCCAATAGTTATGACGATCCTTTGCCATGTCGTGCTGGATCATCAGCAAATTGACGATGCGCTGGCGCTCTGCCTTGACAGCGTCCTGCTTGGCTTGTTCCAGTTCACGCATCACCTCAATGACGGCGGTCTCATGTTTAAGCAGGATTGCCTTGATCATCTCCATCGGCGTTTCAATCATTGCAATCGCCGCAGCCTTGACCTTCTCTTGCTCAGTCTTGGCTTTGGTGATTGCTTCTTGGTGTAGTTTTGAAAGCGACTTCATCTGTTTAATGCCCTCTGAATGAGCCACAACTGGATGCTGATGAAGGCAAGTTGGACTGAAATGATTGCTGCGTAGGTCATGTGTTTTCCTTTATTTGATAGTCTTTAAAAACTGTCCCTTTGCTTGCATCTCCTTTCCAGCACTCTTTAACCCATCCACGCTTTCCTGATTTGTAGGTGCGCCAGTGTCCCCGTGACTGGTGTCTGCGTGGGCTTGCGTGTGTGCCCCCTTGATGCTCTTGCTTTGGTTTTGGAGGCTCAATGACAACTGTGTGCCAGTCAAATGACAAAGCAGACTTTCCTTTGGCGGCTCGCTTGCGATTGATGAATGTTTGTTTTGGAGTTGCTTGGTATGCTGTTCCTCCAGCAGACAGTTTATTTAACACGGCACAGACCATTCTCAGTACTGGATCAATTTGCTGGCGGCTGACTTCCTTGTCGTTGTTGTAATAGCGCAATCCATCCTCTGTTTTAATGTACGCAAACGGCGCAAAAAATGAAGTTGGCTCTATCGTGCATCCAGCCGTGGTAACGCTGTCTTTACCAGCAGTCATCCATAGACTGAATTTGCGTCCCTTACTGTCCACGCCAGCTATGCCAGTG
>Ga0129336_10000586_pt1 | contig 21530 bp, 11 predicted proteins | sample CPB6_02_DNA_FD_96878 | JGI IMG/M metagenome (GOLD analysis project Ga0129336, IMG submission 96878) | Freshwater to marine salinity gradient microbial communities from Chesapeake Bay, USA - CPBay_Sum_0.6_0.2_DNA | ecosystem: Environmental > Aquatic > Marine > Coastal | place: USA: Chesapeake... | reverse complement strand
TCGACACCACAGGCGCCGAAGGATCGCGCCACGCCGCCATCAGCGCATCCCACTGCAGGCGCACCGCCTTCAGGTTGCGCTCTTTCACATGGCCGAAGCCGCGGATGCCATCCGGCAGGTTGGCAATCGCCAGCGCCTGCGCGTGGTTGGCCGCACCCAGTGACTTCAGCAGTTCTTCCACCGTGGCGCGGTATTCCCCGATCAGCGCACGCTCGGTGCGGCGCTCTTCGGTGCGGCCAAAGATGTCCAGCGCGGTGCCGCGCAGGCCCTTGAGCTTCGCCATCAGCTTGAAAGCCGTCAGCATCACCGGGCCGTACTTGCTCTTGACCAGTTCGCCCTTGGCGTTGCGCTTGGCCAGCAGCGGCGGCGCCAGGTGGTAGTGCACCTTGTAGTCGCCTTCGAACAGGTCGGTGATGCGCTTGAGGAACGCGGCGTCGGTGTGCAGGCGCGCCACCTCGTACTCGTCCTTGTAGGCCATCAGCTTGAACAGGTTGCGCGCCACCGCCTCGCTCAGCGCCGTCTTGCCCGCAGCCGCGCCAGCTTCGGCCTGCTGCACGCGGCGCACGAAGTCTTCATACGCCTTGGCGTACGAGGCGTCCTGGTAGCCGGTGAGGAACTCGACGCGGCGCTGCACGATGCTGTCCAGCGTCTCGCGCGGCTTGAACTCGATCACCTGCGCCGGCGCCAGCAGCGACATCACGGAGGCGGCATCGTGCGCGGCGCGGCGCCCCCATTCGAAGGCGGCCTTGTTGTTGTCGACCTGCACCTCGTTGAGCTCGATCGCGCGCAGCAGCGACGCGCGCTGCAGCGGAATCCAGCCCTTTTGCCAAGCGTAGCCCAGCATCATCGGGTTGGTGTAGATGCTGTCGCCCAGCATCTTGACCGACACCGCATCGGCATCGAAGGCGCTCAGGCCTTGCGCACCGACGGTTTTCGCGATGTCCGCCGCACAGGCCTCGGCCGGGTTCTGCCAGTTGCGGTCCTTCACGAAGGCCGCCGTCGGCGTGCTGTGCGAATTGAGCGCCACATGGGTACGGCCTTCGCGCATGCGCAGCACCGTTTCCTTGCCGGCGCTCACGATCGGGTCGCAGCCAATGATGAGGTCGGCCGCAGCCATGCTCACGCGCGTGGTGCGGATGTCGTCCTGCCCTTCGCCGATCAGCACATGGCTCCAGGTGGCGCCACCCTTTTGCGCCAGGCCCGCCGAGTCCTGCGTGACGATGCCCTTGCCTTCCAGGTGCGCGGCCATGCCCAGCAGCTGGCCGATGGTGATGACGCCGGTGCCGCCCACGCCGGCCACCACGATGCCCCAGCCGCCCGAAGCGGGAATGGACGGCAGCACCGGCTCGGGCAAGGTGCCCAGCTCGAACGGCGACGGCGCCTTCGCAGCGCCCTTGGCCTTCTTCTTCATCTGCCCGCCTTCGACGGTGATGAAGCTCGGGCAGAAGCCCTTGAGGCAGCTCGTGTCCTTGTTGCAGGTGCTCTGGTTGATGGTGCGCTTGCGGCCGAACTCGGTCTCCAGCGGCTCGACACTCAGGCAGTTGCTCTGCACGCCGCAGTCGCCGCAGCCTTCGCACACCAGCTCGTTGATCAGCACCCGCTTGGCCGGGTCGACCATGGTGCCGCGCTTGCGGCGGCGACGCTTCTCGGTGGCGCAGGTCTGGTCGTAGATGATGACGGTGGTGCCCTTGACCTCGCGCAGCTCGCGCTGGATGCGGTCGAGCTCGTCGCGGTGCTCGATCGCGATGCCCTCGGGCAGGCCGAGCACGCCGCCGGGCGCGCCGTTGCGGCCCACGCTGTCGTACTTCTCGGGCTCGTCGGTCACGATGACGATGCGCTTCGCGCCTTCGGCGCGCATGCTTTGCGCGATCTGCACCACGCTGTGGCCTTCGGGTCGCTCGCCCACCGGCTGGCCGCCGGTCATCGCCACCGCGTCGTTGTAGAGGATCTTGTAGGTGATGTTCACGCCCGCGGCGATGCTCTGGCGCACCGCCAGCGTGCCGCTGTGGAAGTAGGTGCCGTCGCCGATATTGGCAAAGACGTGCTGCTCCTTGCTGAAGGGCTGCTGGCCGACCCAGGGCACGCCCTCGCCGCCCATTTGCGTGAACCCCGCGGTGCCGCGGTCCATCCACAGCGCCATGAAGTGGCAGCCGATGCCAGCCATCGCGCGCGAACCCTCGGGCACGCGGGTGCTGGTGTTGTGCGGGCAGCCGCTGCAGAACCAGGGCATGCGGTCGGCCTTGACCTCGAGCACCTGCAGCGAACGTTCTTTCGCCTCAAGGATCGCGAGTTGCGCATCCACCCGCGCCTGCGTGTCGGCATCGATGCCCAGACGCTTCAGGCGCCGCGCAATCGCGCGCGCAATGATGGCGGGCGTGAGGTCGGCATTGGCGCGCAGCAGCGTGTTGCCGCTGGGGTTGGGCTGTGACCACTCGCCGCCCGAGTAGTCGCCCTCGGCCTCGTCGAACTTGCCCAGCACGTTGGGCCGCACATCGTTGCGCCAGTTGTAGAGCTCTTCTTTCAGCTGGTATTCGATGACCTGGCGCTTTTCTTCCACCACCAGGATCTCGCGCAGGCCGGTGGCGAACTCGCGCGTGGTCTGTGCTTCCAGCGGCCACACCACCGCCACCTTGTGCAGCCGGATGCCGATGCGCCGGCAGGTGTCGTCGTCCAGGCCCAAGTCCAGCAGCGCCTGGCGGGTGTCGTTGTAGGCCTTGCCGCTGGCAATCAGGCCGAAGCGGTCGTTGGGCGATTCGATGACGTTGTGGTTGAGCCGGTTGGCGCGGATGTAGGCCAGCGCCGCGTACCACTTGTAGTCAAACAGGCGCGCCTCCTGCTCGAGCGCGGTATCGGGCCAGCGGATGTGCACGCCGCCCGGCGGCATCGCAAACTCGGGCAGCACCACCTCGACGCGCTGCGGGTCGATCATCGCGGTGGCGCTCGACTCGACGATCTCCTGGATCGTCTTCATGCCGGCCCACACGCCGGCAAAGCGGCTCATCGCCAACGCGTGCACGCCCAGATCCAGGATGTCCTGCACGCTCGCCGGGAAGAACACCGGCAGGCCGCAGGCCTTGAAGATATGGTCGCTTTGATGCGCGGCCGTCGAGCTCTTGGCCACATGGTCGTCGCCGGCCACCGCGATCACGCCGCCCCAGGGCGTGGTGCCGGCCATGTTGGCGTGCTTGAACACATCCGAGCAGCGATCCACCCCCGGGCCCTTGCCGTACCAGATGCCGAACACGCCATCGAACTTGTGCGTGCCCGCGGGTGCAAAGCCCAGCTGCTGCGTGCCCCACAGTGCGGTGGCGGCGAGCTCTTCGTTCACGCCGGGCTGAAAGACGATGTTCTGAGCCTTGAGGTACTTGCTGGCCTTCCACAGCGCCTGGTCGTAGCCGCCCAGCGGGCTGCCACGGTAGCCGCTGATGAAGCCCGCCGTGCTCTTGCCGACCAGCGCATCGCGCTGGCGCTGCAGCATGGGCAGCTTGACCAGCGCCTGCACGCCGCTCATGAAGGCGCGGCCGTAGTCGAGGGAATATTTGTCGTCGAGGGTGACGGTCTCGAGCGCCTTGCGGATGTGCTCGGGCAGCGGTGCGTTCATGTGTTGGTGTCTCCTGGCCGTGGTGGGCGGGTTGATGCGGTTTCGGCCGCTTGTGGCGACCGCGTCGGCATGCTACACCTCGGCGCCGCGCAGCGCATGCTGGCAAGCCCTGCGCCGGCCGCGTGGGTGACAGCCCCCCGCCATCCCGGGGCTCAGCGCGGCCACAACACCCACATCGCCAGCGGCTGCTTGAGCCGTCCCGCCAGCTCGCCGGCTTCGGTTCCGCTGCCCATGTAGTAGTCGGCCCGCACCGCGCCGACGATGGCCGCGCCCGTGTCCTGCGCCAGCACCAGGCGTTGCAGCGCCACCGTGGGGCCCGGCGAGGCCAGCCACACCGGCGTGCCGTAGGGAATGCTCTGCGGGTCCACCGCGATCGAGCGGCCCGCCGTCAGCGGCACGCCCTGCGCACCGCGCGGACCGTCGGCCTCGTCGGCGGGCGAGATCGGCTCTTCGCGGAAGAACACATAGCGCGGATTGGTCCACAGCATTTCGTTCAGGCGCTGCGGGTTGCGCTGCGCCCAGGCCTTGATGCCGGGCCACGACGCGTCGCGCACCAGCCCTTGCTGCAGCAGCCAGCTGCCCACGCTGCGATATGGATGCTCGTTGCTGCCGGCAAAGGCCAGCCGCACCGTGCGCACGCGGCCGTCAGGCTCGGTGATGCGCAGCCGGCCCGAGCCCTGGATGTGCAGGATCAGCGCATCCAGCGGATCGGCCAGGTACGCGATTTCGCGGCCGCGCAGCGCAGCGCGTGCCGGCGGATGGGTATCGATCTGCTCGCGGGTGAACCACGGGCGGCGCGGGGCCAGGTCGGCCGGCGCGCGGTACAGCGCCACACCATGCACCGCATCGGCCATGCGCCGCGCCTCGAGCAGCGGCTCGTAGTAGGCGGTCAGCAGGCCGGCCTTGGGGTCGGCTGCGCTTGCGGAGCCTCCGCGATCGAGCGGCTCAACACGGTAGGGCTGCAGCGCCTCGCGCATCCAGGCGCGCTTGACGGCGTCATCGGCAATGCTCAGGCGCCGCACCTGCGGGCACAGCCCGCGCCATGCCTGCGCAGGGCGCTCGCAGCTGCGCAGCCAGGCACCCCAGGCCTCGTGCAGCGCATCGGCGTCCCAGCCCGGCAGGTCGCTCCAGCGCACCGGCACCCAGCGGCTGCGCGGCTGCTCGATCATGCGCGCACCGCTCAGCGGCGCCTGCGCCGCGGGGGGCACCGATGGCCCAGGGACTTGGGGCGCAGGGGTCGCGTTCCCTGCCTCGTTGCGCGCGCCGCTGGCCGGGGTTGGCGATGGGGCGGCAGTGCCCCCGCCAGTGCGCGGGTCATCGGCAACGGGTGGCGACGCGCAGGCGGCCAGCATGGCTACCATGCATGCCGCCGTACCGACCCTTCCCGCTTTTGCAACCCTTGCGCCGAGACCAATCCACATGGGCCTGATTCTGCTGGAAGCACTGCTGGCCCTGGTGCTGCTGGTGGCCATTGTGTGGTGGACGATGTTCTCGGGCCGCCGCAAGGGCGAGCCGCCACGCGACGATGCGGCGGACGACCGCCCCGAGCCGCCGCGCGCACCCTAGAGCGTACGCAGCAGGTTGGCCAGTTCCACCGCCGACTTCACCGCCATCTTGTCGAACACGCGTGCGCGGTGCACCTCCACCGTCCGCACGCTGATCGCCAGCTGATCGGCAATCAGCTTGTTGGGCAGGCCTTCGACCACCAGGCGCATCACCTCGCGCTCGCGCTCGGTCAGCTCATCCAGCAGCGAACGCAGCACGGTGCGGCGGCCGCGTTCATCGAGCACGCTGGCGGACTGCGCCAGCGCCTGCTCGATGCGGTCGACCAGCGCGTTGTCGGAGAACGGCTTTTCGCAGAAGTCGAAGGCGCCGCGCTTGACCGCATCCACCGCGGTGGGCACATCGGCATGGCCGGTCAGGAAGATCACCGGCATGCAGGGCGCCAGGCCCCGCTCGATCAGGCGGTCAAACAGCGCCAGGCCACTGGTGCCCGGCATGCGCACATCCAGCAGCAGGCAGCAGGCACCCTCGGGCTGGAAGCCCGCACCAAGAAACGCCTCGAAGGCCTCGGCGCTGTCGAAGGTTTCGCTTGGCAGGTGGCGGCTGCGCAGCAGCCAGGCCAGCGCGTCGCGGACGCTGGCGTCATCGTCGACAACATAGACCGTGGCGTGCTGGGTCGGCTGCATGGGGGTGAGGTGTCGCTCAGGCCGGCTGCACCGGCAGCGTGAAGCGGAATATCGTACCGCCGGCCGGATGCGGCTCGAAGGACAGCGCGCCGCCATGCTGCTCGATCACCGTGCGGCACAGGCTCAGGCCCAGGCCCATGCCCTCGGCCTTGGTGGTGAACAGCGGCGTGAACAGCCGCTCGGCCACCTCCGGCGCGATGCCCGGCCCGCGATCGACCACCGCGAACTCGAGCCAGCGCCGCGCGCCGCGCTCGCCGGCGGCCACCGGCTGCACGCGCAGCAGCAGCACGCGGTCGGCCAGGGGCACCTGCTCCATCGCCTGCATCGCATTGCGCGCCAGGTTCAGCAGCACCTGCTCGACCATCGTGCGGTCACAGGTCAGCGGCGGCAGGCCCGGCGCGAGCTGTGTCTCCACGCGCACCTGCAGCTTGCGCGCCTGCAGGCTGACCAGCGGCATCACCGAGTCGACCAGCGCCGCCGGGGTGAGCATCTCGCGGTCGCGCTCGCGCCGCCGCACGAAGTCGTGCACGCTCTTGATCACCTTGCCGGCGCGGTCGGCCTGCTCGGCAATGCGCCGCATCGCACCTTCGATGGCGCTGAGGTCCGCGCCCTGCCCTGCGCCCTGCGGTGCACGCATCAGATTGATCGAGCCGCTGGCGTAGCTGGCAATCGCGGCCAGCGGCTGGTTGAGCTCGTGACTGAGCAGCGAGGCCATCTCGCCCATGGTGGCCAGGCGCGCGGTGGCCTGCAGGCGGTCCTGGCTGGCGCGCGAGAGTTCTTCGACGCGGCGCTGCTCGCTCACGTCCACGATCGCGCTCATCCAGCCCGTCTGCACGCCCTGCGCGTTGATCAGCGGCGCCTCGATCACCAGCACCGGAAAGCGCGCGCCGTCCTTGCGCATGAACACCGACTCGTAGCCCTCGCGCGGCGGTGCGTTCTGCCCCGACAGCCGGATCGCCTGACGCTGGCTGTATTCGTCCACCAGCTCGGGCGGCCAGTAGGGCGCCGGCGCGCTGCGGCCCAGCAACTCGTCGGCGGTGAAGCCCGCCATGCCGCAGAAGGCAGGGTTGACGTAGGTGATGCGGCCCTGCAGGTCGCGCGCGCGCAAGCCGGTGACCAGCGAATCTTCCATCGCCTTGCGAAACGCCAGCGCGTCGGCAAGTTCGCGTTCGGCGCGCAGGCGCCGGCGCATGTCGCGGCTGAGCACGAACAGCACCGTCACCAGCGCCAGCGACATCAGCGTGACCAGCGCGGTCAGCACGTTGGGGAACAGGTCCGGCGCGGCGCGCCAGCTGTCGATGCGCACCACCAGCGTGGTGCCGGGCAGGTCCAGCAGCTGCTGTGCGGTGAACACGCGCGTGGCACGCTGCGAGCTGCCATGCATCGCCAGCCGCGTGCCGTCGGGTTCGGCAAACCAGATCGCCTGGCTGCGCGAGAGCTGTCGCCCCACCCGCTCGGCCAGCAGTTCCTGCAGCGCCACGCTGACAATCACGAAGGCGCCGCCGGCCTGCGAGGGTTGCGGCAGGCACAGCTCCATCACCTCCAGGCCGACGCCGTCGCCCAGCGGCAGGAAGTAGCTGCGCGAGAACGCCGGCCCGTTGTTGCGCCGTGCGCTGCCACAGGCCAGGGCCACATCGCTCTGCGCGTTGTCGCGGCCCAGGCGGTCGAAGGCCGGCGGACGAAACGGCGAGTCGGCGTGGGCCAGCGTCGCCAGCCGCGCGTCGCGCAGCTCGATGCGCAGCCACTCGCGGTGGGCACGCATCAGCACTGCCGCATCGGCCAGCCAGCGCTCAAGCGTGGCAGCCTGCCCCTGCAACGCCTGCAGCGACTGCAGGTCGCGGCTGAAGCCGGTGCGCAGGTCGGCCACGGCCTCGGCCACATCGCGCTCGACCCGCTCCTGCACCTGACTGGCCTCATAGCGGCCGGCCAGCCAGACCAGCGTGACCAGCATGCCCGCCACCAGCGCGACCATCAGCGTCCACAGCAAGGCGCGGTCGCGCGCCGAGATGCGGTCGGACTCGGCCCGCGCCGCATCCACCAGCACCGGCGCGGCAGGCGGCGGCGCCTCGCGGCGAGCGCCCGGGAGGTCGCAGGCAGGCACGCTGCTCACAGCACCCGGTGCCCGAGCGCGGGCAGTTCACTGCGGCAACGCGCCAGCTGCGCGATCTGCAGCTCGGCGATCACCACGCCTTCGCCCTCGTCGCGCTGCGCCAGCACCGCGCCCCACGGGTCGATCAGCAGGCTGTGGCCCCAGGTGCGCCTTCCGTTGTCGTGCACCCCGCCTTGCGCCGGCGCGCACACATAGGCCAGGTTCTCGATGGCACGGGCGCGCAGCAGCGGCTCCCAGTGCGCCTGGCCTGTGGTGTGGGTGAAGGCGCTGGGCACCAGCAGCAGTTCGGCGCCGAGGGCGCGGTACAGCTCGGGAAAGCGCAGGTCGTAGCACACGCTCAGGCCCACGCGCCAGGCGTGACCATCGCGCGAGGGCAGCGTGAACTGCGCGGGCTGCGTGCCGGGGCGGATCACCCGCGACTCGTCGTAGCGTTCGCGCCCGTTGTCAAAGGCGAACAGGTGGATCTTGTCGTAGCGCGCCACCACCGCGCCCTCGGGCGAGTAGGCAATGCTGCTGTTGAGCACATGCGCGTCATCGCCCGGCACCGCCAGCGGCAGCGTGCCGCCGACGATCCACAGGCCGAACTCGCGCGCGCTGGCTGCCAGGAAGTGCTGGATCGGGCCGGCGCCCTCGGCCTCGCGGATGGCCAGCTTGTCGGTGTCGCGCTGACCGAGCAGGCAGAAATATTCGGGCAGCACTGCGAGCTCGGCGCCTTCGTCGCGCGCCTGGCGCAGCAGCCGCTGCGCGGCCTCCAGGTTGGCCGCCACGCGCGTGGCCGACACCATCTGGATGGCGGCCACCTTCATGGTGCGCGCGGCCCCGCTGCGGGGGCCTCCGGGTTGCGCTGCGCGCCGCGGTCCACGCGCGCCACGCGCGGCTCGGTCCAGGTGCCGTCGATGCGGAACTCCTGCGTGGCCGCGCGCATCAGCGGGTCGCGCAGGAACAGCTGCGCAAGGAAGCTGCCCAGGCCCACCACCGGGTTGATGGCTGCAGCCACCAGCGACGCCGTGCCCGCATTGATCTCGGGAACCACCACCACCCGCAGGTCCTGCGTCTCGCGTGCGATATCGGCGGATCCCTCCATCAGCACCGCCGCGTTCACGCCCTTCATCTGCAGGTTGTTGGTGCTGGCAATGCCCTGCGCGATGCGCACGTCGCCGCGCACGAAGTCAAATGCAAAGCCTTCGGTGAACACATCGCGGAAGTCGAGCACCAGCCGCCGCGGCAGCGACTGCAGGCTGAGCACGCCCAGCAGCTTGGCGATGCCGGGCTCGGCCTTGAGGAACTGGCCGGAGGACATGTTCACGTTGATCTGGCCGTTGAGGCTCGGGTAGTCGATCGTCAGCGGCGAGCCGCGCCACGACACCTCGCCATCGAGCCGCCCCTCGCCGCCGCGCACCACGTCCTTCATGCCAAAGCGCGCCAGCAGCGCACCCGAGTCGGCCACGTCCAGGCGGAAGTTCATGTTGGCTCGCGCACCTGCTGCACTGCCAGCCCCGCCTGCACTGCCCACCGGCAGCCAGCTCCCGCTGGCGCTGAAGGTGGCTTCGGGCACGCCCAGCGCCAGCCGGTTCAGGCGCCACTCGTGCGCGCGATCGCGCGCGCCGCCGAGCGTGCGGTTCACCGCATCGATCTCCAGACGCCCAAGTGCGCGGCCGCGCAACTCGAACTGGTCCACCACCACATCGAGTGCCGGCACGGTGGTCGGCGGCTCGGTCAGCAAGGTCTCGACCGCGTTGCTGGCCGAAGCCGCCAGACTCAGCCGTGCCAGCCGCGCGAGCACCCGGCCCGGCGTGCCGGGGTTGCCTTCGCGGTATTCGAGGTAGCCGCTCAACTCGTCTGCATCGAGGTTGGCGCGCCACACCCGCGCTTCGCGCGAACCGCCCGCCACCACATTGCGGATCTGGCGGCCCTCCAGCGTCAGCGAACGCGCGCGCAATGCAAGCACGGTGGGCAGGTAGTCCGGCGGCTCACGCGGCGCGGCCGCAGCGCCAGGGCGCGGGGCACCGGACGCACCGGATGAAGCGCTTGACCCTGCAGCGGCCGGCACGCCCGGCGGCAACGGCGCTTCGGCGCCGCCCACCGCATCGAGCACCCTCTCCCACGCGTCGATGTCCACCTCGCCGAACTGCAGGTTGGCGCGCACGCCCTGCTCGGGCATCGGCGCGCTTTCGCCCGGCGACAGACCGACCTCGATGGCGCCGCGCAGCACGCGCGCCGAAGCGCCCCCCACATCGCGCAGGTACTGCAGCCGCAGCAACCGCCCGACCTCCACCGACAGCTGATCGACGGGGCGGCTGCCCGCGGGCCACGACTCGCGCAGCAGCGCGGTGTCAAAGCGCAGCGGCAGCGTCGCCTCGGCCGGCTTGCCCAGCGGCGCAGGCAGCGTGACCGCCAGGCCCTGCAGGGCGCTGCTGACCGACAGCTCGGGCTGGCCACGCCGAAACGCAAGCGTCGCGCTGTAGCCGGTGCTGCCGCGCGCGTACTGCGCCAGCCGCGACACCAGCCCGAGCTCGCTGGCCTGGCGCAGGCCGTCCGCGCTGGCCACGCCCTGCGCGCGCAGCACCACCCCCGGCTCGAAGCTGCCTGCAGCCACCACGCGCGATCCGCCTTCGATGCGCGCATCGCCACCGAGCAGCCGCGCCTGCGCGCCCGTCAGCGAAAAACCGCTCTCAGAGAAGTTGACGGTGCCGCGCGCCCGCCCGAGCAGCGGTGCATCGGGCGCGATGCGCAGGTCGTTGCCGCTGAGCACCACCGCGCCCTGCACCTTCGACTGGTTCAGCGCGTACAGCGGCAGCGTGAGCGCCAGCCGGATCTCGCCCGAGCCGCTGGCGCTGGTCTGGTCGAGCACGCGCGAGGTGAAGCCCGAGATCGGCGAGCCGCGCACCACGGCCAGCGCATCCTGCAGCGGCCCGCGCAGCTCGCCGCGCACTTCCAGGGTGCTGCGGTCGGTCAGGTCGTCGATGCGCGCCTGCACCTTCTGCAGCTGCAGCGCGCCAAAACCGGCCACCCGCGCCTCGGCGCCGCGCACCTGCATGCCGATGCGGTCGAACACCAGTTCGCCCGACAGGTCGGTGAAGGCCGGCCACGGCAACTCGGTGCGGTCCTGCAGGCTGCGCGGCACATAGGCGTAGGTGGCATTGCGCAGTTGCCCTGCGATGCGGAACTCGCCGCGCGCGGGGTCGGCAAAAGGCAGATCCCACAGGTCGCCCTGCACGCGGAACTTTACCGCCGACAGCGTGCCGCGCTGCACCGCATCGCGCACATAGTCGCGTGCGCCCTTGGCAATCGCCTGCGGCAGGTAGCGGTGCACCTTGGCCGCGTCGCCGCGCGACAGCGTGCCCTGCACATCGAGGATGCCCGGAAAGCGCCCCTTGCCCGGCGAGGTCGCCGGATCGCTGGTGCGCCAGCGGCCCTGCGCCTGGCCCTCCACATCGGCGTTGGCAAAGCTCAGGTCCTGAACCTGCACCGACAGCTGCTCGCCATCGATCTGCCACTGCAGGTCGCCGCGCAGCCGCTGCAGATCGATGCGCGGCTGCTCGAACATGCCCGGCAGGTCCAGCGCCCCGCGCTCGATGCCCAGCCGCGCCTTGCCGCCGCTGTGGGTGAAGTCGAATTCCACCGCCGCCCCGCGCACACCGGGGCGCCCGGGCGCATTCGCGACGCCGGCCTGCGGCACCGGCACGCCCGCGGCCAGCACCAGGTCGCGCACCTTGCCGCGGCCTTCATAGCTTTGCGGGGCAGACAGCGGGCCCTGCCAGCGGAACTGCAGCGCGTCGACCTGACCGCGGGGTGCGAAGTCGGCGATGCGCTCGCGCGCGGCGTCGTCCAGCGGCAGCCGCGTGGCGATCTGCGCCAGCGCGCCCAGGTCGAGCCGGTCGGCACGAAAGTCGCCCTGCTCGAGCACGCGGCCCTCGGCGCCGGTCCAGGTCAGCGCCGCATTGCCGCCCGGCCAGATCTGGCCCTCGCGGGTGCGGAACTGCAGCTCTTCGGTGCGCACTTCAAAGCCGTTGGCCAGCCGCCGCCCGCCAAGTCGACCCGACACCGTCTGCAATGCCAGCGGCTGCAGGCGCTCGCCAAGCACCGCCTCCACGCCCTGCATCTGCAAATCAGCCACCGCACCGAGGAATTCGCCCCGCGCCGCATCGGCCCACAGCCGCAGGGCTCCTTCGCCCGCACGCGCCTGGATGCCCAGGTCCACCTGCTGCGCCAGCCGCGCCAGGTCCACCGACGGAAAGTGCGCGTAGACCTGCCCTTCCCAGTCCTGCCAGCGGCCGGCCTCGAAGCTCAGCAACGGCTCGCGGAACTGCGCACGCAGCGAAAAGCGCCCGCCGAACTCGGCCGGCGGCGTGGCATCCAGCCGGCCCTGATGGCGCCGCCCGCCGTTGCGCACCAGCAGGTCCACATCCGACAGCGCAAGCGTGGGCGCCGCGCGCAGCTCGTCGGTCCAGCGCAGCGTGCCGCCGCGGATCACGAACTCGGTCTGGCGAAAGAACCAGCGCGCTCCCTGCCCGTCGGTGTCGCCGCCGCGGGCGAAGTCCAGGCCGGCGATCCACAGCCGGCCGTCGGCCGAGCGCCGGATGTCGAGCTCGGGCCGGTCGATGTAGAGCTGCTCGAAGCCCAGCCGCCACAGCGAGCGCGGGCTGAGCGCCACCACCACCCGCGGCAGCAGCAGCGCCTGGCGGCCCTCGCGGTCGAGCAGGGCGAGGTTGCGCAGCTCGAACGAGGGCACGAGCCCGGTGGTCTCGGCAGCGATGCTGCCAATGCGAACGGTTTGCCCCAGCGCACGCGTGGCCTGCTGCTCCAGCGCGCCACGCCACTGGTCGATTCGCGGCACAATGATCCAGTGCAAAGAGCCCCACCAGAGGGCCAGCAGCAGCCACAGCCCGATCAGCAGCCACAAAGCCACGCGCGTCATGCCGGCAAAGGCCCTGAGAAGGCGGGAGGCGGTCGGCGGCGTGTCGTTCATCGAGCAGTCGGAAGTCAAGGAAATTATGACCGCCAGCGGTCACGTCGATGCCCCTGTCAGCGCAGCGCCGGGCGCTCTTCACTCGCGATTCGTGCAGCGCGTGCGTCGCCGCCATGCCGACGCGCTGGCGCTGCTTGCCCCTGGCCTGCCCACGGCCGAGCGGCTGGCGCAGGCCCACACCGCGCTGATGGCGCGTCACGGCGATGCCGCGGTGGCCCTGCGGGTGCTGCGACAGCTGGTGCTCGAGCGGCTGGCGGTGCTTGACTGCGAGGCCGGCACGCCCCTGGCCGACATCACCCAGGCGATGACCGACCTGGCCGAATTCGCGCTCGAGGTGGCCAGTACCGAGGCGCAGCGCCAGCTTGACGACCTGTACGGCAGGCCGCTGAACGCGGCCGGCGGCCGCTGCGACTGCTGGATCGTGGGCATGGGCAAGTTCGGCGCGCGCGAGCTCAATGTCTCCAGCGACATCGACCTGATCTACGTCTACGACGACGACGGCGAGACCGCCGGCAATGCCGAAGGCCGCAACCGCATCTCCAACCACGAATACTTCGCCAAGCTGGTGCGCCAGGTGCAGGCGCTGATTGGCGACACCAGCGAGCACGGCTTCGTGTTCCGCGTCGACCTGGCGCTGCGACCCAACGGCAATTCCGGGCCACCGGCGGTGTCGCTGGGCGCGCTGGAAGAGTATTTCCAGGTGCAGGGCCGCGAGTGGGAGCGCTTTGCCTGGCTCAAGAGCCGGGTGGTGGCCCCGCAGGCATCGATCACCAACCGCTCAGGCCTGGCGCTGCGCCAGCTGGTCACGCCGTTCGTGTTCCGCCGCTACCTCGACTACAACGTGTTCGATTCGCTGCGCGTGCTGCACCGGCAGATCCGCGAGCACGCCGCCAAGCGCAGCGCCGGGCGGCCCGAGCGTGCCAATGACGTCAAGCTCTCGCGCGGCGGCATCCGCGAGATCGAGTTCATCGTGCAGCTGCTGCAGGTGGTGCGCGGCGGGCAGTTTCCCGAGCTGCGCACCCGCCCGACGCTGAGCGCGCTCAAGCGCGTGAGCGCTGCCGGCCTGATGCCGCAGGCCACCGCCGATGCGCTGGCACAGGCCTACGAGTTCCTGCGCCGGGTCGAGCACCGCATCCAGTACCTGGACGACCAGCAGACGCACCTGCTGCCCACGCGCGACGACGACCTGGCCTGGCTGGCCTCCACCCTGGGCTGCAGCGATGCCTGCGAGTTCCTGGCCCGGCTCGATGCCCACCGCGAACTGGTGGCGCAGGAGTTCGACCGCCTGCTGGGCGGCGACGAGGCCTGTCCGTCGGGCAACTGCAACGGCCCCAGGGGCGCTGCCCACGGCAACGGCACCCTGGAAGAGCTGGCCGAGCGCGCCGGCGGGCGCTTTGGCGAGCGGCTGCGTGTCTGGCTCGCCCAGCCACGGGTGCTGGCCCTGCGCGAGGACGCTCGCTCGCGGCTCGCGCGGCTCGCGCAGCGCACTGCGCAGTGGGTGGCAGAGGGCGAGGTCAGCGAAGAGGCCGCGGTGCGGCTGGCCGACTGGATCGAGCCGCTGCTGCGCCGCGAGAGCTATCTGGCGCTGCTGCTGGAGCGGCCGGTAGTGCACCAGCGGCTGCTGCGCCTGCTGGGCGAGGCACGCTGGCCGGCGCGCTACCTGATGCTGCACCCGGGCGTGATCGACGAACTCGCCGGCCCCTCGCTGCTGGCCGAACGCTTCAGCCCGGCCGACTTCGAGGCCGAGCTCGAGCGCCGGCGCGCGTCGCTGGTGGCCTCGGGCGAGGATGACGAGGAGTCGCTGCTCAACCTGCTGCGCCGCGCGCACCATGCCGAGGTGTTCCGCACCCTCGCGCGCGACGTCGAGCGGCGCCTGAGCGTGGAGCAGGTCGCCGATGACCTGAGCGCGCTGGCCGATGCGGTGCTGCGCATCACCGCGCGCTGGTGCTGGCAGCGCCTGAAGAACCGCCACCGCCAGCAGCCGCGCTTTGCGGTGGTGGGCTACGGCAAACTCGGCGGCAAGGAGCTCGGCTATGGCAGCGACCTGGACATCGTGTTCGTCTATGACGATGCCGACGAGCGCGCGCCCGAGGTGTATGCCGCGCTGGTGCGCAAGCTGATCAACTGGCTGACGGTGAAGACCGGCGAGGGCGACCTGTTCGAGATCGACACCGCCCTGCGGCCCAACGGCAACTCGGGCCTGCTGGTGACCACCTTCGACGCATTCGCCGACTACCAGCAGCAGCGCGGCAGCAACACCGCGTGGACCTGGGAGCACCAGGCGATGACGCGGGCGCGCTTCGTGCTGGGCGACGACGACCTGCGCGAGCGCTTCGACGCGGTGCGTGAGGCCGTCATCACCGCCGCGCGCGACCACGCCGCGCTGAAGTCCGAGATCGTCGCGATGCGCGAGAAGGTGCGCCAGGCGCACCCGATGCGCGGCGAGCAGTTCGACGTGAAGCACAGCGCAGGCGGCATGGTCGATGCCGAGTTCGCGGTGCAGTACCTGGTGCTTGCGCACGCGGCGCAACACCGCGACCTGATTCCGAACCTGGGCAACATCGCGCTGCTGCAGCGCGCCGAGGCCTGCGGGCTGCTGCCCTCAGGCGTGGGGCAGGCCGCGGCCGACGCCTACCGCGAGCTGCGCCGCATCCAGCACCATGCGCGGCTCAATGAAGAGCCGACCCAGGTGGAGCCGTCGCGCGCGGCTACTCAGCGCGATGCGGTGCTGGCGCTGTGGCAGGCGGTGTTTGGCCGGTGACGAGGGCCGGGCAGGCCACAGCTGCCGCCTGAGCCGCCCTCACACCCATCAGGCCGCGCTGGGCTGGGCACCAGACGGGATGCCCGCCGTGGACGCCAGGCGCGAGGACAGTTCCTTGCGGAAGCGGTTGAGCTCTTGCACGCTCTGGAAGCTGCGGTCCATCAACAGGCTCATGTTGTGCAGGATGCGGTCGACCACCTTGCTTTCCCAGGCGGCGTCGAAGTTGATCTGCTTGTCCAGCCAGTGCTCGAGCCACTCGGGGTCAGGCAGGCGGCTCTGGATGGTGTCGCGCGGGAACAGGGCGCGGTTCACATGCAGGTTGGTCGGGTGCAGCGCCTGCGCGGTGCGCCGGGCGCTGGCCATCAGCACACCCACCTTGGCAAACGCGCCACGCGCCTCGTCGCCGAAGCGGCCGATCGCGCGCTTCATGTAGCGCAGGTAGGCGCCGCCGTGGCGCGCCTCGTCCTGGCTCAGCGTGGTGTAGATGTGCTTGATCACCGGCTCGGTGTGCCACTCGGAGGCACGGCGGTACCAGTGGTTCAGCCGGATCTCGCCGCAGAAGTGCAGCATCAGCGTCTCAAGCGCGGGCGCGGGGTCGAACTCGAAGCGCACCTCGTGCAGTTCTTCCTCGGTGGGCGCAAGGTCGGGGCGGAAGCGCCGCAGGTATTCCATCAGCACCAGGCTGTGCTTTTGCTCCTCGAAGAACCACACGCTCATGAAGGCGGAGAAGTCCGAGTCGTCGCGGTTGTCGCGCAGGAACATCTCGGTGGCCGGCAGCGCCGCCCACTCGGTGATCGCGTTCATCTTGATGGTCTGCGCCTGCTCGTCGGACAGCCGCGACGCATCGAACGCATTCCACGGAATGTCCTTGTCCATGTCCCAGCGGACGGACTCGAGTTGCTTGAAGAGCTCGGGGTACAGCATGGCGTAGGCGGGTGGTTTGCCCAAATTCTAGGGTGTCGGGGCCGGCAAAGGCTTACAAGTGGTCAAGCCGGTCCAGCAGATACGCCGCATGCCGGCGCACGGATTCGCGCTCGGCGTCGCCCAGCCGCGCCACGCTCTTGGCCATCAGGATGGTTCGCGGGTTCTTCGCCAGCGTGGCCTCGTGGCGGTCGAGGAAGGCCCAATACAGGGTGGTGACCGGGCAGGCGGTGTCGCCGGTGCGCTGCTCGGGCCGGTAGGCGCAGCCCTGGCAGTAGTTGCTCATGCGCTTGATGTACTGGCCGCTGGCCACATAGGGCTTGCTGGTGAAGCGCCCGCCATTGGCAAACAGCGCCATGCCGGCGGTGTTGGGCAGCTCCACCCACTCCACCGCATCCACATAGGCCGCCAGGTACCAGTCGCATACCGCCTGCGGCCGGATGCCGGCGAGCAGCGCGAACTGCCCGGTGACCATCAGCCGCTGGATATGGTGGGCATAGCCGTGCGCCAGCGTCTGCCCCACCGCCTCGCGCATGCAGGCCATGCGGGTGTCGCCGCTCCAGTACCAGCGCGGCAGCGGCCGCTCGTGGCCGTACTGGTTGGCCTGCTTCAGGGCCGGCATCTCATGGAAGTACGTGCCGCGGATGAACTCGCGCCAGCCGAGGATCTGCCGGATGAAGCCCTCGACGCTGGCCAGGTCGGCGCGGCCCTCGCGCCAGGCGCGCTCGGCGGCGGCGATCACCTCGCGCGGGTCGAGCAGGTGCAGGTTCAGGCTGGAGGCGATCAGCGCATGCCAGCCCCACGGCGTGCCGCTCCACATCGCGTCCTGCCAGCGCCCGAAGTTCACCAGGCGCGCCTCGATGAAGCGCTGCAGCGCCTCAAGCGCCTGCTCGCGGGTGACCGGCCAGGCAAAGCTGGCCAGCGAACCGGGGTGGTCGGCGAAGTGGCGATTGACCACCTCGAACACCTCGCGGGTAACGCGGTCGGGCTCGAAGAAGGCCGGGGCCGGGATGTCGCCGGGGCCAGCCTTCGGGAAGCCCTCGCGGTTGTCGGCATCGAAGTTCCAGCGCCCGCCCGCGGGCTCGCTGCCTTCCATCAGCACGCCGTGCTCACGCCGCATCTCGCGGTAGAAGAACTCCATGCGCAGTTCCTTGCGGCCCTTCGCCCAGCGGTTAAAGCGCTCGCGGCTGCACAGGAAGTGGGTGTCCTCCCGCCACTCCAGCGCCACGCCGGCCGCGCGGGCGGCGTCTTCGATCTCGGCACGCAGGCGCAGGTCGCCGGGCTCGCAGGCCACCAGCCGCTGGGCGCCGCGCTCGGCCAACGCGATCTTCAGGCGGTCGCCGAAGCCATGCACCTCGGGCTGCTCGTCCAGCGCCAGGTAGCGCCAGCGCCAGCCCTCGCGGTGCAGCGCATTGCAGAAGTGGCGCATGGCCGACAGGAACAGCGCAATGCGCGCCTTGTGGCTCCAGACATGGCTGCCCTCGCCGCGGGCTTCGATCATCAGCACCTGCGCGCTGCGGCGGTCCAGCCCCTGCAGCACCGGGTTGCCCGTCCACAGCTGGTCGCCCAGCACCAGGGCCAGGGTAGCGGCCGGGTCGGCGTCGCTGGCCAGGGCTTGGTTACGCATGCGAGCGCCCGCTTTCATTGAACATCTTTCACGACGTACCGCCCTTGTGGCGTCTTTGTGCCTTGGCGTCGCTGCTGCAACGGTCGGAGCAGTAGCGCACCTCGTCCCAGTTCTTCGCCCAGGCACGTCGCCAGGTCATCGGGCGGCCGCATTGCAGGCAGGGTTTCTGGGGCAAGGCGGACTTGTTGCCGCGGAAACTGGATGGGGTCATGGGCTGGGGGAAAACGCTGACTTGCAAATCTGAACTGATCAGTCATAATTTGACTCATCGGTATTCCAACAGAAACGCCTTGCCCCCGCATGAATGCGCCCGCTCAATCTCCGACAACCTTCGGGGTTATGGAATGGCGGCATGGGGGCCGGGGGTGCGACCTGCTGGAATCGCGCCGCTTTTCGTTTTTTCGGCCGCGAAGCCGTCCGGGAGCAGTTGGCCTGGATGAAATCCTGAAGCGACTCTTCTCCTCCTCCCTCCCTCCCTCCTTCGCTTCGGGGCGCTTCGCGGTCTCTTTATTTGCTGCCCCACGGGCAGCCGATCGGAGCTGATCATGGGCCAACGTCTTTCGGTGGCCGTGGTCGGCTCCGGCATCTCCGGGCTGGCAGCCGCGCACCGGCTGCGCGAGGTGGCCGATGTCACGCTGTTCGAGGCGGGCGACTATTTCGGCGGCCACACCCACACGGTGGATGTCACCCTGCCAGTGAACGGCCAGCCAGTCACGCACGGCGTGGACACCGGCTTTCTCGTCTTCAACGAGCGCACTTATCCGAACCTGATCGCGCTGTTCGCCGAGCTGGGCGTCGAGACCGCCAGGTCGGACATGTCGTTCTCGGTACAGGTGCCCGGCGGGCGCGGCGCGCAAGCACTGGAGTGGAGCGGCTCGTCGCTGTCCACCGTGTTCGCGCAGCGCGGCAACCTGCTCAACCCGCGGTTTTGGCGCATGCTGCGCGATTTGCTGCGCTTCAACCGGCTGACCACCCGCATCGCCGAGTCCGGCCGCGAGGCCGAGCTGATGCAGCCGCTGGCCGACTTCCTGCGCGAACACCGCTTCAGCGACGAGTTTCGCGACTGGTACTTCCTGCCGATGATCGGCTGCATCTGGAGCTGCCCGACCGACCAGATGCTGCAGTTCCCGGTCAGCACCATGATCCGCTTCTGCCACAACCATGGCCTGATCCAGGTGAACGACCGGCCGCAGTGGTGGACAGTGCGCGGCGGCGCCAGGCACTATGTGCAGAAGATCATCGCCGGGCTGCCGCGCAAGCACCTGCGCACGCCCGTGCTGGCCATCGAGCGCGATGCGTCGCTGGCGCGTGGTGGCGTCACCATCGTCACCGCCACCGGCCGCCAGCAGTTCGACCGCCTGGTGCTCGCGGCCCACTCCGACCAGTCGCTGGCCCTGCTGCGCGACGCCACGCCGGCCGAAGACGAGGTGCTGGGCGCCATCCGCTACCACCCCAACCGTGCGGTGCTGCACTCCGACGCGTCGGTGCTGCCGCAGCAGCGCAGCGCCTGGGCCGCCTGGAACTACGAGCGCGCCACCTCGAGCAGCCGCGAGTCGGCGCAGGTCTGTCTGCACTACCTGCTCAACATGCTGCAGCCCCTGCCCTGGCAGCAGCCGGTGGTGGTGTCGCTCAATCCGGTGCGCGACATCGACCCGCGCACCGTCATCGGCGAATATGAGTACGCGCACCCGGTGTTCGACCTGGCCGCGATCCGCGCGCAGTCGCGCATGACCGAATTGCAGGGCCGCAAGCACACCTGGTACTGCGGCGCCTGGATGGGCTACGGCTTCCATGAAGACGGCCTGAAGTCCGCCCTCGAAGCGGTGCGGCTGATGCAGGGCGACCTGGCCCGTGCGGGCACCACCGCCCCCGCGCCCGATGCACCCGCGCTGGAACCCGACGCGGCCTGAACGCCTTCGTGACTGCCGTCGCCCGTCCCATGGATGCCGTGAGCCCTGCGCAAACCGCACACGCCGCGCACACCGCGCATAACGCGGACGCATCGCCTGTGCCCCTGATCGGCTCGGGCCAGGTGCGCCATGTGCGCCTGAAGCCCGCGCACAACGCGTTCACCTATCCCACCTACTTCCTGATGCTGCCGATGCGCGCGCTGCGCGAGGGGCATCACTGGGGCGCGCTCGCGCACAACCGCAGCGCGGCGCTGAGCTTCTTCGACCGGGACCACGGCGACGGCCGCGACGACGCACTGGCGTGGCTGGACGAGCTGCTGGCGCGCGAGGGCATCACCGATGCGCAGGGCGAAGCCTGGCTGCACTGCTACCCGCGAGTGCTGGGCTACACCTTCAAGCCGGTGAGCTTCTGGTACTGCCACCGCGCAGACGGATCGCTGCGCTGCATCGTGGTCGAGGTCAACAACACGTTTGGCGAGCGCCACTGCTATCTGCTCGATGCGCCGCGCTACGGCGCCGAACTGCGCGCCGACAAGGTGTTCCATGTGTCGCCGTTCTGCAAGGTCGAGGGCGGCTACCGCTTTCGCTTCATGCGCACGGCCGATGGCGCACGCACCGTGGTGCGCATCGACTACGACGACACCGAGGGCCCGCTGCTGCAGACCAGCGTCAGCGGCACCCTCGCGCCCGCCACTGTGCCGGCCATCCGCCGCGCACTGTGGCGTCACCCTGCGATGACGCTTGGCGTGATCGCGCGCATTCACTGGCAGGCCTTGCGGCTGTGGACCAAGCGGGTGCAGTTCTTCCGCAAGCCCGAACCGCCCGAGGCCTTCGTGACGCGGTGACTCCACAGTGACTTCTTCCGCGTACACAGTGCACCCTTGCCTCCTGTTGCCATGAACACCACCACCGCCTCCCCGCTGTCCCTGCCCGCCGGCGCGCCGCCGGCCGCGCGCACCATCCTCAATTTGCTGCAGCGGCTGCGCCACGGCACGCTGACGGTGCAGATGCCCGACGGCTCGGCGCGCGTGTTCGGCAACGGCGCGCTGCCGCATGCCGCCATCACGCTGAAGAACTGGAATGTGTGCTCGGCAGCGCTGAAGTCCGGCGACATCGGCTTTGCCGAGTGCTACATCGCAGGCGACTGGACCACGCCGCAGCTCACCGACCTGCTGCGCGTGTTCATCTGCAACCGCCACGAGGTCGAGTCGGTGATCTACGGCAACTGGCTCGGCCGCCTGGCGTACCGCATCCGCCACCTGCTCAACCGCAACAGCAAGGCCAACAGCAAGAAGAACATCCACGCGCACTACGACCTGGGCAACGCGTTCTACGAACTGTGGCTCGACGAGACGATGAACTATTCGTCGGCCAGCTTCGAGGGCGACGCGCAGCTCGGCCTGGTCGATGCACAGCATGCCAAGGTGCGGCGCGCCCTGCGC
>Ga0129336_10000585_pt1 | contig 21533 bp, 17 predicted proteins | sample CPB6_02_DNA_FD_96878 | JGI IMG/M metagenome (GOLD analysis project Ga0129336, IMG submission 96878) | Freshwater to marine salinity gradient microbial communities from Chesapeake Bay, USA - CPBay_Sum_0.6_0.2_DNA | ecosystem: Environmental > Aquatic > Marine > Coastal | place: USA: Chesapeake... | reverse complement strand
TTCAAAAAATTTTGGCAAAGGCTATTCTGTTAAGAGAGGTATTGAGGTTGCAACAGGTGATATCATTATTATACAGGATGCTGATCTTGAATATGACCCATCTGATTATCCAAGACTAATAGACCCTATCATAAAAAATTATGCTGATGTTGTTTATGGTTCTAGATTTATTGGATCTGATCAAAAGAGAGTTCTTCATTATTGGCACAGCTTAGGAAATGCTTGGCTAACAATGTTATCAAATATTTTTACAGATTTAAATCTTACTGATATGGAAGTTGGTTATAAAGCTTTTAGGTCTAGCGTAATAAAAGATATTCAATTAAAAGAGAACCGTTTTGGATTTGAACCTGAGATTACTGCAAAAATTTCAAAAAAAAAAATTAGAATATTTGAGGTGGGCGTTAAGTATTATGGACGAACATACTCCGAAGGAAAGAAGATTGGATGGAAGGACGCGGTAAGCGCTATCCGTTGTATAATTTTATACAATATTCTCAAAAAATAAAATTAGTTTTTTTATTTTTTCTTTTCGTAAATTATTATTGTAATTAATGATAATAAAAAATTAAAAAATATATAATACCAGCCAAATATTAGTTGTAATAAAATAAACGAACTATTTATGATATTAAAAATTATATTAGTATAAAAAACAAACGTTTTATTTTTATTATTTTTTATTATCGGTTGCAAAAAACTGTAATTTGATGTGTCGGCCCAAGGTAATTTCCCTTGCATAATTTTTCTAAACAATGCTATTGAGCAATCCATTATTGGATAAATTAATAATGATATTGCCAAATTTAATTGTTTTGCAATTAATATTTCGAGAAATAAATATCCATTAATAAATCCAATAAAAATACTTCCAGTATCACCAAGATATAGTTTTGCATTAGGGCGGTTGAAAAATAAAGTAAAGACAATTAATGAAGGCAGTAATAATAGTGAGGTATAATTTGAAAACAAATTTAACCCTAAATAATTGTTTAAAAAAATAATATTAAAAAAAATAAATATTGTGTTTGTTGATAAAAAACCATCGGAACCATCAGTAAAATTTGTAATATTAATTATATAGACCCATGCAACAACTCCAAAAAGTATAGAAATTTTTAAGGGTAATTGTAAATTATATAATGCGATCGAAGATAGAGAAACATAAACGCAAAAGAATTGGAAGATAAGTCTTATTTTTGGGTCAATAGGTTTATGATCATCAACTAGAGATATGATTACTAAAATTGTTAAAGAAAGAAATGTATAGATGTAATTATGTGGTAAAATATATTTAAAATCATCCTCAAAAAAAAAAGTTAAAAAAAAAAAAAATAAAAGATTTAAATAAATAATAATTCCAGAAGATGTGGGTGTGATAGGATTTTTAAATTTTTTTGTATAATCAATGATATTAATTTTTTTAGCTAAAAGTTTATAAATAAAGAAAAAAAAAATATTTAATATAAAAAGTATTAAAAAAATTGTATATTTTAATTGCATTTAAATTATATTAATCGTGAAATAAACTTAGTAATAGCAAATAATTAGAATTATATCCATTTTTTCATTTATGAAAGTAGCAAATAATAATTTGGAATTTTATTTTTTACTCATAAAGTTAATTTCTTTTGTAAAAGATTTTAAAAAAACGTACTTAGTTGTTTTATTATTAATACTTGCATCATCTGCTTTTTTTGAAATTTGCATTCTAGGTTTTTTGTATATTTTGATTAAAGCTTTTCAAAATCCAGATTACTTCCAAGGTACTTTTTTTTTAGAGTTTTTAATTAAGTTATTTAATTTAACTAGTAATCAACAATTAGTTTTATTAATTAGCATATTTTTTATAATTGCTTGTTTATTATCAGGTACTTTAAGGTTACTTTTTATTTATATCAGCACAAAATTTTTAAATTATATAGGAAGAAAGATTAGCATTTTATGTTACGAGAATATGATTTATCAAAATTTTGATTTTTATTTTAGAAATAATACAAATTCTATTCTTAGTATATTCTCAACTAAATTAGTTTTTATTTTGAATAGCATTTTTAATACTATTAACATGTTTTATAGTACCATTATATTTCTTTTAACTTTTATAATCTTATCTTATATAAATTTTAATATAACTATTTTATCAACCAGTTTTTTTATTATCTTATATATTTTAATAATAATTTTTTTTAAAAAAAAAATTATCAAAAATGGTTCTATCATAGCTAATGAACAACCTTTGAATTTAAAAATTATAAGGGAAACTTTTAACGGTTTTAGAGATATATTACTTAATAATAATCAAAAATTTTATACTAATATTTTTAGTAATTCTAATAATAAATTACTTAAGGCCCAGGATAAATTTAAATTTATTTACAGTGTTCCAAGGCCGCTAATTGAGTCTTTTTTGTTAATGAGTATTGGTTTTATTATTGCAATTAATTCAAATAATTATGAATCCTTAGAAAAGTTATTACCTTTCCTAGCAACCATCGCAGTTGCAGCGCAAAGAATTCTGCCAATATTAAATCAATTGTATACTGCGCATGCTACTAATTTAGACCAGACTGAGTCTTTGAAATATATTATTAGTTTTTTAAAAAAAAAAACTATTTATTATGACAATAAAAAAATTAAATCATTAGAATTTAAAAAGTCTATTACTTTAAATAATATTTCTTTTTATTATAACTCAAAAGCTTCTCCTGTTTTAAAAGATATAAATTTAGATATTTTAACTGGGTCAAGAATTGGCATTGTTGGTAAAAGTGGTTCTGGAAAAAGTACTTTAGCAGATTTAATTTTAGGTATTGTTAATCCAATTAAAGGGGAAATCTTAGTTGATGGAAAATCAATTATTAATAAAAAACAATCTTGGTATTCAAGAGTTGCTAATGTACCTCAGAATATTTTTATTACAGAACAGACTATTGCAGAAAATATTGCATTCGGAGTTGAAAAAAATAGAATTGATATTAATAAAGTTAAAAATGTTGCTAAACAAGCGCAAATTTCAGATTTTATTGAAAGTAAATCTGATGGTTATTGGAGCTTTATTGGGGAAAAAGGCCTTAAAATTTCTGTTGGTCAGCGACAAAGAATTGCAATTGCAAGAGCACTGTATAAACAAAGCAGTCTAATCATTTTTGATGAAGCAACAAGTTCTCTAGACTCCGATGTCGAGAAATTAATATTAAACACTATATTTAACTTAAGTCGAAAAAATTATACTTTAATCATAATCTCTCATAAATTAAGCAATTTGAAAAATTGTGATTTTATATACAAGATTGAGAATTCATCATTAAATAAATTTTAAGTATGAATTTAATTAAAACAAAATCTTGTAGAGTTTGCGGATCAACTAAATTAAAAAAAGTTATAAGTTTAGGTTATCAACATTTGCAGGGCTATTTTTTAGATGACAAACATAAGTATAAAAAAAATAATTTTTTAAAAAAGCGGTTTTTAACTGAATTAATTTTATGCAATACCGAAAAAGATATAAAAGCGTGCGGTTTGCTTCAGTTATCTATAACAGTTCCTAAAAAGTTACTTTATAGCGAATATTTCTATAAATCAGGGGTTAATCAAACAATGAGGAACCACTTACATTCGATTGCAAATGAAATTATAAATTTTTCAAAGAAAAAAATTAATATTCTCGATATTGGGTGTAATGATGGAACTCTTTTAAATTTTTATCCTAAGAGTTTCTTAAAATTTGGAATTGATCCCTCAAATATATTATCAAATATTAATAAAAATTTTAATTTTGTAAATGATTTTTTTCCATCAAATAAATTAGAAAAATTATTAAAAAGTAAAAAACTAGATGTAATCACTTCAATTGCAATGTTTTATGATTTAGAAGATCCAAATAATTTTGTTCAAAGTATTTATAAATTATTAAAAAAAAAAGGTTTATGGATATTTGAAATATCTTATATGCCACAAATGTTGAAACTAAATTCATATGATACGATTTGTCATGAACATCTAGAATATTACAGTTTAAGCATTATAAAAAAAATACTAGAGAAAAATAATATGAAAATTGCTAAAATCAAACTGAACAATTCTAATGGAGGAAGTATTCGCTGTTATGCTGTAAAAAAAGATAATTTTGTATTTGGCACAATAAATGACAGAAATAAAATTAATATTTTATTAAAAAACGAATTAAGATTAGGTTTACAGACTGAAAGACCATATAATATTTTTAAAAAGAAAATTATTCAACAAAAAAAAAAATTAAAAGATTTAATTACAAAATTAAAGAAAAAAAATAAAAAAATTCATGTTTATGGGGCATCAACCAAGGGAAATACAATTCTTCAGTGGTGTAAAATAGATAACAAACTTATAGATTTTGCAGCCGATAGAAATCCTCAAAAACACGGATTAAAAACATTAGGAACAAACATACCTATAATAAGCGAGGAAGTTTCTAGAGCGATGAAACCTGATTATTATTTAGTATTGCCTTGGCATTTTAAAAAAGAATTTATAAAAAGAGAAAAAAATTTCTTAAAAAAAGGTGGCCATTTTATTTTTCCTTTGCCTAATGTAGAGATTTATAAATATTAATTTTATAGAGATTTTGAAATACCCGCTGGTTTTATCTACTGATGTTTATGGAGGAAGAGGGGGGATCGCCCAATATAACAGGCACTTAGTAAAAGCACTATGTGAGATTAGTGAAATTAAAGAAATAACAGTAATACCTAGAAAAATATTTTATAATCTAGAAAAAATCCCGTCAAAAGTAATATTCAAAAAAGAGTTTAGTAATTCTAAATTGAAGTATATAATTTATTTTTTTAAATTAATTTTTAAAAAAAAAACGTACGATATAATCTTTTGTAATCATATACATCTTCTGCCATTTGCTTGGCTATTAAAGTTAAAATATAAGTGCGAACTAGTTTTAATTATTTATGGTGAAGAAGCATGGAACCCTACCAAATATAAACTAGCAAATTTTTTATCTAAAAAAATAAATTATTTAATAAGCATACGTCACTATACTGCAAAAAAATTTGTTAAATGGTCTAAATTTAAAATTAAGAAAAATAATTTTTTTTATCTTCCAAATTGTATTGATCATAATGATTATGGTATTAATTTAAAAAATAAAAAATTAGTAAAAAAATATAGTAAGAATAAGATAATTATTTCATGCGGTAGATTAGATGTTGAAGATAGATTTAAAGGAATAGATGAAATTTTAGAGATTTTAGAAGATTTATCAAAAAAAATTAAAAATTTAATATATATAGTTATAGGTGATGGTGATGATCGTAAAAGATTACAGGAAAAAGCTAAAATTTTAAATGTAGAAAATTTAGTGATATTTAAGGGACACTTAAGTGATAAAGAAAAAATAGACTACTTAAGATTGGGCAACTTAATGGCCATGCCCGGAAGAAGAAAAAATTTTGACAGATACCCTTTTAGGTTTGTTTTTTTAGAGGCGCTTGCGTCTGGCATGCAAGTTATTTGCTCCAATTTTAATGATAAATCTGAGATTAATGATCGAAGTACTAGGATGTTAATTCAGGTAAATCCATTAAATAGAAAAGAAATGGTTAATAAAATTGCTAAGGCAATTCAAAAAAAAAAATATATTCATCCTTTATTAAAAAATTTTTATTACAGCAATTTTCAAGAAAAAGTTGTAAAAATATTAGATGTGATTCAAAAATAATATTGTGTTCTAAAAAATTAATCTATTTTGAACAATTTTATAAAGAATTAATACTATTAAATTTATAAAAAAATTTTAACCATTCATTAAAATTGAACTCTTCACTGTTAGACGCTAAAGTTCCGTCGTCAAAAAAACGATCAACTTTACTACATTTTATCCAATAAAGATTTATTGTTTGGTTATCTAAAATAATAAAATTTTCAGAAATTTTTTTTAAATAATCTTTAACTGACCATCTTAATTTTATATCTATTTTTTTAAAAAATTCATAAAAAAAGTAAGTTTCAGTACAAAATTTTTTATCTAAAAAAAAAAGAGAATCCTTAAATTTCTGTTTTTGTTTAAGCAAAATATGTTTCTTTTCTAATATTGGGGATGTTGTAACATTAAAATATTTATATAGATCATCAATATGACCGAACATTAATATATCAGAAATGCCGTATAATCGGTGTTTAAGAGTAAAATTTGTTGTAATAATCCTTTTTTTTTGTTTCGTTTTCAAATTATTTTTTAGCTTATAGAAATCGACTAAGTATGAAAAATAGCTTAAAAAATTATCAGCACCAATTCTGCAATCAGATCTTGTTTTAAGTACATAATTACATTTAAGTTTTTTTGCTAATAAAATTGCATTATTTGTACTAATAGATTGTAAATTTATATTTAAACTTCCATGATAATTTGGGTATTCATTAGCTATAAAATATACATTTTTTTTAAAAAAAATTTTATTAATTTTTTTAATATCTTTTTTCCATGAAGAAAAAATTATTGGAGATTTTGGATATTTTTTTGAATAGTAAATGATAGTTTTTTCAGTAAAATTATCATTAAGTATAATAGGTCCTTGTATTATAATAGCAAACTTACTGTACAAATAAGGTGAATCTTCTTTTATTTTTTTGCTTAAAAATTTATCAGTTAATTTATATGAAAAATAATAGTCAGTAATTTTAAATAAATAATTAAGAATTTTTAGAAAAAAGAAAGTTTTTTTTTTAAAAAAATATATTACACAAAAAATTATAATAAAAATAATCAATAAATTTACAATTAATAATTCTGACATACTGTTTGTAATATAAATTAAAAAGTATTATATGGAACAATATATTATGTTTTTTATTTCTCATCGTGGCAATATAAATGGTCAAAATTCTTCAAAAGAAAATAATCCAGAATATATTAAGGCAGCTTTAGATAAAAACTTTGATGTAGAAGTAGATATTTGGTTTGTAAATAACAACTTTTATTTAGGCCATGACAAACCCGTTTATAAGATTGCCGATGAGTTTGTAAAAAAAAAAAAATTATGGCTTCATGCAAAAAATATAGAAGCGCTCTACGAATTACAAAAAATGAATGTTAATTGCTTTTGGCATGAAAATGACGCGGTGACTCTTACTAGTAACGGCTTTATATGGACTTACCCCGGCAAACAATTAACATTAAACAGTATTTGTGTGCTTCCAGAAAAAGCCAACATTAAAAAATTTAATTGCGCAGGTATTTGCTCTGACTATATATTGAAATATTTTAATGAGCAAAATTAAAGGTGTAATTTTTGATTTAGATGGAGTTTTAGTTGACACAAAAGAAATTCATCATGTTGCGCTTAATAATGCATTAAAAAATTGTAAGATTGGTTATCAAATTAGCATAAATGACCATATAAAAATATATGATGGATTACCGACCATTGAAAAACTAAAAATCCTATACAAAAAAAAACTAGTAAAAAAAAAACACTTTAAGAAAATTATAAAATATAAAAATGCTTATACAAATAAAGAATTGTTAAAAATAAAATTTGACAGAAAAGTATACGAAATTTTTAAAATTTTATCAAAAAAATATAAATTAGCTATTGCCACAAATGCCATTAAAAAAACCTTAGATTTATGTATTAAGAATTTAAAAATTAGAAAATTTATATGTTATTCAATTAGTAACAATGAGCTAATCAATCCAAAACCCCATCCAGAAATTTACCTTAAATGCTTTGTAAGCATGAACTTAAGACCAGCCGAAACTTTAATAATTGAAGACTCCCACGTAGGTAGAACTGCCGCCTTAGAATCTGGAGCTAATCTTCTTCCAATAAAAGAGTTCAGTTCTTTAAATCAAAAAAAAATTAATTATTTTATAAAAAATTTAGATGAAGAAAACTTTATGCGTTCAAGACCATGGGTAGATGAGGATCTTAACATTATTGTTCCCATGGCAGGCATGGGAAAACGGTTTACAGAAGCTGGATATGTTTTCCCAAAACCTTTGATAGAGATTAATAATCTCCCTATGATAAATTGGGTAATTAATAGTTTAAATATAAAGGCTAACTATATCTTCATTGTGCAAAAGGAGCATTTAGAAAAATATAATTTAAACAGTGTTTTAAATTTTATTGTTAAAAACCCCAAAATATTAATTTTAGATCATATTACCGAGGGGGCGGCATGCACATCACTTCTTGCTGAGAAGCTTGTCGATAATAATAAACCTTTACTTATAGCAAATTCCGACCAATTTATTGAATGGGATAGCTCAAAAACTATGTATAATTTTATATCAAAAAATGTGGATGGCGGAATCTTAACTTTCAAGTCGACCCATCCAAAGTGGTCCTATGCAAAAATTGATAAAAAAACAAATAAAGTTTCTGAAGTTGCTGAGAAAAAAGTCATATCAGACAATGCTACGGTTGGAATTTATTATTGGAGATATGGATCGGACTACATTAAATATGCAAAATCTATGATTAAAAAAAACATTAGAGTAAATAATGAATTTTATATATGTCCAGTGTTTAACGAGGCGATTATTGATAAAAAAAATATTATTATATCTGATGTAAAAAAAATGTGGGGCTTAGGGACGCCAGACGATTTAGAAAATTTTAAAAATAATTTCTTTAAAAAAGAATAGATTTATTCAATTCTGTAAAATAAAATTTTAATAATAATACAATATTTAAAACAGTATGATTTATAGAGCAAAATTATTTATAGATAGATATTTAAGAGCCAGAAAACTAGGTATTAATTTTTTTGGAGCTAGATTTTTTAAGGCACCTAGGGCTATAAAAATAAATGATAAACTTGTAAATTTAAGTCTACCGAACGAACATGGAGTTAAGATTTCATTTGTTGATATATTTTTAGACGATGTTTACAAATTAGAATTAATTAAAAATATTGCTAATAAAAATAATATTAAAATTAAATATATAGTTGATATAGGAGGGAATTGCGGCCTTTTTTCAATCTTTTCCAGGATACATTTTCCCATAAGTGTTATTCATTGCTATGAACCGAATTTATTTCTTAATAAGAATTTAAAAAAAAATGCATTTATCGGATTATTTAAATATTTTAACGAAGCAGTAGGCGGATATAGACGCATGGTTAGTTTGAATATTCAAAGTAATAATTCTGTAAATTCTAATGTTTTGAAAAAAAAAATTGGATCAACTTTGCAAATTTCTTTTGATACCATTTATAAAAGAATTAAATCTAATACTATAGATATTGTAAAAATGGATTGCGAAGGTTCTGAATGGGAAATTTTAAATAAAAATAAAATTTGGAAAAATATTAAATTTTTAACTATGGAATATCATCTTAAAAAAAATAAATATAATTTTAATAGGGTAACTAAAGCACTCGATAGAATAGGATTCAAATTATTAACAAAGATTGACAAATCAAAAAAATCAAATTATGGAGTGGTTCTCGCTTGCAATCCTATTCATATTTTTAAAAGTTAATCATAATAAATGTCTTTAATTAATTTTTACACAGATTTATTTTCTTCTGGATGATGGATCGAGAATAAAAAGTTTTCTTTTGAAAATCTGAAGCTAAATTTATTTTTAGGGACGTATTTATAATTTGCCTTTAAATTATGGAAAAAATCTTTTACTTTGGACAGATTTTTTCTATTAATCTCAATTATGCAATTAGGTTTATTTATTTTAAAAAATTTTCTAGCTCCTTGAAGTAATTTTAATTCATGACCCTCTACATCAATTTTTACAAATGAAATATTTTTAAAATTAAATGAATCTAATTTTCTAGTTGCTACTTTGATTTTTATAAATTTGAAAAATTTTTTTTTAAAATTTTTATTATTCTCAAGAGACGCCCAACCGTCCAATTCCATATTTTTATAAATTGGAATATTTAAAATTTTTACACCATTTTTATTAGAGAGAGCGTGGTGAAAAATTTTTATTTTGCTATTATTGTATTCACGAATATGTCTTGTTTTTTTCTTATTAGGTTCAAAAGATAGTATTTGCTTAATTTTTTTTTGTTTAGATAGGCTATAAGTCCAAAGACCTGAATTGCATCCAATATCTATGGCACTTCCTTTACGAGCAATTATTTGCTCAATGTTGTAAAGCTCATTTTCTTTATATTCTTGAAAAAAATACATCCAATATAATATTTTTAGTTTTGATCCTTTGTTAACAAAGATTAATAAAATTCTAAGAATTTTTCTGATAAATTTAAATATTATTTTTATAAAAAAGAGTTTCATTTTTTCTATAATTAAAAATAACTTCGGAAGTTTATTACTATACTAAATAATTTTTTTCTTTTGCTAAGTAGTTATAAATTTTGACTAATTCCAGTCACTTTTAACATTGCCTATTTTTTTCAATAGAATTTTAAATTTAATAGGAATTTTTATTCTTATCCAATGTAGAGGGGTTAATAGTGTTAATACCAAGTATTTAAACATTAGATTTACTCTTACGTTAAATGGTAAAACTTTATCAATATTAGTTGTCACTGGATGAACATCTAATCCAAAATTACTTGAAAAACCGAGATATTCACTTAATTCATTTGAAATACTTTTTGGTAAAAATTCAGGATTTAACAAAAGTCTTTCTGCCTGATTAAGATTGGCATCAACTTGGAAAAAGAAAGAATACCTATTTATATTTTCTCCACTTGCCACAGATCCTCTATGAATCACTCTTGTGTCAGATATAACTGCATAACCAGCTTTTCCAACCGCTTTACAAATTCTATCTTTGTATTTTAAATTTATATCTTGCTCTAAAAAAAGATTGTTTTTGTAAATATGAGATTCTTTATGACTACCTAAAATAAATTCAGTCGCTCCGTTAATTGTGTCTACTAAATAAATTATAAAAACAATTCCTTTTTTATTATTCTTTTCATCATCAAATTTATTGTCTGTGTGCCACGGAAAAAAATAATTTTTTTTTGTAGTGTAAGCTCTATGACATTTAAGTCTAATATTATTTCCTAAATAATTCTTTGAAATTGATAAAGCAATTTTTGAAGTGACTAAGTTATAAGCAGTTTTAGACTGAGCTATTGCGTTAGAAAAAAATTTAGCATCATCAATATAAACAAATGTAAGTTCATTACTATTTCTTAATTGGTTACCTATTAGTAATTTTTTAATTTCTTCACAATCTTTATTCGTAATAAAATCTTTAATTATAACAACACCATTTTTATCAATCTCTTCTGCTGCATATTTTGCTATATTAGTTTCATTAGCATTAAATTCTTTAATTGTGTTATAAATCATTTTGAAAGTGTTTTACTATATATAGGAGCTATTTTAAATTAATTTCAATGAAAGAAATAATTCAGATTGTACCGACTTATCCACCTAATATTGGAGGTATTGGACATTATGCAAAATTATTAGCTTATCAGTTGATTAAAAAAGGTATTAATTCGAAGTTTTTGGTATCAGATCTTAGCGATTGTAAAATAACAAATAATGTAAAACTATTTGGAAAAAAAACTCTAAAATTATCTAACCTACTTGAAAATTACAACTCTAAAGAAATAATTTTACATTTCAGCGGTTATGGTTTTGCCACTAAAGGATTATGTTTTGAATTAATAAAGTCTATAAAAGATTGGAAAAATCGAGATAAAAAAAATAAGCTTATAACAATTTTTCATGAAATTTATGCGAAAGGTTCTATATTTAAAAGCTCTTTTTGGACTTATTTACCTCAAAAATATTTAGCTAAAAATTTATTTAAATTAAGCGATATATCCGTGACGAGCAATAAGGAGAATCAGTTGATCTTATCTTCTTTTGAAAAAAGTAAAAAAGTAAAAATATTTAGTACATTTTCGAATATCGGAGAAATAAAATATTATAAAAGTCTAAATAAAAGAAATAAAATAGCTATTATTTTTGGTGGAAGTTTCCAAAAAAAAATTCTGTATGAAGATATATATCTAAAAGAAAGGCGTTATTATAATTTATTAAGAGAATTTTCAATTAAGCAAATTATTGATGTAGGGCCAAAAGTTGTAAATTTGAAAAAAATTATAAATATACCTATTAAAGCAATTGGTATTAAATCAAAAAAGTTTATTTCGAATTTATTTAGTAAAGCAAAAGTTGGTTTAATTTTTTATCCAATAAGTCAAATGCCAAAATCAGGTATTGTAGCAGCTTATGCGTCGCATGGTATTTTAATAATAAATTTCTGTGAAAAAAAAATTTATAAAAATAATGAATTTATAAATGGTCTAAACTTTGTTAGTGATAATTTGATAAAAAAAAATTTAAATTATCAAAAAGTTGCTGATAAATCGAATACTTTCTATAAAAAAAATAATATAAATAATATTACTAATTTTATTAGCAGTTATATAAAAAAAAATAATATTTTATGAAGATCGTTGTCACTCACCCCCATGGAAATATTAATACTATAAAAGTTATAAGTTTATTTCAAAAGTTGAAATTTCTTGATTCGTTTTGTACGACAATTTCATTTCCAATTAAATTTTTTTTTAATAAAAAAAGTTTTAGTAAAATAAGTTTAAAAAAAATGAAAATTTTTTTTTTAAAAGAACTATTTAGGTTAATTTTTAATTTTTTTCATTTAAAAAATTTATATTTCTATGAAAATAGTTTTTTTTCAGTAAATTCAGTATACAAAGATTTAGATTTAAAAGTCGCAAAGTATTTAAAAAAAAATGCTCAAAATATAAATGTAATTTATTCCTACGAGGACTGTTCTCTTAATAGTTTTCAATTTGCCAAAAATAATAGAATAAAAACAATTTACGACCTAACAAGTCCATATTGGCGCTTAAAAGAAAAAATTCTTAATGAAGAAATTAAACTACAAACTGAATGGAATTTAAGTTCTACAGAAATTAATTCTAAACAAAAATGTTTAAATAAAGATAAAGAAATATTTTTATCTGATCAAATAGTTGTGGCATCTACTTTTGCTGCTAAAAGTCTTGAATTGTATAATAAAAAAAAATTAAAAATTGAAATTATTCCATATGGCTCACCTACTTCAGTAAATAGTTTTACTAATGTTAGAAAAATTAATGATAAATTAAAAATTATTTTTGCTGGCAGACCCCTTTTATCCAAGGGATTTCCATATATAATTGACTCATTAAATAGCATAGATTTACCGTGGGAATTAGAAATTGCAGGATCAATTCCTGAAAAACCTGAATTAATATCAAAAAAATTATTTTTTTTTTTAAAAGATCCTAGATGCAAATTCTTGGGACAGATTTCAAATGATAAATTGTTACAAAGAATGAGGAATTCACATATTTTTCTTTTTCCGTCTCTATATGAGGGTTTTGGACAAGTATTATTAGAGGCCATGTCTTGTGGTTTACCAGTTATAACAACTGAGAATACAGGTGGTCCCGATTTTATTAAAGATTGTGATAATGGATTTATTACTAAAATAAGAGATACGAAAAAAACTAAAGATATTTTAAATAATCTATACAAAAATGAAGAGCTTAGGTGCTTAATATCTAAAAAAGCAATTGATACAGCCGCTAAACTTAATTGGACAGGCTATAATAACAAAATTAAAGATATGTTATTGAAAATTTAATCAAAATTGAATTTTTATATAATTTAAAATGTTTAATTTAAAAAATTTTAAAATTGATAATTTAATTATAAAAAAATTATTATATATTTTCTTTTTTTATTCAATATTTGAGGGTTGTTTAAGAAAATGGTTATTTCCAAATTATTATAATGTGCTTTTTTTTTTAAAAGATTTTTTACTATTATTTATTTATATCGCCGCAATTAATAATAAATACTTATTTAAAAATAAAATTGAAATATTTACTTATTCCATTGCTTTTTTAATTTCATTATACGGAATTATTGGATTTTATAAAAATTTAGATTATTTTAGTGATATTTTTTATTCTTTCATATTAGGAATAAGAAGTTATTGGATTTATTTGCCTTTAACTTTTTTAATTTACAATTTGTTTAAAATTGAGGATTTTCAAAAATTTATTAAAATAAATTTGTATTTAGTTTTTCCTTACTTTTTTTTAATTATTTTGCAAACTATTTTCGCCCCAACCTCCATTATCAACTCAGGTTTAAATTCATTAGTTATGAATCCTGAAAGACCTAGTGGTTTCTTTACTTATACGACGCAAAATACCTATTATCTTGTTTTCTTATATCTTTGCTTTCAGAGTTATATTTTATTTAATAAAATTCTTTCTAAACAACATTTATTATATATATTAATATTAAATTCTTTACTTGTTATAATTTTAATTTTACTCAAAAGTAGAGCAGTTTATTTTTTTATTTTAATAATATTTTTTACTAGTTTAATTTCTATTTTTTTTTTAAAAGAAAATAAAATTCAAAAATTAAAAAAATTTCTAATTATTTTTTTATCAACTATATTTTTTTTTATAGTATTTTCTAAACTATTTGCTAAGCAATTTGAATTTTCTAAAAATAGAATAAATACTGATACTTACTACGAAATGGTTTTTGTAAAAAACTTTGGACATAAAAAAATTTTTTCAACTAGTATTTATAAATTTTGCGAAAATAATTCATCTATCTGCAGAGTAATTGATACATTATATTTTCCCGTAAAAAATATTAATATAACTGGCGCAGGTATAGGAGCAGGAACTTCTACCGTATCAACTTATTTAAATAAAAATAAATTATATCTTGGAGAGAATGAAAATCATAGATTAATAGCTGAAATTGGCATATTGGGAGGAATATTAATTTACTTTAAATTTTTTTTTGTGCTTTTTATGTTGATAATTTTTTTAAAAAGACGTGATTTTAGAACAGCACCTCTATTGGCCTTCGTTTGCGTATTGACCTTGGTATTAAATATGACCTACTCTAGTAGCTTTTCTAGCCTTGTTTATTGGGTTTGTGTTGGAAATTTACTTGCTCTTCTTAGAAAAGAAACAGTTGTGTCTTAAAATATTGATCTAATGAAAATTGCTATTTTAGCTTCGAATTTATCTCCCGAGGCCGGCGGATATTCTGAGTCATCTTTTTTATTACGTGAAGCACTAGATAAAGGCAAAAATCAAGTTTTTCTTTTAGGATATTGGGCATCAAATTCAATTATTTTAGTTTATAAACTTGTATATAAAATTAATTTATTCAATTCAATTTTTTTAAAAATTTTTCCATTTTCATTCTCATTCTATAAAAAAATAAAAATTATTAAACCAGATATTATTGATGTTCAGGGCTTGTGGAATAGTATCTCTATTTTTAATTTTTTTTATTTTAGATTCAATTCTACACCATATATTATTACCCCACGAGGAATGTTAGATAACTGGGCTTTGAAAAAATCTTATTTAAAAAAAAAATTTTTTTATCATCTTCTTGAAAAAAAAAATATTAAGAATGCTGCATGCATAAGAGTAACGTCGCTCTTGGAGGCTAAAAATATTAGATTTCTGGGTTTTAAAAATAAAATAGTTAATATTCCTAACTGCATTAAAATACCTAGGTTAAATTTAAAAATAAAAAAAAATTCTATAAAGAGAATATTATTTTTAAGTCGGTTAAATCCTAAAAAAGGAATTATCGAATTATTAAATGCATGGAAGATTATCCAAGATAAAAATTTAGACTGGGAACTGGTAATTTGTGGTTTTGATGAAAATGGGCTCAAAAAAAAATTACTTGATTTATCAGTCCAATTAAATCTCAAAAGAATTGATTGGCATGAGTATGTAACAGGAAATGAAAAGGACAAACTATATAAATCATGTGATTTGTTTATTTTACCAAGTTATTCTGAGAACTTTGGTTTAGTTGTGGCTGAAGCTCTTTCATTTGGTTTGCCTGTAATTACAACAGTCAACACTCCATGGAAATTGTTAAATAAAAAAGGATGCGGCTGGTGCATTCAGTTAGAAAAAAAAAAAATAGTTAGTACTATTAATTATGCTATGAATTTAAGTAATAAAGAAAGATTTAAGATGGGGAAAAAAGGAAGAAAATGGATGATTAAAGATTATAGCCTTAATGTCATGAAAATGAAAATGAATAGGGTGTATAATTGGATTGTAAATAAAGAATCAGAACCTAAAGATTTATTAGTTAAATAAGTTTATCTAAATGTCAATTATTCTTGGAATAAACAAAGATCATTCAGACTCATCAGCTTGTCTTCTAATTGATGGAAAATTAGTGGGAGCAGTAGCAGAAGAGAGGCTAGGAAAAAGAATTAAACACGACTCTTCTTTTCCAAGAAATGCTATTAAATGGTTAGTATTAAACTCTGGAATAAAGTACTCTGATATTGATGTTGTTGCACTTTCCAGCAATATTTTTTCAAATATACCTAATAAATTTATACACTCTTTCGATTTTTCAATTTTAAATTTATTTAAAAAAATTACAAATAAGGTTTTTAATAAATCTTCAGTTCAAAAGGAGTTATTAAATTTATGTCGAGAGAATAATGAAAATAAAAATAATTTAAAATATAAAATTTATAAAGTTGAACATCATCTTGCGCATATAGCTAGCGCATATTATTTGTCTAAATTTGAAGATGTAACCGCAGGCTTGAGTTATGATGGCTCTGGTGACTCCGTAAGCATAATGTTAGCAAAATGTGAAAATACTAAAATTAAAGTATTAGAAAAAGTATATTTGCCCAAAAGTTTAGGACATTTCTATTCATCGATTTGCAATTTTATTGGTTTTGATAAATTTGGTGAAGAGTACAAAGTAATGGGTTTATCAGCTTATGGAATAAATAAGTATTCTGATTATTTTGATAAAATAATTGGTTATGATGAAAAAAGTTGTATTCGACAAAAAAATATCTTTGATTACAATTCAATAGAATATAAAAAAAACAATATTATTAAATTAAAAAACAAAATTTTTTTTGATGGTAGAAAAATAGAAAAGTTTTCACAAGATTCGAAAGATATTGCAAAATCATTACAAATAACCTTTGAAAAAATAGTTTTAAAAATTATAGATAGACTTTATAAAAAAGTACCAACCAGAAATCTCGTTATGGCGGGAGGGTGCGCAATGAATGGTTTAGTAAATGGAAGAATATTTAAAGAAAGTAATTTTAAGAACCATTTCATACAACCCGCTTCTACGGATGATGGAACAGCTTTGGGCGCTGCTTATTATTGTTGGCATAATTTATTAAATAAAAAAGAACGTTTTATTATGAAGCATGCTTTTTGGGGGCCATCATACACTGAAGATCATATTTTAAAAGCGCTTAAAGAAAAAAATTTAATATTTAAAAAACTTAATAATATAGATGAGTTAACGCAGAATGCCGCAAGATATATTGCTGACGGAAATGTTGTAGGCTGGTATCAAGGCAGGAGTGAATGGGGGGCTAGAGCACTTGGAAATAGATCGATTTTAGCAAACCCTGCTATTAAAGATATGAAAAATATAATTAATTCTAAAATTAAGAAAAGAGAGAGCTTTCGTCCATTTGCACCGTCAGTATTAGATGAGGAAGTAAGCAGATTTTTTGAATGTAATATTAATTCTGAATTTATGAATCATATAATAAAATTTAAAGAGGAATGGCGAGAAACTTTCCCATCTGTATGCCATGTCGACTCTACGGCTCGATTACAGACTGTAAGTAAAGAAAATAACCCGCTATTTTATAAATTAATTTTAGAATTAAAAAAAATTACTGGATTTGGGATAATTCTTAATACAAGTTTTAATGAAAACGAGCCAATTGTCGATACTCCAGAACAAGCGTTAGATTGTTTTTTAAGAACTGATATGGACAAATTATTTTTAGAAAAGTTCGTTATTCAAAAAAATTGAAAAAATCTGAATAAAATGGTTAAAAAAATATAAGTTTTATGATGAAAATGGTTTTTATCTATCTAATCTTGATAAATTAGACACAGTAACCAATATATACGCAAGTAAATAATTTAAAATGCTGTAAAATTTATTTCTGAAGTCAACTTTATAAGATGTTATCTTAGAAAATTAATTTTTATTATTATGAAAATTTCAATTATTACATGCGCTTTTAATAGCGAAATTACTATCAAAAAGTCTATTAGAAGTATTCAAAAACAAAATTATAAAAATATTGAGCATTTAATTATTGATGGGGCTTCAACAGATAAGACACTTAAGATTGTTAAAAAGATAAAAAAAAAAAATCAAAATTTATATAGTTCGAAGGATAAAGGGTTTTATGATGCTTTAAATAAAGGAATAAAATATTCAACAGGGAATATAGTTGGTATTTTACATTCAGATGACTTTTATAACAATAATAATATTTTAAAAATTGTTGCTGACACTTTTAAGCGTACTAAAGCAGATTTAGTTTATGGTGATTTAACTTATGTAAAAAAAAATTATCCTTTTAAGCTAATTCGATATTGGAGAGCAGGTAAATTTAATAAAGAAAAATTATTCAATGGATGGATGCCTCCTCATCCTACAGTGTTCGTAAAAAAAAAAATATTTGATAAAATTGGTTTTTATAAAACGGATTATAAAATTTCAGCTGATTATGATTTTTTAGTGAGGATATTTAATTGCAAGAATATTAATCAAGTTTATATACCAAAAGTTTTAATTAATATGCGTATTGGAGGAATGAGTAATAGGTCTTTTAAAAATTTAATTATAAAATCTTTCGAGGACTATCAGATTATAAAAAAAAATAAAATTGGTGGTTTATTTACTTTATTTAATAAAAATTTTTCTAAATTAAGACAATTTTTTAATATTAATACAAGTATTAATTAAGATAGTTTAATATATTTATTATGTGTGGATTTATAACTTCATTTGGTTTTAATCTTAAAGAAAAAAATTTTAAAAAAGCCTTAAAACATTTATCTAGAAGAGGGCCGGACTCAGAGGGCAAATGGTCAGAAGATAAAGTTTTTTTTGGAAGTAGAAGACTCGCTATTATTGATCTCAAAAAAAGGTCAAATCAACCAATGCATTCTTCGTGTTCGCGTTATGTGTTGGTATTTAATGGAGCAATTTATAATTTTTTAGAACTTAGAGACTACTTACTAACCAAAGGAATTAAATTAAAAACTTATTCTGATACAGAGGTTATTCTTGAATTATTTGCCTTAGAGGCAGAAAAAATGCTTACAAGATTAAAAGGCATGTTTGCATTTGTAATCTGGGATAGAGTTAAAAAAAAAGCCTTTGCAGCGAGAGATCCCTACGGAATTAAACCTTTATATATAGGAACTTGTAAATATGGTCTTATTTTAGCATCACAGGTTAAAACTTTACTTTCAACTAATTTAATTTCAAAAGAATATGATGTTGAAAGTAAATCTATTTTTAGAATTTTAGGATTTGTTATAGAACCTGACACCTGGTTTAAAAATATTAAATCATTAAAGGCTGGTAATTACATCTGGATTGAAAATGGTACTATAATTTCAGATATTAAATGGCATGATATAAATAAATACTGGGATAATATTTCTTTAACAAATCAAAAATATTCTAAAGAAAAAGTTTACAAACAAGTAAAAAAGTCAGTTGTAGAATCTGTTAGACGACATCTTGTATCAGATGTTCAAGTAGGATTATTTTTATCCAGCGGCATAGATTCTGCTGTTTTGGCTGGCTTAATGGTTGAAATTGGACATAAATCTATAACAGCAATAACAGTTTCTTTTAATGATTTTAAGAATACAGAAAATGATGAAGTGGTAGGCGCAAAGATTATAGCTAAGCATTTTGGGATAAATCATTATGTATATAATGTAAGTAAAAAAGATTTTAGCAATGATTTACCGGAAATATTATTAGCAATGGATCAGCCAAGTATTGATGGGATCAATACCTGGTATGCCTCAAAAGCAGCATCTAAATTAGGGCTAAAAGTTGTATTTTCGGGAGTTGGGGGAGATGAAATTTTTTTTGGATATAGATTATTTAAACAAATACCTTTTTTGATTAAAACGATAAGTTTTATTTCTAAAATTCCTGGATTAATAAAATTTATAAATCTATTTCTAATTTTAATATCTAACATTAAAAATAATGCTAGATGGAGATATATTTTAATCTGGGGCAAGACTGTATTTGGTGCATGGCTACTTAAAAGAAGTATATTTATTTCAAAAAATTTAATTGATTTAAAAAATAATAATAATAATTCAAAATACATTATAAATAATTTTTTTTATAAAAAAATTTTTTCGAATGTATCGCAAAAACCAACCAAGAATATCAAATTAAAACTTGCTCAAATAGAATCAGTTATCTATTTGCGTAATCAGTTACTAAGAGACAGCGACTGGGCAAGTATGCATCATGGAGTGGAGTTGAGAACTCCTTTTGTTGATGTTTCTCTATTAAACAATTTAAAAGATGTACTTTTTTATTTGCAATTTTTTAAAAGTAAAACAACATTAATTTCTTCTTTAACAAAAAAAGAGTTGCCAAAAAGTATTATTGTTAGAAAAAAAATAGGGTTTGACGTACCTGTTAGACAATGGATATTGGGTTCAACTAAAAATAAAAATAAACACTCTACCTGGGCAGATTGGATGAGAATAGTTTCTAATATATACTAATTTTAAAAAGCAATTTATAAGTTTTTAATGATTAATAAAATTATTCACAGCCAATATAGTTTATATATTTTAGCATCTATCGTTCCTTTTTTAGCAATATCAATTTTTATAACAGACTTAATTTTTAGTTTTTACTCTTTATTATTTTTATTATATGCAATTAAAAAAAGATTCTCATTCATATATACAAATAAATTTTATTTACTATTTTTATATTTTTATTTTGTTTGCATTTTAAGTTCTTTATTTTCTGATAATATTAATTTTTCCTTAAAAACATCAATATTTTATATTAGAGTTTTTTTTTTTATAGGATTGATTTCATATCTTGTTGAAAAAAAACCTATAATTAAAGATATATTTTATAAATCTTTATTCATTACTTTTGCTGCTTTAATAATATTTGGCTTAATTCAAGCTAGCATTTTATATAATGATCAAAGTCTAAAAAATGTTCCTAATATTAGATTAACTCTTTTTTTGTCAGATAATATGAAGTTAGGATCTTATTTAAGTAGACTATTTGGATTATTATTTGCTTTATATATTTATAGAAACTCTAAAAATAAATTTGAAAATTATTCTTTTTTTCTATTAGCAATTTTCACTTATTTAACGATTTTTTTAACAGGCGAAAGAACAGCCTTTTTTTTTATCTCACTTTTTTTCTGTTTATGTTTTTTTTTAATTAATAATATCAAATTAAGTATGAAAATTTTAATACTATCTCTTTGTTTATTTTTGATAGGTATTACAATTTTCTTTAATGAAAGAGTAAAAGTCCGCATGTTTTTTGATTCAAATAATAAACTTGAAATTTCTAAAAATGAGATGGTGATTTTTACTCCACAACATACCGATCATTATAAAATTGCTTATAAAATGTTTCTTTCTAAACCTTTTTTGGGTCATGGACCAAATAT
>Ga0129336_10000583_pt1 | contig 21566 bp, 25 predicted proteins | sample CPB6_02_DNA_FD_96878 | JGI IMG/M metagenome (GOLD analysis project Ga0129336, IMG submission 96878) | Freshwater to marine salinity gradient microbial communities from Chesapeake Bay, USA - CPBay_Sum_0.6_0.2_DNA | ecosystem: Environmental > Aquatic > Marine > Coastal | place: USA: Chesapeake... | reverse complement strand
CGATCCGCGCGTGACCTCGACCCTGCTCGGTGCCAGCAGCGCCGATCAATTGCGCGAGACAGCGGCGGCTGCTCAACGCACCGACTTCACGCCTGAGGAGATCGCCGCGATCGACGAGTACGCGGTCGAGGCGGGCATTGACCTGTGGCGCGCGCAGTCTCGCTTCGACTAGGGATCAGGGTGCCGCGACCAGGCGGACTCCGCGCGTGCGCTGTATCGACAGGCGCACGTCCGGACCGGTGGTGCAGCCCAGGATGTGACCCCCGGCATCGCGCGTCTTGGTGAGTCCATGGAGGTGCAGCCCCGGTGCGCCTACGCCGAGCAGGTCGGTGCCGGTGCGGAAGCCCACCAGCGTGGCTCGCACATCCCTGAGTGGGAATACGGTCTGGCTCGCCACCACATCGGCGAGCGGGGGATAGGGCTGAGCCTGCGCGGGGACGCTGCGTGCGGTGAGGGTGGTGAAGGCTCCCGTGAGGCGTACGGCGATCATGCCGCCGGACGTCGCGGCCAGGTCATCAATGAAGGGCACGAGGGCCGAGCACTGCGTGCCCTCCGGGATGCGCATGGCTGCCTGGGGCGTGAAGCGCACCGCTTCGAAGAACGGCGTCGACCGAGACAAGGAGACGGCGCGGGGCTTGCCATCGGTTCCTACTCTGTAGACGGTGCCCCCGACCATGATGAGCTCGCCGTTCAAGCGATTGAAGGTGCCCAGTCCGATGGTCGGACGATCATCCTTGGACTGGCCGAGTGCGTCGCGCACGGGAGCGAGTCCGTCGTAGTCGGGCTGCACGAGGTAGTCGTATGTGCCGATCTGCGACACCCAGCCTCGCGGGCTCGGCGCATCGTCGGCCGATGCCAGCGTGCCGGCCAAGGGCGCGGCGACGATGAGGGCGAGTGCGCTGGCCAGAGCAGCAGCGGCGGAGGAGAGACGCCTCAGGGTCGAGGGAGTGCGCTTCGGGGGGGCCATGGGGTGATCATGCCGGTCCGCTCATGGCCGGACGTCTCCGCCGCCCTCCAGGTCCTCGTGACGCTCGATCGCAGAGGCCGTCCCCCACGCACCCCGGAGCGAGGTCCAGGAGTCTGCGCTAAGTCCCTCGCGTGACGCGACTGACGATGGGCGCGGCGTTGGAGGCTGTGGCGAGTACGCGCTCGTAGGGCTCGTCCCTCAACTCAAGGACGATGCCCGGCTTGGTGCCGATGAGCGCGCAGAAGTCTTGGCCACCCTTGAACCTCATGCGCCCGACGAGGATGACGTGGGGGATTCCGATGCCGGGCAAGCGCCAGCCGCGGACCCGCGGCCACATGTCGGACGCAGCCTCGGCATAGACAATGTGATCCCACGGGATGTCGAAGCTGCGCTGGAATGTGCCGAACCCCTCCCACCGGCCCAACTGCACTCGCAGGACGTCGGGTTGGAGGACGAGGTCGGCCACGGGCCCAGCCTGCCACCCGGCCAGGTGGGTGTCTTCGCCTGCCGACGTCGTACCCACCTGACATGCTCAGGCCATGGCCGGTCCACGCCCCTCCCGCGCACCCGTCACTGTGAGCGTGCCCGAGACCGCGCCCCCTGACCGCCCCTGGTCGGCCACGGCGATTGAGCAGTTCCTGAGCTGTCCGCTGCGCTACTGGTGGCAGCGGATCGAGCGCTGGGAGACGCCGTCAACCGCCGCGCTCGTCATCGGCCGTGCTGTGCACTCGGCGCTCGAGCACCTCCTAGCCCTGCCCCCCGACGAGCGCCTCCCCGAGCGAGCCGACGCCTACCTCGCCGAGGCGCTCATCGAGGAGTTGACGCTGGTCGAGGGCCAGGGGATCGACGAGGTCGAGGTGCGCGAGGGCAGTGCCCGCGCACTCGTGTCGTACTGGGAGACGGAGCAGCCAGCGGAGATCGAGGTCGCTCCCGACGGACTCGAGCGTCAGGTCCGCACTGACCTCGTAGGACTGCCCTTCCTTGGCCATATCGACCGCATCGCGCAGGCGGAGGCGGGACTGCGCGTGACGGACTACAAGACCGGTGCGCCCAAGCCCAAGTACTGGTGGTCCTACTGGCGACAGCAGTTGCTGTACGCCGCGGCGCTCGAGGACACCGGCGAGCCTGCGGCCGAAGTCGAGTTGCTCTACCTCAAGGAGCCGCGCGCGGTGACGCGCCCGGTCTATCCGGCAGCCGTGCGGCGCGCGCTGGCCGATCTCGAACTTGCCCACGAGCAGCGCGACACCATGGCACGGGCGGGGGCGTGGGAGGCGCGACCGGGGCCGCTGTGTCGGTACTGCGACTTCCAGCCCGCCTGCCCCGCACAGCGAAGCGCGGCGCCGAAGCCCGGCACTGCCGAGAGCGATGCGATTCTCGAGGAGAAGGGGCTGATCCAGCGACGCGCTGAACCGGTCGCTGGAGACCTGATCGAGATCCTCGACGTCGAGGCCAGCGAGTGACGCCTGTGCAGATCCCAGCGTGGGCCCCGCCGTGGCGCGTGGTCGTGAGGGACCGTGTCATTCGTGTGAGCGCAGCGCATGTGCGCGGAGATGAGCGCTGGGAGTGTCCCACCCAGATCGCCGTCAAGGCGCGCCCCGCCCTGCAGGTTGACCGCGATCCGTCCGTCCGCATGACGTATCCGCCGTTCCATACCTTCGCACTCGGGCTTGCTCGCGATGCGGCCTACCTCGTCTTGTCGGCTGGCAAGGATCCCGAGGTGGCGCTCGACCAGGTCTGCGCGACAACGACGGGCGAGGTTGCTGACGCCGCGCGCCAAGCTGCGCGTGAGGCTCTGCAGGGGTACCTCATCGCGGTCGCGCGCCTCCGAGACGTCGGTGATCTGCCCGACGAGACCGTGGTGCGCGAATTCTTTGCCGTGGACGAGATGGATGTCCGCGTCGAGTGGTCCGCGTGGGGTCTGCTCCACATCAGTCGCGACGGTGCCCACCGGGAGTTCCACGTGCTCACCTGGGAGCAGGCGGGTAGTCGACGCCGTGATCCCGCGTATCTCGCCGTGTACGCGCGCGTTGCCGCCGACGCCGTCATGCGTCAGGAGGGCAGCATCTGGCGCGAGAGATGGTCCGCGGCCACCGCGCAGCCAGGGCCAGCCGAGCACGTGCGCGTCCGCGAAATCGGCATGCTGGACGCCTCAGATGCGCTGCTACTCGAGCAGACGGTGGATGAGGCACGCTCGCACTTCCATGGTGCCGTGTCCGGGCGCATCCACGTGCTCGGTGGCGGCGCCTTCAACCCGGGCGGGCGATGTGCATCCTGCTCCGTGCGATTCGAGTGTCCGGGCCCGGCCAGGATGCCGGGAGTCCTGGGCGTGGCGGGCCCCGCCCTGTGGACGCGTGCCTTGAGCCCGGGGGATCTCACCTCGGCACGCAACTGCACATGGCAGGTGCACCTCGAGAGGGAGCTCTCCCTGCCGAGAGCACGCCGGGAGACCACCGATGCGATGCTGCGCGGCACCCATCTGCATTCATGGCTCGAACACGCGCACGCGCGACTTGTGCCGTGCACTGCCGAGGATCTACCGATTCCGGGGGAGGGACTCGGGGATGTCGCGGAGATGCTGGGTTGGGATGACGCGACCTACTCATCTCTGCGGCCCTATCTGGTCCAGCACGTCGAAGGCTGTCCGCTCCAGCGCGATGACGTAGTCGCGGCCTACCCCGAGCAGTCCCTCACCGCATGGGACACCGATGTCGACGTCATCATGAGCACTCGCGCGGATCTCGCCCTCGAGACGGCTGACGGCTATGTCATCCGTGAGACCAAGAGCGTAGGCGCCCATCACGAGATGCCGCAGACTGCCGCTGAAGTATTCGAGCGCTATCCGCAGGTGGCGGTCGCGCTCTGCATGCTTGCCGATGGGCTCGATCCAGTCACCGGACACGTCGTCGCGGAGCCCCGCGTTGGCCGCGTCGAGGTCGAGATCCTGCGCACCGACGGTCGCGAGGTGCGTGGCTTCGACACCTCCGATGCTGAGGCCGTCCTCATCGCACGTGCGAGCATCGCCGAGGCGGTCGACACGATCTGCTACTCGCCGGCCGAGCCCAGCCTGGGCCGGCACTGCGAGTGGTGCCCGGTGTCGCGATGGTGCGTGGCGTACCGCGGTGATTCACGCGTTGTTTCCGGGGAGCCACCTGCGGATGCTGCCGCATCGGAGCCGCCGCGGATGTCGCTCTTGGCCTACGCCGAGGCCGTGAGCGTCGACATCGAAGCAGATCTCCCCTTCTGAAGTGCCACCCGCAGGGGGCTGTGCCACGCTGGCGGCATGGCTGAGCCTGCAGAGACAGACGTGCCCATCCCCTGGTCTGCGCGGGCCCCGCAGAGGTACGTCTTCGCCGTCCTCGCGGTCGTGATCGGCATCGCCGTCGTCGTCACGGGTGTGGCGTACATCCAGGCGGGAACGGGCGGGGTCGTGCCCTTCCTCATGATCACGGTGGGCCCGATCCTGGCTGTTGTCTACGTCTACTACTTCGGCTTCCGCAAGTTCGACCAGCAGGACTAGCGTGCTCGAGAGGGTGCCTTGATTCGAGGGTCGCCGCACGACTGGACGATCACCCGGAGTGCGCTCGCTTCGCGGGCGTCGACCGTCAGGCGCCAGCGCCATTTGACCGCGATCCAACTACTGACGTACGTGCATCGGTAGCTCGTCCGCGGTGGAAGCCATTCGGCAGGGTCCTGGTCACCCTTAGAGCGATTGCTCGACGCCGTGACCGCGATCAGTGTCCGCGAATAGCCGAGGTCATTGGCGAAGGCCTCACGTGTCGCCGTCGTCCAGGTCCGTGCTCCAGATCCCCAGGCCTCGGCCAGGGGGACGAGGTGGTCGATGTCCAGGGCCGAAGGATCGCGCACCGTGACACCGTCGAATGCGGAGAACCAGCGGCCCCGCCCGACCGGGCAGGCAGAGCCGGTGCTCGGACCCCTGCGTGCCTCCTCGATGAGGACGAGGTCACGAACGTCGCATCCGCGACCGACATAGTCCCAGTGAGGGAAGAGGTCCCGGTCGTACCCAGACATCTGCTCCGCCTTGACCACGAGTGATCGCAGGAGCGACGACACCGACCTCTCCTTTGCCGCGGCAGCGGGAGCCAGCAGCAACGTCACAATGGCGAGGGCACCGAGAAGTGCCGCGGCGACGAGTCCGCTCCGCTTGGTCATGTCATCCCCCGACGTGTCACTGCCAGCGACCCTAGCCCCTTGATGCGTGCAGTCGCTCGGCAGCGACATCGCGACTGATCTGAACGAAGCGATCGATCGCCAGCGAGCGCCGTGATGTCGGAGGCAGCGCCAACAGGATCGACCGCGGCGGGATCGGGGGGTCGGTCGGCACCACGAGCACCTCGGAGTCATCGAGATCGACGGCGAGTTGCGGCATGATCGCTACTCCCATGCCATTGCGCACCATGGCCTGCTTCGCTCCGTTGTCGTTGGTACGGAAGACATAACTGGGGCTGATCCCGGCGTCGCGCAGATGTTGATCGATATAGGCCTGAGACGTGCCGGTGTGCTCGCCGATGAGGCCCATGGCGGCAAGATCGCGCAGGGGAATCGTCTCCAGGGGCGCGTCAACCTCCTGACGTGAGAGCACGGCGACGAAGGGGTCGGTCCCGAGATCGATCGAATCGAAGGTGTCATCCTGCACGGGGCCGGCAAGGAAAGCGACGTCGATATCGCCGTCCTCTAAGCGCTCGATGAGCGGAGCGTTCTCATCCTCTTCGATCGCCCGCATGATGATTCCGGGTGTCTCTTGACGGACTCGCCCCACGATGTCCGGCAGCAGCTCGACGGCGACGCTCTGGAATGTGCCGATGATGAGGCGACCACCTGTGCCAGCAGCGATGTCCGAGACCTCGTCGCGAGCGGCATCCAAGCGCTCCAGGATGACCTCGGCGTGACGCAGCAGGGCTCGGCCGACGGGTGTGAGGATGACCGGGCGCGGTCCACCCGGGCGATCGAATACCGGGCTTCCGACGGCTGCCTCAAGCCCGGCGATCTGCTGGCTGATGGCCGCCTGCGAGTAGCCGAGGACATCGGCCGCACCTCGGAAGGTCCCTTCCTCCGCGACCGCGCGCAGGGCCTCAAGGTGGCGCACCTCGTAGCGCGGGGGGTCTAGTGCCATAAGGTAAGTTTATGTGATCGACATGATGATATTTCATCGCTTTACGTGAACATCAAATCTTCCTACTCTCGACGTGTCGGCTTCCCCCCGACGACCTGATGAGAAGGAGCAGTCATGACCCTCACCCGCACCGCACTCGAGGGCCTGGCTCGCCGTGTGGCGGAGTCCGGCCTTGCAGGCGCGACTCCCGCCGACCTGAACCTGCTGGCCGAGACCGCCGAGGTCGTCGGCATCAGCCCGACTGTCCGGGGTGTCCTCGTCGACCCCACCGAGCCCCTCGTGGTCCGTGAGCGCGCCTTCAGCATCATCGCCTGCGCAGTCTCCGGACAGGTGCGCAGCGCACACGCGCTCGCAGCCTGACGAATCGAGCAGCGCCTGCCATCCTGCTGGGATGGCAGGCGCTGTCGATTCTGAGATCGCCCGGTGGCTAAGCGCCTATCCCGCGCCGGATATTGACTACCGGGATGTGTCCGCGGTGCGCGCGCTCTACAACGCGTACATGAGCGAAGGTGCGGGTCCGGCCCCCCGATGGTCCCGCGACGATGTCGAACTGTGCCCCATCGACCTCGGAGGAATCGACGCCCTGATGTGGCGCCCGCGCGACTCGTCTGATGCCCTCCCGACTGTGCTGGCGCTGCACGGCGGCGCCTTCATCGTGGGCGGTCCTCTCGGGGCTGAACGTATAGCCGTACCGCTTGCGGCTGACCACGACATCTGCACGGTGAGCATCGCCTATCGGCTCGCGCCCGAGCACCGCGCTCCAGCAGCACGCGATGACGCGCGCCAAGCACTGGAGGAACTGCGATCGCTCCCGGGCGTCGACACCGACCGCATCGCCGTCTATGGCTCGAGTGCGGGAGCCTCCCTTGCGGCGGGGCTTGCTCTCTATGCCCGGGACCGCGGGTGGCGGATTGCCCTGCAGTCCCTTTCGTGTCCGGCTCTGGACCACCGGTGCGCCAGCAATGAAGATCCGACGCACTCGATGGCGGGCACGTCGCCCACACTGCGGCGTGAGTCGGTGGAGGCCATGTGGCAGCACTATCTAGGCGCACAGTCACCCGATGAGCAAGAACTTGAGTATGTCGTCCCCGCGCTTGCGGCGGATCTGTCTGGCGTGGCGCCGGCGCACATCACGGTGGCCGAGCACGACGTGCTGCGCGATGAAGCAGTGGCGTACGCGCAGCGCCTCGGGGACTCTGGCGTATCGGCGCAACTCGATCTCTACCCGGGTGCCGTGCACGGCTTCGATGGCCTGCTGCCCGACAGCACACTCGCGCGAAGCGCAATCGAAAAGCAGGTCGAGGCTATAGCGACGGCGTTGGTGAGGGAGTAGGGATGATGGTGGTTGGACAATTCGCGGAGAAGAATCCCTCGACGACGTCAACACTCTCGACGAATTCCTGATCTCCGAACTGCGTCTCAGCCTCAGCGGCCAGCGGTGGGAGATCCCCGTTGCCACCGATGACGTCGCGCACACGCTCGGAGAACCGCTGCGACACAGCGACGAATCCCTGCGCCTCGGGAGGGAGCCCAGGCAGTTGATCGACGATCGCCCGTGAGGAGAGACCGAACGAGACGGCGGCCGGCCCGGCGGAGGCCGCGTCGTTCGCCTCCAGAGCCGTGACCATGTCGCGGAAGGACACCGAGTAGTCAGCGATCGACTGAGCAGCCGCCGCGCAATCAATCGTGATGTTGTCGGCCGGGGAGAGTGTGGACCCGGAACTTCCGCAGCCGGCGAGAAGAAGGGCGCATGCTCCGACGATCACCGCGCGGCACTTCATCCCGGCACTCTAGGCGGCGCCGGGAGCCGAGGCGACGGGAGATATGCGTCTTGGTGCATACGCGCCGGTGATGAGGCAGATTCCCCTAGGTTCGCTTCAACGAGCCCGACTACCTACGGAGTGCCCAGTGTCTGAAGCAAATCCCGGCGTCCTGCCCGGCGCGGAGCCCTTTGAGACCAACAAGACTCTTTCCATCATCGCGATCGTGGTCGGGGTCGTCACCTGTGGTTGCCTCACCCTGCTCTTCGGGATCCTCGGGCTGGTCTTCGCCAACAAGGCGCAAACGCTGTGGAACGCCGGCGACGTCACCGGGGCTAACAGCGCGGCTAGCTCGGCGAGGATCTTTGCGATCATCGGCTTCGTCCTCGCGGTCCTGTGGCTCGTCTTCGCGCTCATCGGTGGGGCTGCCGGCTTCATCTCAGTCCCCTTCAGCAACTAGGCGAGGGTTCGTTGCACGTCGATCTCGGCGGGGACCGGCGCCTTCAGTACCTCATCGCCGGCGATGGTGATGCCCTGCTCGTGTATCACCACGGCACTCCGGCGGCCGGGCCGATCGGCTCGTCAATCGTCGATGCAGCCGGAGCAGCGGGCTTCACGGTGGCCGAGTTGGTGCGCCCGGGCTACGGCGAGTCGACCAGGCAGGAAGGCCGAACGGTCGCCGACGTGGTCCCGCTCGTCGAGGCGCTTGCCGACCACCTGGGCTTCGACCGCTTCGTGACGATGGGCTGGTCGGGCGGTGGCCCCCATGCGCTCGCTACCGCTGCTCTCCTTCCTGGGCGCTGTGCGGCGGCCATGTGCCTGGCCAGCGTGGGTCCCTTCGGGGAGCCCGATCTGGTCTTCCTCGCCGGCATGGGAGAGGACAACATCGCGGAGTTCGGTGCGGCGCTCGCGGGTCCGGACGACCTCGCGGCCTTCCTGCGAGGTGCTGAGCCTGGCCTGCGCGAGGTCACCGCGGCTGACGTGATCGATTCGCTGCGGTCATTGCTGCCAGCGGTCGACCAGGACTACCTCACCGGCCGCGAGGCGCAGGAGATGGCGGACGAACTCCGCTGGTCCCTCGCTCACGGCATCTGGGGCTGGTTCGACGATGACGTCGCGTTCACCCGGCCTTGGGGCATCGATCTCACTTCCATCGTCACGCCGGTTCAGATCTGGCAGGGCACCGACGACCTCATGGTTCCCTTCGCCCACGGGGAGTGGCTTGCTGAGCACGTACCTACGGCTGACGCGCACCTGGTCACGGGGCAGGGGCACCTATCCCTTGCCGCGCAGGCCCTCTCGCCAGGTTTCCTAGCGATGAAGGAGTCGCTGCAGAACCAGCGGTGAGCGCCCTGGACGAAGGCACCCCCTCAAGTCGCTCGATCCCTCACGGGAAGGGACGATAGGTCCGTGACCAGCACGGACGTCCTCGTCGTCGGAGCCGGGCCTGCAGGCTCGGCAGCCGCCGCATGGTGTGCACGGGCGGGCCTGGACACCGTGCTCCTCGATGCCGAGGAGTTCCCTCGGGACAAGCCCTGCGGCGACGGCCTGACCCCGCGCGCGATTGCCGAACTCGATGCCCTCGGCCTGGCGCCATGGCTCGAGGGCCGCGCGCGCAATCGGGGGCTGCGTGCTGCCGGTTTCGGCCAACTTCTCTATCTCCCGTGGCCGGGAGGCAATTTGCCCGACTACGGCGGAGCAGCACCGCGTGTCGAACTTGATCACGCCATCAGGCAGGTTGCCCTCGATGCGGGTGCGCAGCCGATCGAGGGCGCGCGTGCTGTCGACGTCACCCGTTCCGGCGATCGAGTCTCATCTGTCAGCGTGAAGACGCGCGAGGGAATTCGTGAGATTGCGTGCCGCCGGCTTGTCGTCGCGGATGGGGCGCGATCGCAACTCGGCCGTTCCCTGGGTCGCGAGTGGCATCGAGATACGGCATACGGAGTCGCCGCTCGCGGCTATGTGAAGTCCGGACGCAGCGATGATGAGTGGATCTCGTCTCACCTGGAACTCCGCGACGATGAGGACCGCATCCTGTCGGGATACGGATGGATCTTCCCGCTGGGAGACGGCGAGGTGAATATCGGAGTGGGGACCCTCGCCACAGCAGAGCGGCCCGCGGATATCAACCTGAGGTCGCTGCTGAACTTCTACGCCGACTCGCAGCGCTCCGACTGGGAACTTCATGACGACGTACGTGCTCCGTGGTCTGCACTCCTTCCCATGGGTGGAGCCGTGAGCGGGGTCAGCGGTCCGAACTGGGTCCTCGTCGGTGACGCGGCCGGATGCGTCAATCCACTCAATGGAGAGGGCATCGATTACGGTCTCGAGACTGGCCACCTCGCTGCTCGGGTGATCGCCTCGCGCGGGCCTAGTTATGACCTCTCGACGATCTGGCCCGGCCTGCTGCGCGAGCGGTACGGAGAAGCATTCTCCATCGCTCGACGCCTTGCCGGCCTGATCACCGTGCCGGGGCTGCTGGCCACGCTCGGTCCGGTGGGCATGCGCTCGCAGATCCTCATGACCATCGCCTTGCGCGTCATGGGCAACCTCGTGACGCCCGGCGACCGCGATGCCACGGCCCGCATCTGGCGTCTCGCGGGTCGCGCGTCCGTGCGTCTCGACGACCGGCCTCCCTTCAGCTGATGACGACCGTCGCCGTCACCGGAGTCGCCGGATTCATCGGTGACGCGATCGCTCGTCGCTATGCCGACGACGGTGCCGTGGTCCGGGGCCTTGATCGCCGCCTTCCGGATCCGGACGATCCACTGACTCCTGATGCTGATCCTCGGGTGGACTACCTCGTAGGTGACGTCACGAAGCCCGCTGACCTTCGCCGCCTCGTGGGCGGGGCGGACATCGTGGTCCACACGGCCGCCATCGTGGCCGAGTCCGGCAACTGGGCTGACTTCGACCGTGTCAACGCGCAATCCCCGCGCTGGGCTGCGCTCGCGGCCCGAGATGCGGGTGTCCGCTCCTTCGTCCACCTGTCCAGCGTCATGGTGCATGGCTTCGACTTCCCCTCGGGCGTCAGCGAGGACGGCCCTCTCGATCACGCGGCCAATCCCTATTGCGCGACGAAGATCCGCGCCGAGCATCAACTACGGGACATCGATGTGCCCGGTGAGTTCGCGGTACACATCGTGCGCCCAGGGGATGTGTACGGCCCGTATTCGACGCCGTGGATCGTCCGGCCTGTGCAGCACATGCGCGACCGCACCTTCCTCTACGTCACCGGATCGGTGATCAATCACGTCTACGTCGATAACCTCGTCGATGCCATCCAGGCGGTCGTTGCGGCGGGCGATGCCCTCAGCGGCGTGCCCGTGACGGCGACCGACGGGCCGGCTACTCCGGCCCGTGACTTCTACGGCTACTACGCGGATCTGCTCGGGATGAAATTCGCGCCATCCGTGCCGGGCTGGCTGGCGGAGCCGGCCGTTGGTGGTCTCGCCACCCTGCTCCCCGAAGGTCTGCGACGTCGATTGGACCTGGATCGTCAATCCATCCGCTATCTGCGACGGAGCAGCGCCTATGACACTTCACGCCTTCGTTCGCTTGGATGGGCGCCTCGCGTGGATCTCAGCGAGGGCCAGGAGCGCACTGCGGCGTGGCTACGACAGGTGAACCTGCTCCCCGCGACGTAGGCTCGAGGCATGGAGTTGCGGCAGTCCCTCACCCCAGGCAGGCGCGGGATGCTCGTGCGTCTCACGGCGGCAGACGGCATGCGACCCGCTCTCCTGGATGCGCTGCATCGCTATAGCGACGGTCTCGACGAGGAGCCCGGTACCGAGGTCTTCATCGTCCATGTCGATCCCGATGACGCCAACATCGTGTGGCTCTATGAGGTCTTTCACGACGATGATGCGCAGAACGACCATCGCGCGGCCGAGGGCTTCACAGAGTTGATGTCCGAGCTGCCCGACATGCTCGGCTCGCCTCCCGCGATCCTCCGCCTGGATCCCTTGCGGATGTCACTGCAGGAGCAGGTGCTCAGCGAGGACCTGACCTTCTGATCGGCTGACTCAATCGCCCTCGGGGATGTTCACCTGTCCGTAGGATTTGTGCGTGCGCTACCTCGTCACGGGCGGTGCGGGCTTCATCGGCTCCCACTACGTCCGAAGCCTGCTTGACGGCAGTCTGCCGACCGAGGTCTCGAGCGTCCTGGTGCTGGACAAGCTCACCTACGCGGGCAACCTAGCCAATCTCTCGTCCGTGGCAGACGACCCGCGATATGCCTTCGTTCAAGGCGACATTTGCGACGGAGCGCTGCTCGATGAGGTGGTCCCTGACCACGATGTCGTGATCAACTTCGCGGCCGAGACCCACGTCGACCGGTCGATTTCAGGTCCGCAGGACTTCGTCGTGACCAATGTCGTCGGCGCCCAGTCGCTCCTGGACGCCTGCCGCCGGCACGGCACCCCTCGGGTGGTTCACATCGGCACGGACGAGGTCTACGGCTCCATCGAGCACGGCTCGTGGACCGAAGACTCGCCCTTGGAGCCCAACTCCCCATACGCCGCATCGAAGGCCGCCGGTGAGTTGCTCGTTCGCGCCTATCACAGGACCTACGGCCTGAATGTCTCGAGCACCCGCTGCTCCAACAACTACGGGCCCTACCAGTACCCCGAGAAGGTCATCCCGCTCTTCGTCACCAACCTCATCGATGGCCTCAAGGTCCCGCTCTATGGCGATGGTCTCAATGTGCGCGACTGGCTTCATGTCGATGATCACGTTCGCGGGATCCAGACCGTCGTAGAGCGCGGCGATGCGGGTGCGGCGTACAACATCGGTGGTGGAGTCGAACTCACCAACCGGGACTTGACCGAACGGATCCTGGCCCACATGGGCCGGGAGTGGCAGACAGCCGTCGAGCAGGTCCCCGATCGACTGGGCCACGATCGTCGATACAGCGTGGACGACAGCCGACTGCGCGCCCTCGGATATTCGCCGTCACGGAACTTCGACGAGGCCATCGACGAGACGATCCACTGGTACCGCGACCATCCCGAGTGGTGGCGGCCACTCAAGGGAGCCGCATGAGCCTGCCCGTCGACGAGAAGACCTTCTTCGGGCAACCGCGCGCATTAGCCACACTCTTCTTCACCGAGATGTGGGAGCGCTTCTCCTTCTACGGCATGCGGGCGATCCTCGTCCTCTATCTCATCGCGCCGCCCGATGGTGCCACCGTGCCCGGCGGTGGCCTGGGCTTCAACAATGCCGACGCTGCGGCGATCTATGGCACGTACGTCTCCTTGATCTATCTGCTGCCGCTCGTCGGAGGTTGGGTCGCGGATCGGCTGACGGGTCCGCGCAAGGCGGTGCTCATCGGCGGCATCGTTATCGCAGCGGGGCACTTCCTCATGGCGGTGCCGCTCGAGGTGCTCTTCTGGAGTGGCCTGCTTGTCATCGCCGTCGGCACCGGACTGCTCAAGCCCGGCGTGAGCACGATGGTCGGTGGCCTGTACGCGCCGGGCGACACACGGCGCGACGGCGGGTTCTCGATCTTCTACATGGGCATCAATCTCGGCGCCCTCATCGCGCCACTAGTCGTCGGCTACCTCGGTGAGGACATCAACTGGCATCTGGGCTTCGCGGTGGCCGGTGTCGGCATGCTCATCGGCCTCGCGCAATACCTGGCCGGTTGGCGCGGCCTGGGATCGGTGGGCCTGGTGGCGCCCAACCCCGCCTCGCCGGCCGAGCGGCGTCGCGCAGGCATCCAGACGATCGTCGTTGTGGCCGCCACGGTCATTGTCGTGGGACTGACCCTCGGAGTGCTGGGACTGAGCATCGCGGACATTACGGTCCTCTTCACTGTGGTCGTGGTCGCGATCGCCGCGGTCTACTTCTGGCGACTGTTCAAGCAGCCGCAGATCACTGCGGAGAATCGCGATCGCCTCTGGGCTTTCCTCTTCCTCTTCTTGGCCGCTGTCGTCTTCTGGGCGATCTACGACCAGAGCGGCTCGACCATCAACGAGTTCGTCGCGGCGTACACCGACACCAACGTTGGTGCGTTCGCAGTGCCCATCAGTTGGATCCAGTCCATCAACCCGGTCTTCATCATCATCTTCGCGCCGATCTTCGCTGTCCTGTGGACCAAGCTCGGTCAGCGGGCACCGTCGACTCCGATCAAGTTCGCCATGGCCATCTTCGGCGTCGGGCTCAGCTTCCTCATCATGGTGCCGGCAGCCCTGCAGGCCGAGAATGGCGAGAAGTCGGCGCTCTGGTGGATCGTCTCGGTCTTCCTCGTGCAGACCTGGGCCGAGTTGCTGCTGTCGCCCAACGGCCTGTCAGTGACGACCAAACTCGCTCCCACCGGGCTCGTCAGCCAGATGCTGGCGCTGTGGTTCCTCGCGACGGCAGTCGGTGACTCCGTTGGGGGTCAGTTGGTCCGACTCGTCGATGTCTTCGGCTGGGCCGGCTACTTCATCTCTTGCGGCATCGGCACGATCATTCTCGGTGGGCTCTTCCTCCTCGTGGTGCCGCGTATCAAGCGGCTCATGGAGGGCGTGTCCTAGGGCTCAGCGTGGCGTGATCAGGTAATCCGCAAGGTTCGCCGGCCTGAGTCCCCGTGCCTTCGCGGCCCGTACGGCCACCTTGAGATCCGTCTCGAGGTTGCCCGTGTAGTGCAGCAGGATCACAGATCCAGGCTGTAGGCCGTCGCCGTAGCGCGACGTGAGCCTGCCCTGGTCGACCACCGTGTCCCACATGAGGATCTCCGTGATGCCGCAGCGCTTGACGACACTCTGAAGCGTCCAACCGCTCGGACCAGCACCGTACGGCGGACGGAGCATCCACGGCTTCTCCCCGAATGTACGTCGATAGTCACCCTGCACGGGGCACACCTGTCGCTTGATGAGCCCTGCATCGCTGGTCGCCAGGCTGGCGTGAGTCGTGGTGTGATTCTGGACAGATCCCCACTGGGATATGCGCCGGAAGTACCGGGCCTTGCTCTTCGTCACCTGCGAAGAGGTGAGGAAGCTCGTGATGGGGATGCGGTGCTTCTCGACGTACGCGAGCGCACCCGTTGGCGTGATGATGCCGTCATCGATCGTGATGAAGACGACGGGGTCTTTGGTGTCCACCCGATAGGTGACCGGCAGGGGTTGAGCGTGAGCAGGCGCGGTGATCGCGAGACCGAGGACCAGGCCGACGAGGACCGCGAGGCGCTTCACGAGGCGAGTATGCGCCATTGGCCCCGTGCGTGCGCAGGTCATCAGACATCCTGACCCTTGATTGCAAAGGCCCGCGGACATTCATGTCCGCGGGCCTTTGCAATCGTTGACGAGCCTACTTCTTGCAGGCCTTCTTGCTGTTGCACGTAATCGTGTTCTTGATGGTCGTGGTGATGGGACCGATCGGCGTCCCCGGGGCGAGCGAGGTGCCGAGAGCCGTGTTCAGGATGTTCATCGAGTCCTGGCTGTCGGTCAGCGTGACGGTGCCGCCACCGGTGAACGTGTCAACTCGCTTGTAGACATTCTTCGACACCATCTTGATCTTGCCCTTCTTCCACTCTCCAGCCCAATCCGGGATCACGAAGGTGGGGAGGCGCTGTCCGTTGATGGCCGAAGAGTAAGGCTCCATCCAGTCCGGCAGTCCGGTGATGACGCCAGTGAGCTCCGCGCCTTCGCCGCCGCTGGTGGCGTAATCGATCCACGGATTCGCGTACACCAGGGTCACTCCAGTGACTTCACTCGTGATCGTGAGAGCACCCTTGTGCGGGATGACGCCGTCCGTCTTCGGCTTCGCAGCCAATGGGAACGTGACGTTGGTGTAGCCGGTGGACCCGTCCGCGGCCGCCTTCGCTGCGCCCTGGACGCCGAGACTGACACCACTTTCCATAAGTGCCGCAGCGAGCGCCGGGGGAACCCCCAAGACGCTCGCCCCTGTGGTCTTTGTCTTGGCCTTGCCCTTGGCGGTGGCCGGGGTGGCCGCGACTGCGCCCATACCGGCGACGAGTGCTACGCCAGCTGCAACGCTGACGATCTTCTTTGCGAGATTCATTAACCCTCCGTGGGTCGTCGTGCCGAGCCCTGCAGGACCCGCCGCCCACGGCGGGCGGCTCTTCGATACTCACAGAGCAGGGCGCCCCATGCACGCTGAATGCCCAGATTTCCCAGAGTCCGTTCGTGAGGCAGGATGCCTCCATGCCGAACTTGGGCCTCCTCGAGAGCCTTCGCGGGGTGGTTGGCCCTGAGCACGTGCTCACCGACCCCGAACTCGTGGCTCCTTACGCAAGCGACTGGGGCGGCCGATGGGGTGGCCCGGCGCTTGCCGTCGTGAGACCAGGCTTGACGGACGAGGTCGCTGAGGTCGTGCGGGTCTGCTCCCGGGCCGGCGTCTCCCTTATCCCGCAAGGCGGCAACACCGGACTCGTCGCCGGTGGAGTCCCGGCCGCGGTGCCGGGGCCGGCCGGGCCGCCGGTGATCGTCTCGACTCGACGGCTAGAGCGACTCGATCCCATCGACGAGGTAAGCGGACAGGTGACCGTCGGCGCGGGAGTCACGCTCGGCGACCTACATCGCTACGTCTCCTCGCAGAGGTGGGAGTACGGCGTCGATCTGGCCGCTCGAGATTCTGCGACAGTAGGCGGCACGGTCGCGACCAATGCTGGGGGCATCCGCGTCGTGGCGCACGGCATGACGCGTGCGCAGGTCGTCGGCATCGAAGCTGTCTTCCCTGATGGAAGCATCGTCGAGCACCTCGCGGGACTTCCCAAGGACAACACCGGTTATGACCTTGCCGGGCTGCTCACCGGCAGCGAGGGCACGCTCGGTGTCATCACCGCCGTACGCCTACGCCTGCATCGCCCGCACCCAGCGACGTCCGTTGCACTCATCGGGATCGAGACGTATGACGAGGCCCTGGCGCTCATGCGCTCCTCGGTGCGTCCGGGATTCACCCTGCTTGCTGCTGAGGTGACCGATCGCATGGGCGTGGAATTGGCCATGCGCATGGCGAACCTGCCCTGGCCGCTGGAGCGTCGGCACCCGCTCACCCTGCTGCTGGAGATCGCCGATGGGGCAGATGGCTCCGGGTTCGATCCTGAGGTGCTCGGGTCGCTCGATGTCGCCGTGGGACTGGACTCGGTCGAGCGAGCGCGGCTGTGGACCTATCGCGAGCTCCAGGGGCAGGTCTTCACGGCGTATGCCGCGGAACACGGCGCGCCTCCCGCACACAAACTCGATATCTCCGTGCCGATGCGAGACCTTGCCACGTGCGCTGCGCTGCTCAAGCAGCGCGTCGAGGCGTACCCCGGAGTTATCGCATTCGGGGTCTTCGGCCACCTCGGCGATGGCAATATCCACGTCGAGATCGCCGGACCGGATGCCGATGACGAAGCGGTGGACATGATTGTCCTGGGCGCCGTGAGCGAGTTCGGTGGCAGTGTCTCGGCGGAGCACGGCATCGGTCGAGCGAAGTGTCATCACCTGCACATGTCTCGATCAACGTCGGAGATCGCGGCCATGCGAGCGATCAAGACAGCGCTGGATCCGCAGGGCATCATGAATCCCGGGGTCCTGCTCCCGTTAGAGTCGCCGCGTGACTGAAGAGATCCCCGTCGTCGGACTCCGCGAGCCGTGCCCCTGCGGGTCTGGCAAGAGGTACAAGGCCTGTCACGGCAAGGCCCGAAGCCGAGAGTCAGTGGCCCACGTGACGCGTCCATTCGAGGGCCTGCCCAACGAGTGCGACTGGGTCGCCTTCCGCGAGATCGTGCCCGCAGCCACGGCGCCTCTCACGCTCAAGGATGCGACGGATCGTCAGGTCATCCTCACGACCGTGCTCCCGCTGGCGTGGCCGGCGCTTGTCCGAGACAACGGCGACATCTATCTCGCTCTGCAGGTCACCACGGGCTCCGGTGATCCGAGCCGCGATGCTGCTGACGCCCTCCTGCGAGCACTCGAGAGCGACCCGGGCGAGCCCGTGCCCCCCGTCGGACTCCCCGGCCCCGGTCCCCGCCTGCAGGATCTCGTGGCCGATGTCCCTCTCCAGGTCACGACCCACGAGGACTTCGACTATTGGATGGCAGACGAGGCCAGCGCGGATGCCCCTGGCGTTCGTGATTCACTCGACCGGGCCAACAGCAAGGTGATGCCCACAGTGCGCCTGTCATCGGTTGATGCGGCCTACTGGGTGCACATGGGAGACAAGACCTTCCTTCGTTGGGTCATGCCGCATCCTGAGGAGCGTCTGCTCAATGCGCTTGCCCGCCTGCATGCTGCGGGTCAGAGCGGACTTGACGGCGTTCCGTCACGATTCGTCGGTTCCTTCCGCGCCGACGGTCTGCTCGTGCCCGTATGGGAACTGATTGAGGGAACACCTGCCGAGGGCGTCGAGAGTGCGGCGACGGACTTCGGTGATCGATTGGCCGCCGCGCTCGCCGATGAGGCGCCGTTGACATCGGCGGAGCGGCGGGCTCGCGCGGGACTTCAGAACCGGCAGATCACGCTGCGCTAGCGATCGGGCTACGCCTGGATGAACTCCACGAGTGTCCAGGCCGCCAGGCCTGCGAGCACCACGGCTGAGACCAGGCGAATGCGCCACAGGGCCACGCGTCCCTGGAGCCATCCTCCGATCAGTACGGCGACTCCGGCCACAGTGATGAGGGCGAACCACGCGCCGAGGTAGACCGACCATGGATCGCCTGTGCGCGCCGCCAGCCCGGCAGTGAGGATCTGGGAGAGGTCGCCCCACTCAGCGGTGAAGAGCACGATGAAGCTCATCGCGGCGATGCGCAGGAGCGAGGACGACCGGCCCGAGTGGCGGGCCGCGGACTCTTCGAATTCCTCGGCCTCGACCTCTTCGCGGGACTGCTCCGAGCTGCGGGCGCGCAGCCCGGAGAGCAGCATGAGGATCGCGCCGGCCACAAAGAGGGCGAAGGTGATACCCAGCACGATGCGCTGGGGGAGCAGGCTCAGCAGGCCACCGGCCGTGACGGCGATGGCTGTCTGTATCGCGAATGCGGCGATGACTCCGAGCCAGACGGCGAGGCGTCGATATCGGGTCGACAGGACCAGGGTCGCGATGAAGGTCTTGTCAGGAAGTTCGGCGGGGAGGATGAGCAGGAAGGCCAGGCCCACGGTCGCCAGATCCGGTATCACGCCGTCGACTCATCAGCCGCCAATGTCGGGTAGACCACGGGCGTTGGCGGACGTCGGTCGCCTGTCCACGGTGCACGGACGACATAGAAGCGCGCGGCGAGATGGTAGGCGGCAGCCTCGTAGCGCCCTCGAATCTGCCGGAAGATCTCGAAGGCCTCGTCGTCAGAGCGCTGGATCTCCACCCCTGCCGAGCGGATGTAGGCAAGCGCCTTGTCGAACTCCTCGCGCGGAAGCGTGGACTGCACGGTGAGGTACCGCATGGCGTACTGGCGCTGATCGGAAACCTCGCCCTTGAGGTTGTCCAGCGTGATGGCCTTCGCGACGTCGCTGATGCCGCTGGGCAGACCCGGCAGGAAGCTCGGCCTCTCGTCGTCCTGGGATCGGTGGCCCTCGGCCATACCGAAGACCGCGACCGTCTCCTCGAGACGCCGCTGCCACGGTCGAAAGCGCACGACTGAGTCGATGCCGACTTCCGTGGCGCTAATCGACAGGATCGTCTGTGACCCTTGCTCGAGGAGCGCCACTGTGCGTCCGTCGGGAGTTCCGGTGCGCACGGCCAGCCGAATCGCCGCGGAGTCCAGGACTGCCACGAGGGAGACCAGCCAATTGCGGGTGCCCACTGCCGAACGGAACCGATTCAGCGCCGGGTAGAGCGTCTGGGTGAGGCGGACCTGCGCGCACCAGGGAATCCAGTCGAAGTAGACGGTGGGAAGGTCGGAGTCGCCCTCGAGGAGTTGCACGCGTGCGAGCGTCTCCGGACCCCACGATGGACCGCCCGTGAGGCCGGTGGCCAGCAGAACCCGTGATTCGCGCGACAGGTACGACTGGTAGAGCGTCGGTAGGAAGCCGATGAGCAACGCGATAACGGCTGGTCCGGTCATGGCGGCGATGAAGTCGATCGCGGAAACCTCGTCCGTGGGAGTCCCCAGGAGTCCGAGTGTGAGTAGGCCCGAGCCGGCCTGGAGCAGCGACTGGAGGAAACTGCCCTCCGTGATGCCGAAGATCATGAGGGCGTATGCCATGAGGAAGAGGGCCAGCCACACAATGAGCGCGACCATCACTCCGATAGGCCCGCTCCACGCAAGGATGCGATCGCGCGTCTGATACGTGCGGGCGATGCGGGCGGCAGTCATGAACGCAGAGTCCGTCACTCGCAGCACCACGGCGTAGATGAAAGAGATCGCCATGCGCGGCACGACCATCGTGCGGACGATGCTCATCGTCGCGACCCCCAGGAGGAACAGGCCGAAGGCGAAGGGGACGGCTCGCACCAGGGGATCCCAGGACCCCAGATCGTCCTCGAGTGCCCACACCACCCGTCGAGACTAGTGGTGAAGGCAGAGGTTCCGGCCCCACTAGGCTGCTCCGGTGACCTGGGATGCGCAGTTGGGCGTGCTGATCGTGGGCACCGTCGCCGTGCTGGCGCTGGCCCTGGCCCTGGGACTCGCGTGGCGGACCGGGCGGATGAAGCGCCAGTACTCCGTGCTCTCAGCGTCCGATGGCCGGGCGTCCTTCGTCGAGGTCGTCTCGCGCAAAGCGGAAGAGGTCGAGGGTCTCAGGAGCGATGTCGCCGCCCTGGCAGACGAGCTGCGAGGCACCCAGCGTGAACTTCAGCAGGCCGTGCGTCACATCGGCATCGTGAGGTACGACGCCTTCGGAGACATGGGCGGGCGGATGTCGTTCAGCGCAGCACTGCTCGATGATCACGGCAACGGCTTCGTGCTCAGCACCATCCACGCGCGCAGCGAGTCTCGCAGTTACGTCAAGGAAATCCGCGGAGGAATGGCCGAGGTGCACCTGTCTCCGGAGGAGTCGGCCGCGGTGGCCGACGCCGTCGCGAGTATTCCTCGCGGTCGAATGGACTGATCGGTCAGGACGGCAGCTTCACGCGGCCCATGCCGGTGAAGTGCTCATTGGTCCAGGGCGTGCCCTTGACGACCCCGCGAACCACACCTATGCCGTAGTCGGATGCGTGGACGACCTTGCCCTTGCCGATGTAGATGGCGACATGACGGGCGCCGTTCTCGAAGTAAAAGGCCAGATCTCCGGGGCGGGCCTCCTTGAGGGAGATCCGTTCAGTCGCCTGGTACTGGGCCCTGCTGTAGTGGGTGAGTTCGATCCCCACGGAGCGCCACGCGTAGACGACCAGTCCGGAGCAGTCGAAAACATCGGGACCTTCGCCACCTGTGCCGTAGTTGTCACCGACCTGGTCGAGGGCCACGCTCACGACCTGCTCGCGGATCGCGTCGCCGGCCTGGAGAGCATCGCGCTCCCGCTGCGCCTTCTGGCGGTAGTCCGCGGCCGCCTGCCTGCTGGCCTCCTCGTGGATGCTGCCCCTCGGGGCCTCGTCCGCGAGGGCCGGGGCCGACGACCCGACAACCACAGCCGAGGCTGCGAGTGCGGGTGCGACGAGGGCGGTGGCAAGGCGTGTGGTCCAGCGGGTCGTACGGCGCATGCGCTCCTCTTCCGTCCGCCTCCCGGCAGGAGCCGTGGCTCCCGATCAGTACGGCGGCCCTCACGAGCATCCGGGCGGCGAGGCCCTTCACGCTCCTCCGGGTCACGAGCCCCCGGCTGAGGGACCGCCGATTCGGCGGGCCGCTCGTCGG
>Ga0129336_10000582_pt1 | contig 21575 bp, 19 predicted proteins | sample CPB6_02_DNA_FD_96878 | JGI IMG/M metagenome (GOLD analysis project Ga0129336, IMG submission 96878) | Freshwater to marine salinity gradient microbial communities from Chesapeake Bay, USA - CPBay_Sum_0.6_0.2_DNA | ecosystem: Environmental > Aquatic > Marine > Coastal | place: USA: Chesapeake... | reverse complement strand
TCGATCATGGAGTACCTCCGCGAAACGGTTCGCGAGTACGGAATCGATCGACATATTCGCTTTGGCAGGCGAGTGAGCGCTGCCTCGTGGTCGACCGAGAAGGGCGCGTGGACCATTTCGATTGCTGATCAACACGGCGATGTCAGTCAGATGACCTGCAATTTCTTGTTCATGTGCGCGGGCTACTACTCCTATCGATCGGGATATAAGGCCGAGATTCCCGGCATTGCAGACTTCGACGGCACCGTGTTGCACCCACAGTTCTGGCCTGAACAACTCAACTACGCAGGGAAGCGAGTGGCGGTCATCGGATCGGGGGCGACAGCGATGACGATCGTGCCGGCGATGGCTCGTGACGCTGCTCATGTGACGATGATTCAGCGATCGCCGACCTATGTCGTGGCACGTCCAGATGTTGACAAGATCGCCTTGTTCATGCGCAAGTTGCTCCCCGAAAAACTTGCGTATCGACTTATTCGGCTCAAAAACACCACGTTGCAGCAACTGTTTTACGGGCGAATGCGTAACTATCCAAAGGAGGCTAAACAGCGTCTGATTGATATGGTTCGAGAGCGGGTGGGTGACTCGATCGACGTTGACCGTCACTTCACGCCGTCCTACAACCCATGGGATCAGCGCCTATGCCTACTGCCGAACGGCGACTTCTTGGATGCGCTGAAAGAAGGCAAGGCTTCGATTGTCACCGACACGATTGCAGGGTTCGACGCCCACGCCATTCGATTGAATTCGGGTCAAGTGATCGAGGCTGACATCGTGGTGACCGCCACAGGGTTGCAGCTCGTCGTCCTGGGTGAGGCGCAATTCGACATTGACGGCAAACCGATCGACTTCGCTAGCACCTTCACGTACAAGGGCCTTGGTTTCTCGGGGGTGCCGAATCTCGTCACCTCCTTCGGATACATCAACGCATCTTGGACGTTGAAGTCCGATCTCACCTGTGAGTACGTCTGCCGCCTCCTCAACCACATGAGTGAAACGGGTACTCAAATTTGCACGCCAACGTTGCGTGCCGGAGAAAAGTCGATGCCGCGTCGGCCTTGGATCGACGGCTTCACCCCTGGCTACATGCTGCGCGACATGCATCGGTTCCCCAGTCAAGGGGATCGTGAGCCATGGTTGAATCCACAGAACTTCAAGAAGGATGTCGAGTTGTATCGGCATTCCACTGTCGACGATGGTGTGATGACCTTCACCAAGGCAATCATCTCGATCCGATGAATTCAGGCCAATTGGGGGCATGGTCGCCCTTTCAAGTCAAGATGTATCGCGCATTGTGGTTTGCCAACCTCGGTATCAACCTTGGCTCCTTCACCCACATCACGGCAGCCGGATGGACGATGACACTGCTCACCGATTCGGCTGTTCTCGTCGGAGCAGTGCAGACCGTTTGGGCGGTGCCAGGTTTCTTGCTCGCATTGCATTCAGGCGCGATTGCTGACGAGTTCGATCGACGCCGGGTCGTGGCGATTTCACAGAGTTTCGCCATCGTGTTTGCCGTCGTCATTGCCATCATGCAATGGAACGACATGTTGACGCCAGGGATCTTGCTTGGCGCAACCCTTGCCGAATCGATTGCTCTCACGATCGGAACTCCCGCGATGATCGCAATGACACCGCTAGTGGTGGGTCGTGAGCGACTACACCAAGCACTCGCCTTGGACTCGACGACTCGTTACTTGGCGCAGGCGCTCGGCCCTGCGATTGCAGGAGCGGTCATTGCTTTCGTCAACATTGGCGCCGTGTACATGTTGAATGCCTTCGCATTGGTATGGGTGGTGATTCTTGCTTCCTCTGGGCGGCTTCCCGAAGCAGAGCGAGGAGAACGTTCTTCGGTGACGAAGTCGATCATCGACGGAGTGAAATTCGTGGTGTCGCGAGTTGAACTGCGCAACAACTTGATCCGCCTGTTTGTCGCGAGCGCGGTGTCTGCTTCGGTGATCGGGCTATTGCCTTTGATGGCCAAGAACAATCTCGGAATGGATGCGAGTGGCTACGGGGCCCTGTATGCATCCGTTGGTGTGGGCGCGGTGATCGTGGTGGCGATGCTGCCGCGGATACGACGCAGCCTGTCAGAAGAGTCGCTCGTTCAGTTGTCTTCGATCGTGTGGGGCGCCAGTATCGCCGGCGCTGCGACAACGACCAATGCGGGATTGGCGATGATTGCCCTCGGCTTTGCGGGAGCCGGGTTGATGGCCATGATGAATGTGCTCTTCACTTCGTTTCTGTCGCGCCTCGAAGAGTGGGTACGCGGTCGGGGGTCATCCATTTCGATGTTCGCAGCGTGGCTCGGAGCCTCAGCGGGTTCGATCTCGTGGGGCGCTCTCGCAGGTGGCACCACGGTGACAACAGCCCTCGTGGGCTCTGCCGCAGCGATGGTATTGACGACGTGGCTGGGGAAAGCCGCGTTGCCGATGTTTAGAGCTGCAAACTCTTGATCTCGAGGAACTCCTCGAAACCGTGGCGACCTAGTTCGCGGCCATAACCGGACTGCTTGTAACCACCGAAGGGTGCATTGACGTTGAAGCGACCATTATTCACTTCTACCTGACCGGTGCGGAGGCGCTTGGCGATGCCCATGGCACGGTCCTTGTCGGCGGCCCAAACGCCACCAGCCAGACCGTAGACCGTGTCGTTGGCAATGCGAATGGCATCTTCGTCATCTTTGTAGGGGATGATGCAGAGCACTGGACCGAAAATTTCTTCCTGGGCGATAGTCATCGAGTTCTTCACGTTGCTGAACACGGTGGGGCGGACGTAGAAGCCCTTGGCCAAACCTTCGGGAGCGCCGAGGCCACCAGCGATGACGGTCGCGCCTTCGTCAATGCCCTTCTGGATGTATGACTGCACACGGTCGCGTTGTGCCGCCGAGGCAAGCGGACCGAGATGTGTACCTTCGGCTTGTGGGTCGCCCACCACCATGCCGCCGGCGGCCATCGCCGCGGCCTTTTCTGCGTCGGCAACCCGGGAGGCAGGAACCAGCATTCGTGTGAGGGCAGAGCAGGTTTGTCCGCTGTTGAGGAACGCTTTGCCCACTCCTGCCATCACCGCTTGAGCAAATGCATCTCCCTCGAGATCGTCGCAGATGATGTTTGCCGACTTGCCGCCAAGCTCGAGAGCCACCTTCTTCACGGTTTCGGCCGCCACTTGTGAGACTCTCTTGCCGGCACGTGTGCTGCCGGTGAATGACACCATGTCGACATTCGGGTGTGCGGCGATTGCTTCGCCGACGACAGGTCCGGTACCGGTGACCATGTTGAAGACGCCCTTCGGAAGACCGACACCGTCGATGATCTCGGCAAGCATGAACGCATCAAGTGGTGCCACTTCGCTTGGCTTCAACACGACGGTGCAGCCTGCCGCCATGGCGAACGCCACCTTGGCGGCGATCTGGTGCAGGGGGTAGTTCCAGGGCGTGATGCATCCGACCACACCGATGGGCTCACGTACAACGAGCGATGAACCAACTTCTTCTTCGTACCTGAACGACTGTGCGACCGCGGCAGCTTGCTTGAACGAATTGATCGGCAATCCAACTTGGACGAGCTTGGAGAGCATCGCGCTCATGCCCGTTTCTTTGGAGATGACGGCGGCGATCTCGTCCATCCGTGCAGCCAGCCCGTCCCCAATCTTGTCGACGTAAGAGGCGCGCTCTGCTGGCGCCAGCGTCGACCACGAGGGGAACGCTGCGGCAGCGGACTTTGCTGCAGCGTCGACATCCTGCGCATTGCCCTCGGGAATCGAACCCATCACTTCTTCAGTTATCGAATCGAATACCTGGATGGTCCCAGTGCCATTCGGCTTTACCCAGGCACCGTTCACGTAGATCTTGTCGTGAGCAATCATCGTGCGCTCCTTTGTCGGGACTTCATTGTGGCACAGCCTCGCCAGGCGGTTCCTGTTCGGGCTGGTCCAGCAGGTTCAGTAATCTTGGTCGCGGCACAAATTCAGGAGGCCCACTGATGAATATGGAACAGTCGACCAAGATGCGCTCGGGGAAGGGCTTCATTGCTGCACTCGATCAGAGTGGCGGCAGCACGCCAAAGGCACTCAAGCTCTACGGAATCGAGGAGTCCGAGTATTCGGGTGAAGATCAGATGTTCGATCTGATTCATGGCATGCGCACGCGCATCATCAAGAGCAAGTCGTTTGGGGGCGACCGCGTGCTCGGCGCGATTCTTTTCGAAGGAACCATGGATCGCGCAATCGATGGCATGCCCACCGCGCAGTATCTGTGGGAGAAGAAGAGTGTGATCCCGTTCCTCAAGGTGGACAAAGGCTTGGCTGATGAAGCAGATGGCGTCCAGGTGATGAAGTCGATGCCGGAGTTGGACAAGCTTCTTGCCAAGGCAGTGAAAGCCGGGATCTTCGGCACCAAGATGCGCTCAGTAATCAAGCAGGCGAGTGCGAGCGGTATCAAGGCTGTTGTCGCTCAGCAGTTCGAAGTTGGACGCCAGATCCTCGCAGCAGGCTTGGTGCCGATCATCGAACCCGAGGTGGACATCAAGTGCCCACAGAAGGCAGAAGCAGAGGAGATCTTGAAGGCAGAAATTCTCGCCGAGTTGGCAAAGCAGCCCGCCGATCAACCGATCATGCTCAAGCTCACTCTGCCCGAAGCAGATGGCTTCTATTCCGAACTCGTGAGCCATCCGTCGGTTCTGCGGGTGGTGGCGCTTTCCGGTGGTTACTCCCGCGACGAATCAAATGCTCGTCTCTCCCGCAACAAGGGAGTCATCGCGAGCTTTTCGCGCGCACTCACCGAGGGGCTTTCGGCGAAGCAGTCTGAAGCAGAGTTCGATGCAATGCTCGACTCAACGATCGCGAGCATCTGCGCTGCCTCGATCACCTGATCGAACGGCAACGAATCAGAATGCGCGCATGCGCACCGAGAGGCAGGTGACGCATCCCTCGAGTTTGATGTACTCGGAGACGTCCACCTGAATCGTCTCGTAACCGAGACTTTCCAACAGCTCTGCGCTCTTCGGAGCATCAGCCGCCATCAATAAACGCCCGTTGTCGATGATCACGACATGAGCTCCTGATTCCTCGGGCATGGAGAGATACTTCGGAAAGACCGTGGAGTCGTCCACCGCCGGATCCCAGCCGATGATCGTGCCATCGGGCAAGGCCGTCACGGCTGATTTCAGGTGAAGCACCTTCGTCACGGGAACGACCACCACGGTGGCACCCATCGGCTCCAAGATGCTTTCCAATTGCTTGATTCCCTCTTGATTGGTGCGACCACCGAGACCGACATAGATGGTGTCGTTCACCTTGAGAACATCGCCGCCATCGAGGGTTCCGGGAGCGACAATTCGCTCCAATCGACATCCGAAGGATGCCACCACAGGTTCTACGGCCTCGACTTCGGGCTTGCGCGCATCGTTGCCGGGGCGGGTGATCACCGCCACATCGCGAAACATCACCACGGTGTCCTCGATGAACACGCTGTCGGCACACGAGTCGAGCTCCGGCACCTCACGTACTTGCCAACCGACGCCACGAAGGGCGTCGACGTATGACTCCCACTGACGCCTGGCCAGATCGATGTCGACGGGTTGGCGTTCGAGATGGGTGAGCAGGCCCTCGGCCAGGCGCGAACTGGTGCGACGAACGAGAGCAACCGTCATCGGTTCGAAACCAGATGAACGTTCATGGAGCGGGTGACGGGAATCGAACCCGCATAGCCAGCTTGGAAGGCTGGAACTCTAGCCATTGAGCTACACCCGCAAATGGCTCTCAGATTTTACTTGACGATGTAACCCTTTGGGGCGTTGACCGTACGAGCATCCTTGCCCTAGTCGCCGTTGTCTGAAAGGGTGGACTTATGAAACCGATTCAGATTCTCCGTGCCACGATCCTTCTCGCGGCAGCAGCCAGCCTCGTCTTGAGTGTGTGGCTGTTTTTCGCCAACGATGGGGCCATGGACGACAAACTCAACGGGATCTTCGTGGGCACGTGGGTGCCCTCGATCCTCGCGTTGGGTGCCTTCCTCGTCTCCTCTCAGCAGAAGAGGAGTTGAGATGAGTCAGGGCGCACTCTTTGCCTTCGGCTGTGTGATCTTCTTCGTGGTCGCCACGGGAAGTTTCATGTATGCGATGATGACCCTTCGGGAAGCCGCCGACAAAAATCGATGAGAGCGAGCGGTTCGCTCGCTCGTTAGACGCGCGGGTGGTGGCAGGCGACGAACTGACCTGGGGTCACTTCGCGCAGTTGTGGCTCTTCGGCCGAGCACTTTTCGGATGCGGCAGGGCAGCGTGTGCGGAACCGACAGCCGGACGGCGGATTCATCGGTGAAGGTGGCTCGCCTTGCAGGGCTACGCCGTCACGTCGCTTCGTTGGATCGGGAAGCGGAACCGAGTCGATGAGTGCTGCGGTGTAATGGTGCGCAGGCTTGGAGTAGATCGCATCGGGTGAACCGATCTCACACACCTTGCCGAGGTACATCACCATGATTCGTGAGCTGACGGCCTTGACCACCGCCAGGTCGTGGCTGATGAAGAGCATGGTGAGGCCGTAGCGCTCCTTCATGTCCTGCAGTAGGTTCAAAATCTGTGCTTGGATGCTCACGTCGAGTGCGCTCACCGGCTCGTCACAGATCAGCATTCGTGGTTCGAGCGCCAGGCTGCGCGCAATTGACAGGCGCTGACATTGACCACCGGAGAACTCGTACGAGTGACGCTCCAACACTTGGTCGGGCTCGAGGCCCACATTGTTGAGCAGCTCGCGAACCTTCGCCTCGCGCTCCTCATTATCGCCCTTGTTCCATACCCACAGCGGCTCGCCGATCAGGTCGCGCACCGTCATGCGCGGATCGAGCGAAGAGATGGGGTCCTGGAAGATCATCTGGATTGCGGTGCGGGCCTTGCGCAGGTCCTCGCGTTTGAGCGTCGTGAGGTCGGTCCCTTCGAAAGTGACGCTGCCTCCATCGGGTGATGGCAGTTGAAGTACTGCTTTGCCCAAAGTGGTCTTGCCACAACCGGACTCGCCCACGATGGAGAGGGTCTCGCCCTTCAAGACATCGAAGGACACATCGGAAACGGCCTTGACGACGCCGCCCGGAACCTTGAATTCAACGCGAAGATCCTTCACCGTGAGCACGGCATCGGGAGAGTTGCGCAGGTGGGCGTAACCGGTCATGACGACTTCCTCGCGATAGTGCTGCCGAGCGGATACCAGCAGCGATACAAGTGTCCATTGCCGGCGTCTTCGAGCTCGGGGCGATCCTGACGGCACTTGTCCTGTGCGTAGGAACAGCGGCTAGCGAAACCGCAGCCGTCGGGGCGATCGGTGGGGTTGGGGAGACGACCCTCGATCACGGGTAGACGCTTCTCCGTGGGCGCATCGATCTTCGGGATCGACTTCAGCAGTGCCTCGGTGTAGGGCATCTTCATGTTGGCGAAGAGCTCCGTTGTCGGAGCCATCTCGACGATCTCTCCCGCGTACATCACTGCCACGAAGTCGGTGTTGTTGGCCACCACGCCGAGGTCGTGGGTGACGAGCACCATCGACATCCCCAAGTCTTTGCGGAGGTCAGCCAGCAGATTGAGGATCTGCGCCTGCACGGTGACGTCGAGCGCCGTGGTGGGTTCGTCGGCAAACAGCAACTTCGGGTTGCAAGCGATCGCTGTGGCGATCATCACGCGCTGACGCATACCGCCGGAGAGCTGGTAGGGGAACTTGCGAAGAACTGCTTCAGGATCGGGAATACGCACCTTGGCCAGCAACTCAGCGCTGCGCTTCATCGCATCCTTCTTGCTCATGCCTAGACGTACGCGCAGCCCCTCGGAGATCTGGGTGCCAATCCGACGCACAGGGTTGAGGGCGGTCATCGGGTCTTGGAAGATCATCGCCATGCCGGTGCCGAAATACTCGCGCACCTGCACGCTGTCGAGTGAGGAAAGTTCGTGGCCGTCAAACATCACGGAGCCACTGCGCTCCACATTGCTGCCGCTGAGCAGACCCATCGCTGCGCGCGACATGACCGTCTTGCCCGAGCCCGACTCGCCGACGATGCCCACGCTTGCTCCCGCGGGGATGTCGAGATTGACGCCGCGGACGGCTTCAAGTAGGCCACGCGGGGTGCGGAATCGGACGACAAGATCCTTGATGGAGAGCAGGGCGGTCAAATCTTTCCCTCCCTCAAATCGAGACGCGAGCGGAGATGATCTCCCACCTGATTGCACGCAATCACCGAGAGGGCGAGGACCGTGACGGGAACGTACATCGAATGCGGCAGGTAGGTGAACTCGCCCGCCACGCGGGCGATCATGGCCCCCCACGACACACCGTCAACAACTCCAACTCCCAACAGTGAGAGCGAACCTTCGGCCACGATTACCACACCGATGGCGAGGAAGCCCACCGAATAAATGGCTGGTAGCACGTTCGGCACGATGTGCTTGAAGATGATGTCCTTGTCGCGCATGCCCATGCTGCGGGCCGCAACCACAAACTCGCGATTGACCCAGGCCAAAGTCGCACCACGGGCGATGCGACCGAGGATCGGGATGATCACGAAGGTAAGCGACAGCATGATGACGAAGATGCGCCGGTTGGACGAGACCGGGATAGACGGATCGGGGCTGGTAGCGAGTACCGCCACGAGGGATAGCCCGAGGACGAGATTGGGGATTGAGAGGATGATGTTGAACAGCGTGCTCACGATGCCGTCGAACCGACCACGCACGTAGGCCGAAATGATGCCAATAGAGGAGCCGATGAGTCCGCCGACGAGCACAGAAACCAAAGAGATCATCAACGACACGCGCGTCCCATTGACGACGTTCGACAGCAAGTCGTAGCCGTTCGAATCGGTGCCGAGTAGATGACCTGGCGAAAATGGTTTGACACCTGGCGCAGCAAAGTCTGCTTCTCGCGGGTCGGGCAGAGGGAGAAACGGTCCGACCACTGCCAGGATCGCGATGATGGCAAGCCAGGTCGAACAGACTTTGGTGAAGAGATCCATCCGTCGGAAGGCGCTACGCACGGCGGCGCTCCCTGGTGCGTGGATCGACAAAACCAACCGCGATGTCCGCAAGCGTATTGAACAATACGAAGCCAACCGCGAGAATCGCCACATACGACTGCAGCGCGAAAAACTGTCGTGAGAAGATGGCTATGCCGATCTCCGAACCCAGACCGGGAATAGTGAAGAGTTGTTCAATCACGAGTGTGCCGCCCATAAGAGCACCCATATTCAGGGCAAAGCTGGTGAAGAGGGTGACGGAGCTCGGTCGCAACACATGCGAGAACAAAATACGCTTGTTGGAGAGCCCCTTGGAGACTGCCATGGTGACGTAGTCCTCGCGGAGAGTCGCAATCACATCCGCGCGCAGGAGTCGGGTGTAGGTGGCAATAAGTGGGATGGCGAGCGACGCCACGGGCAGGATCATCGTACGAAAATGCTCGACGAGGTTTTCACCGGGCGAGACATAACCGAGGGGCGGCAGCCATGCGAGTGTGACACCGAAGAATACGGCGAGGAGCAGGCCGAAGACGAAGTTGGGAATAGAGGAGGCGGTGAACAGACCGTAGGAAATCGCCTTGTCTGAGCGCTTGCCACTGCGGTAGGCGGTGTAGATGCCGAGTGGTACGGAGACAACGAGTGCGACGACTTGGACATAAAACATCAGCTGGAGCGAGATGGGAAGTGCCGAGCCCACTTTGTCGGCGACTGGGGTGGTGCCACCGCCGGGCGACACGATCGGACCGAAGTCGCCCGCCACAAAGTCGCGGAGCCAGAGCAGGTAGAACGTGACGGGATCCTTGTCGAGCCGAAGTTCTTTCAATCGGGCTGCACGAGAAGCCTCATCAAATCCGCCCGCGTAAATCTCTGCAAGCCCAACAGGAAGGAGGCGCAACAACAGCGAGAGAAAGAGCGTGGAACCGATGACCACGACGACGGCTTGGCCCAACTGGCGCAGCACAGAACCGAGCGCTCCTAGTCGTTTCACGTGCTCACCCCCACGAAGATATCCCCAATTCGAAGTAACCAGAGCATATATGAAAATTGCCTGGGGTGGAAATCCACCCCAGGCAATTAATCAACTTACTTGAGGATGATTAGTTCTCGATGTAGACGCCAGTCCAGTTGACGCCCGAGTTGGTCATCGCGCGACCACGACCGCCAGAGGCGAGCGTGAACGTGTCGAATCCCTTCATGTTGCTGGTGAAGCCATACACATACTGGATTGTTGGCTGCGGGAGCACCATGGCGTTTTCCTGGATGTACTTGGTGGCGGCTCGCAGTTTGTCGCGACGCGCACTGGTCGTGTCGAACTGAGCAGCCCAAACGAGCGCGTCCTGAGTTGGATCGCTGAATCGAGCTGGGTTGATCAGACGTCCGAAACCACCGAGTAGCGGTCCCACCGCAGACTTCAGCGTGAGGTTGTTTGGAGCTGAATAGCCATTCGATTGCAGGAAGGGCAACGTGAACGACGTGCCCGTGCCCTCGAAGAGGGTGGTTGGGTACATCTGGTACGTGTTGACCTTGCCGGATGTCGGTGGGGGGAAGGCTGTCGACGTGATGGTCGCGGTGTCCTGCGTGAGGATATTCACCGTGATGCCGGCCTTCTTCATGATTTGGGCAAACGCCTTAGCGCTGGCCTGGGCCTCTGCCGAAGTGTCGGCCGGAAGCTGGAACGCCAGGTCCTTGCCCGTGTCCTTCTTGTAGGCGGCAACGGCAGCCTTGGCTTTGGCCAAGTCGTAGCCGATAAAGCCCTGCTTGTTGTACATCACGTTGCGCTTGCCGACGATCGAGTCGTTAATGGTGCCCACACATTTGCCCTGGAAGCAGTTGCGCTGCTTGTAGAACGTCTCGCGGTCCATGGCATAAGACACGGCCAAACGGGCGTTCTTGTTGTTGAACGGCTCGATGGCGGTATTGAACATGTTCATGGCGTAGTAGTCGTCCGGGCTGGCGATCGTCTTCAAGCTCTTGTTGGCCTGAACGTTGACGATCTGCTTGATTTCACCAGCAGAGGAAAACATGGCTGCATCCAACGTGCCGGACTTGAGTCCGTTGGCACGCTGAGTGGCCTGGTTGACATACTTGAAGTTGATCGAGTTCAGGTACGGCAATACGTTGCCGGCCTTGTCCTTGCGCCAGTAGTTCGGGTTACGCACCACGGTGACGTCGGTCTGCGAGTACTTCGAGACCATGAATGGTCCTGTGCCGCTGCCCTTGCTTACGCACTTGGATGCCGCACCTGGTGCGAGGTCTCCGCTAGAACGCATAAAGAAGCGACCCGAACCATAGAGGTACTCAGGAAGGTCGATCTGCGAGTTCCAAAGCTCGATCGCAATCGAGTCTGCGGACACCGGACGTACGTCCTTGATGTTCGCGGTGAAGGGAATTGCAGAACCGGCGGTGTGACCTACTGCTGCTGCTCCGGCTGCCTGACCCAATTGCCCGATCACAGAAGCCAAGTAGTAGCCACGCAGTGCCTGAATGTTGAGAATCACGTTGGCGACGTCCATGTTCGTGCCGTCGTGATACTTCACACCAGAGCGGAGTTTGATGACCCACGTCTTGTAGTCGGGGGTGGGGGTGGCTGCTGACGCAAGGTGCGGCACGATGCGGCCGTCCGAACGCTGCTCGAAGAGACCTTCGTATACGGACTTCAATACACCCAGTGCTGCGTTAGACGCGTTACCAAAGCAGAAGCCCTCCAAAGGCAAGGTGTTGAAGATGCCGACCGTGATGTCGCCACCCTGCTTGGGCGCAGCAACTTTCGCGGCACTCGACATCGAAGCCGGTACAACGGACGCCACCAGCGAGAGGGCCGCGATCGCGGCAATCTTGCGGGAAGCACCCTTGAACGGATGTTTCATTCTTTCCCCCATTGTGTTGCGGAAGCCCCACTGGCCCCCTGTTGAATTGCATTCAGCCTATGGGTGTCTCTCGGAAGCGTCAAGACGGATGTTGCCTTAATTGAGCCCTTGAGAGAGGTTTCTCAAACGCTTACTCTGATGGAGGGTAAACCTAGCGAGCGCTAGGTTTACCCTTGCATCGTGCGCAATTGCTCCACGGGAATGTGGCAGCGCATGAAGTGGCCGGGGCTCACTTCTCGAAGTTCCGGCTCTTCCGATGTGCATTTGTGGGCAAGCCCGCTGGCGGCCATACGCGGACAACGGGGGTTGAGCACACAGCCCGTCGGTGGGCTGGCTGGGCTCGGTACTTCGCCGCCCAGGCGAATTCGTGCGCGAGGCGAGCCGTCGATGGCGGGAACGCTGGAAACTAGCGCTTCGGTGTACGGGTGGTGTGGCCCATTGAAGACCTCCTCGGCTGCGCCGAGTTCCATGATTCGCCCGAGGTACATCACCGCGATGCGGTCGGAGAGATAGCGCACCACGCCGAGGTCGTGGCTAATGAACACGTAGCTCACGTTTTCATTCGCCTGGAGATCGGCAAGCAAATTGAGAATATTCGCTTGCACACTCACGTCGAGTGCGCTCGTCGGTTCGTCGCACACCACCAATTTCGGGCTGCCCGCGAAAGAACGAGCGATTGCTACACGCTGTTTGAGGCCACCGGAAAGTTGAGCCGGGCGAGCGGAGTGCAGCACCGGATCCACGCTCATCGAATTGAGCAACTCCTGTGCACGGTCTTCCGATTCGCGCTTCGGCTTGCCCGCGAGCTTTTCCACGGCGCGGGCCACGATGCGCGTGACGGAGTGGCGTCGGTTGAGTGCAGAGTCGGGGTTTTGAAACACGATTTGTACTGAACCCACCTCGTGTGCCGTGCGGTCTGCAATTCCCTTGCCGAGCTGGCGGCCTTCGAGTGTGACGATGCTTCCCTCATCCGGCTCGAAGATGCCGAGCAGAGTTTTGGCAAGCGTGGTCTTGCCCGAACCGGACTCGCCAACAAGGCCGAGCGTTTCACCGCGAGCAAGAGACATGGTGACATCAGTGAGCACGCGGACTTCCTGGTCGTCTTGGCTGAACGTCTTCGACAAATGCGCAATGGTGAGCAGTTCTTTGCTATGGGATGAGTCTGTCTTTTGCTGCAGCGGCGCGGAGCCAACCGTGCGTGGCAGATTGACGGCTTGCTCGTTGAAATGGCAACGCGAAAAGTGGCCATTGCGCAAATCGACGAGCGGTGGAGGCGTGGTGCGGCAGACGTCTTGGGCAATCGCGCAACGGTCGACGAACACACAGCCCGGAAGTTCGCTGCCGAGTGGCGGCGGGGTACCGGGGATGGTGTCGAGGTGGGCAAGGCGCTTGTGCAACCCGCCGCGCGGGATGCAGCGCATCAAGCCGACGGTGTAAGGGTGATTGGGATTCTGCAGGATCGTCTCGGTCTCACCCTCTTCGACGAGCGCACCCGCATACAGCACGCCGACCCGATCGCACATCGAGCGAATCACGCCAAGGTTGTGGCTGATGAACAAAATCGACGTTCCCGAATCCTTAATCAAACCGCGCACGAGATCGAGGACTTCGGCCTCCACCGTGGCATCCAGGCCCGTGGTGGGCTCGTCCAGAATGAGGAGTCGCGGGTTGCTAGCAAGTGCCATGGCGATGACCACGCGCTGTGCCATGCCGCCCGAAAGCTGGTGGGGGTAGCGCCGCATCACGCGCTTGGGGTCGGCGATCTGCACTCTCTTCAGCGCCTCTTCAGCGAGTTCGAGTGCTTCCTTGGAACCGTGACCGAGCATGGTGAACGACTCGGCGACTTGTTCTCCGATGCGAATGGTGGGGTTCAGTGCCGCGATCGGGTTCTGGTACACCATGCCGATCGCCGAGCGACGCATCTCGCGAATCTCCGCGTCACTCACCGACGTCATGTCGCGACCTTCGAACAACACCTGCCCCGAAACGATCTGGCCGTTGCGCGGGAGGTAACGCATCGAGGCATAGGCGGCCGTCGACTTTCCGCAGCCGGACTCGCCTACGAGACCGTACGACTCGCCCGGCTTGATGGCAAAAGAAATACCGCGCAACACATCACGATCAATACCGCGAACGGTGTAAGTGACGCGAAGATCTCGTAGCTCGAGTGTGGGAGTGCTCATATCTCGAACGCCTCCATGATTGAGTCGGCGATGAGGTTGATGCCGATGGCGAGTGTGGCGATGGCTCCAGCGGGAAACACTGTGGCCCACCACAAATTGCCGAAGATGCCGCTGTAGTTCTCCGCCACCTGCGAACCCCAGTTAGGGGATCCGAGCTCCACGCCCACGCCAAGGAACGAGAGCGTGGCGATGGCGAACACGGCGTAGCCGAGGCGGATGGTGAACTCCACGATGATCGGCGGCAAGACGTTGGGGAGAATTTCCACGAAGAGGATGTGCGGCATTTTCTCGGTGCGCAACTTTGCCGCGGCCACATAATCAAGCTCTGCCTCGTAGAGCACGGCTGCGCGAACCGTGCGAGCAATGATCGGCGTGAACACGAAGCCGATGATCAAGACGGTGATCACCTCGGACTGTCCTTCGAGAGCGGCGAGTGCGAGAAGTGCAATCACGATCACGGGAAGTGCGCTGATGGCATCAAGAATGCGCATCACAATGACGTCGAATCGTCCCTTCATGTAACCCGTGAGAAGCCCGAGGGTCGTGCCGAACAGAGTTCCAATCGCCGTGGCACTAAACGCCATGAAGATGATCGGCCTGGTGCCCGCCACAACACGTGAATAGACGTCTCGACCGATGTTGTCGGTGCCGAACCAGAACTCGTCCGACGGTCGTTTGTTCACGTTGAGGACATCTACGCCACCGGGTTCGAATCTGGTGAGAAAATTGCCGAAGAGCGCCGCGATCAACCACATGCCGAGAAGCAGTGCGCCAAGGATGAACGCTGGATTGCGGCGCAATTGGGCGAAACGTTCCTTGCGGATGCGCTTGCGCTCGAGCACCGCGGCTGCGCGGAGTGCGGAGGCCTGGGTCATCGTTCGATTCCTTGACGAATTCGCGGATTGAGTACGGCAAACAGAATGTCGGCGATCAACTGTGCGAGCACGATGACCACTGCCACGATCAGCACCGATGACTGCAGTACGGGGTAATCGCGGTACTGCACAGCCTTGATCAGGATGGTGCCGAATCCCGGGTAGTTGAACACTCGCTCTACCGCCACCAGACCACCAATGAGGTATGGAACCTGACTGGCGATTACGGCGATCGAGGGGAGCAACGCGTTGCGGAGCACGTGCTTGTTGACGACTTTGCGACGTGGCAGACCTTTTAGTGTCGCCGTGCGCACGTAGTCGGAATCGAAAGCTTCGATAACTCCGGCGCGAGCAATGCGTGAGATGTAGCCGAAGAGCACCAGTACGAGTGCAATCGACGGCAAAATCAGGTGGTAGACGTACGTCAGCAGACCTTCATCCGGTCCGGGGTATGCGCTCGTGGGCAACCATTTCAACCGCACGCCAACGATCAGTACGAGGAGCACTGCCCAGACAAACTCCGGGACCACCGCAGCCGAAAGACCGCCAACCGTGATCACGCGGTCAACCGGCTTGCCTCTCATCACGCCGGCCGTAATGCCGCCGATGATGCTCAACGGAACCGTGAGCAGGAATGCAATCGCCGCAAGTCGCAATGACAGGCCAATGGCTGGGAGGATGTAATCCACGACTGGCACTCGGTGCTGGATCGAATTGCCGAGATCACCCTGCAGTGTGTTTGAGAGCCATGTCCAGTACTGGGCAAGTAGGGGACGATCAAGGCCGAGATCCTTGCGCAATTTGGCGACGTTTTCCGGTTCGGCCAAGTTGCCGAGAATGCGCGTCGCGGGGTCGCCGGGGAGGATGTTTGTCATGAAGAAGATCGCCGTCGTCACCACGAAAACGGTGAGCAACGCAAGTCCGAGGCGCTTGGCGACGTACTTCAGCACGCGGTCATCCTAGGTGACGCATGTCCCATGCAAAAACAAAAATCATTGTTTCGGAAACATTCACGCGATCGCGAAATGCAAAAGAGCCGGTGCACCGAAGTGCACCGGCTCTTTTAATTACTGAATGGTTCAGACGTTACGAGCCGAAGCCGATTCGAACTGAGCCATGCCGTTGGCATAGACGCCGGTGAGGCCCTTGCGGACAGCGCCGGTTGCTACGTCGAAGTACAGGAAGATGTACGGCGAGTCTTCGAGGGCGATTTCTTGGATCGTCTTGGCAGCTGCCTGACGGTCCGCCTCGGTTGCTCCCGTGACGAACGCCGTGATTGCGGCGTCCATGTCATCGCTCTTGTACTGGGCGGCATTCCAGTCGCCCGTGGACTTGATCACGCGGTTCAAGACCACGTCCGGCGAACCACGGTGACCGAAGTCGGTGATGCCGAAGTTGGACTCGAGCCAGTAGTTGCTCTCCTGCTTCTTCGACTCCTGGGCTGACCAGGGCTCGGTGTAGTAGGAGTCCGCTTGCTTGATCGTCACGTTGATGCCGATCTCTGCGAGCGAGCTCTTCAGGAACGGTGCCAACAGGTTGATGTCGTCGCGCGAGTAGCTCGACAGATCGACATCGAAACCTTCGCTGCCGGCTTCCGCCATCAGGGCCTTGGCCGCCTCGAGATCGATCTCGCGCTGAGCCACCGAGGTGTCCTTCAGCGTCGGGTAGGCATCGATGATCGAGTCGTTACCGAGGACGCCCTCACCAAGGAGCACGCCCGACAGATAGTCGGCACGGGCCAAGGTGAGTGCAGCAGCCTTGCGGATGCGCTTGTCCTGGAACGGACCGAAGTCGTTACGCATGTGGACCATGAGGTGCGAAGCCGACGGCACACGCACGAGCTCGACGACGTTGGTGTCGACGGCCGCTGCGGTGGACGGGTTGATCTTCGCGACCACTGCATCGATTTCGCCAGCGGTGAGCTGAGCAACTGCAGCATCGGCCGAGTCGAACTGGATGAGCTCCAGCGAATCGAATGCCGGGATGCGGTTGGTGTCCCAGTAGGCGTCGTTGCGGGTGAACGTGGTGCGGTCGCCCTCGGTGTAGGTGCCGAGCACCCATGGGCCACAGCTGTTCATCGTGGTCTGCCAGCCTTCGCCAGCTGCTTCGCCACTCTTGATCATGATCAAGCCGTAGGTGGTGCTGGAGATCAGGTTGGGCAAGGCACCCGTGGGGGCCGAGCACGCAATCTGGATCGTTGAGTCATCAACCTTGGTGACACCAGCTGCCTCGAGCACGCCAGCGAAGGTGCCGGCCTGTGTGGAGGCGTTTGCCTCATCGAGGTGCGCGGTGAGCGAGTAGACGACATCGTCCGCGGTGAGCGGCGAACCATCGTGGAAGGTCACGCCCTGGCGGATCTTGATCGTCCAGGTGGTGCCACCGTCGGTGGACTCCCAGCTCTCGGCGATGCGCGGTTCGAGCTCGCCCTTGTCGTTGTTCCAGATCAAGTACTCACCCACGCAGCAAAGAACCTGCAGCGAGCCCTGGTCGTTGGTGGTGAACGGCGTTGGAGCGTTGGCTACCTTGCCGCCACCCACGCGGAGCGTTCCGCCCTGTGCGACTTCGGCAGTGGTCTCCTCAGTGACCGCTTCCTCGGTGGTGTCATCGCCACCGCATGCGGCAAGACCGAGAAGTCCTGCACCCACGCCGGTTGCGGCAACACCCTGAATGAAATGACGACGCGACAAGCCACGCGGTGTGGTTGCAGCATCGAGCTTGTCTTGCTCAATTTCTGACATGTATCCCCCTGGTAGTAGTTACCTGCTCCCGACACAGTAGTCATTCCCGGCAGGGGTTTGGCAAGAACTTTTCCTCAGTTGGCACCGAACACGCACATATGTATGTATGTGCTCCCTGTGAAGATGGGTACCACGGCAGGGCTGAGTCCTCAGGTGGCGCCATAGTCTCCCCGTATGCGGCTAGGAGTGCTAACAGGCGGAGGGGATTGCCCCGGCACCAATGCGGTATTGCGAGCCATCACCCGCAAGGCGGCGAGCGATTTGGGCACCACCGTGATCGGCTTTCTGGACGCGTGGGACGGGGTGCTCGAGGGGAGAACGGTCGCGCTGACTACCGATGTGGTTCGGGGAATCCTGCCGCGTGGCGGCACCATCCTCGGTACCCGGCGGGGGAGCCCGCTCGATTATCCCGACGGGGTCGATCGGGTGAGGCAAGCGCTCGCCGAGCACCGGATCGACATGTTGATCGTGATCGGTGGGAACGGTTCGCTGACGGTTGCCTCGATCCTCCACGACGACCACTGCATTCCGATCATTGGTGTGCCGAAGACGATCGACAACGACGTGATGGGAACGGAGTACTCGTTTGGTTTCAACACCGCGGTGCAAATCGCCACGGATGCCATTGATCGGCTACACACCACCGCCGAGAGTCACGACCGAATCATGGTGGTGGAAGTGATGGGTCGAGAGGCGGGATGGATCGCGATGCATGCGGGTCTCGCTGGCGGGGCGACAGCGATCGCAATCCCTGAACAACCATTCGACATCGAAGAGCTTGCGCGATTGGTTGCGCGACGACACGACCGTGGTCGATACGCGTCGGTGGTGGTACTAGCAGAAGGGGCAATGCCGATTCCCGGCTCGCTAGATGTGCCGACGCGAGAGTTGGATGAATTCGGTCATCGTGTTTACGGCGACCTTGCTTTGCATGTCACGCCGAAGTTGGCGGAGCTGACGGGGTTCGAAGCGCGAGTAACCCAACTTGGTTACGTGCAGCGTGGTGGCACACCAACGAGTTTCGATCGCGTGTTGTCGACGCAATACGGCCTCGCTGCCGTGGCCGCTGCGATCGACGGAGCTTCCGGGACGATGATCTCGCTCTCGTGCGGTGAGATGACCCGTGTTCCGTTGTCGACGGCGCGTGGTGTGTTGAAGCGCGTCGACGTCAGTCAGTTCGCCGAACTTGCGCCGCTGCTTGGCTGATCAGTTCGGCGGGCCGAACTGCTGTGTTTCTCGTCAGTTCGGCGGGCCGAACTGCTGTGTTTCTCGTCAGTTCGGCGGGCCGAACTGACGGTCACCCGCGTCGCCGAGACCGGGAACGATGAACGCGTTCTCGTTCAGTCGCTCGTCGACCGAAGCAGTGACGATGTGCAAGTTCATGTCGGACTTCTCAAGATGAGCGATGCCTTCCGGTGCGGCAAGCACGCAGGCAATCGTGATCGGCTGCGGCGCACCACGCTTGGCAAGAATTCGGCAACCGTGTTCGAGTGAACCACCGGTGGCAAGCATCGGATCAAGTACCACGCAGTGTCGGCCAGCGAGATTGTGCGGCAGCTTGGCAACATATTCACTCGGCTCGTGGGTGTGCTCATCGCGCTGAACACCGATGACGGCGATATCCGCATCGGGCAGGAGTTCCATCGCGGCGGGAAGCATGCCGAGTCCTGCGCGGAGAATCGGCACCAACACCGGGCGATTCGAGATCTTCACGCCGTCGGTCTCGGCGAGTGGCGTGGTGACACGGATCTTGTGTGTCGGTACATCCTTGGTGGCTTCTGCGATCACGATGAGTGAGAGGCGGCGCATCTCGGCACGAAAGAACTGATTCGACGTGTTCTGATCGCGGAGATGGGTGAGTGCCTCGGCGGCGACGGGATGATTGACGACGGTGACTTGGACGGGCATGGGCTCCATCTTTGCTGATCGGTAGAGTCCACCTCGGTGTCGAAATCCTCCACGAGAAGCGATCAGCCGGCCGAACCAGGCCTTCCACAACTCGACATCCGCCTTGCCCACTCTGCGCAAGATGCCGCGCTGATTTCCGAGCTCTTCGATCGAATCTGGTCGGTGAGGGGCATGGTTCCGCCAGAGATCATTACTGCCTGCCTGCACAACGGTGGGTACGGATCGGTGGCATGGTGGGGGGATCGTCCGGTCGGTGCTGCCTTTGGGCTGGTGGGTGTGCCGCTCCGGGGCTCATCAGGGATAAACCTGCACTCTCATGCCGCAGGCGTGTTGAGCGAGGTCGGCTCACGGGATTTTGGTCGACTGATCAAGCACCATCAATGGCGATGGGCGAAGGAGCACGGCTTCGCCACCTGCACCTGGACGTTCGATCCACTCGTTAGACGTAACGCGTGGTTCAACCTCGTGAAACTAGGGACGGAGGTGCTCGGCTATCACGTCAACTTCTATGGCGAATTGGTCGACGGAATCAATGCGGGTGAACAGAGCGATCGCGTCCTCGTGCGGTGGCAGGTCGAAGGTCTCGATGCCCCGCCCGCGGGCACCGTCGTCGAACCACTAGATGGCGACGACATGATTCCCACTCCTGCGGACATCGAATCGTTGCGCAAGGAGAACAGGGCCGAGTCGAGCAGATGGCGTGAGTTGCAGCGAGAGCAGTTCTTGGATTTGCAGGCCGGCGGCAAGTCTGTGGTCGGTCTGACGCGTGATTATGAATACGTGCTGCGAGGATGTGATCGATGATTCGCGGAATCGAACTGATCGATGCACGGATCGATCTCGTATCGCCGTTTCGCACGTCGTTCGGGACGCAGACCTACCGCGATCTGCTCTTCGTGAGAGTGCTCGATGATGATGTCGAGGGTTGGGGTGAGTGTGTGGCGATGTCCGAGCCGGGCTACTCCTCTGAATACATCGATGGATGTCGGGCGATGATCGAACGGTTTCTTCTGCCGTTCGTTGGTCCGCAGACCAGCGCGGAGCAATTTGTGGAACGAGCAAAGGAAGTGCGTGGCAACTACATGGCGAAAGCTGCAGTAGAAGCTGCATTACTCGATCGCCAGCTTCGACTTGCGGGGCAATCGCTCGCCGAGTATCTGGGGGCGACGAAAGACCGTGTGGCGAGCGGAGTGTCGGTGGGGATTCAGTCGTCGATTGACGAGTTGATCAAGGTGGTCGGTGGATACTTGGCAGACGGGTACCTGCGCATCAAGTTGAAGATCGAGCCTGGTGCGGACATCGAGCAGGTCCGTGCGGTTCGCTCGACGTTCGGAGATGATCTTCTGCTGCAGGTGGATGCCAATGCTGCCTACTCGGTGGGCGATGCTGCTCATCTCGCCAAACTCGACGAATTCGATCTGCTGTTGATCGAGCAGCCGCTTCCCGAGGAAGACGTCGTGGGGCACGTGGATCTGGCCCGCGCGGTACGAACCCCGATTTGTCTCGACGAGTCGATCACCTCGTACGAAGTGGCTCGCGGCGCACTCGACATCGGTGCGTGCTCGATCATCAATATCAAGCCGGGACGCGTGGGCGGATTTATCGAGTCGAAGCGGATTCACGACCTCTGCCTCGATCGCGGAGTTCCCGTGTGGTGTGGCGGGATGCTCGAAACCGGCATTGGACGTGCGGCAAACCTTGCTCTCGCGGCGCTGCCTGGGTTCACGTTGCCCGGCGATACGTCTGCTTCCAGTCGCTATTTCGCCGAGGACATCACCGAGCCATTCGTGCTAGAGGGTGGACACTTGGGTGTGCCTACTGAACCCGGCGCTTCGCGTCACCCATTGGCGGCGCAACTTGAGAAAATGGAAGTCAGACGGACGAGTCACCACCTTTAATTCGTCTGACTACCTACTCGTCTGTCTACCTAGATAATGAGTCGGGGAGGGGGGACTTGAACCCCCGGCCTCCTGGTCCCAAACCAGGCGCGCTACCAACTGCGCCACCCCCCGGGTGAT
>Ga0129336_10000581_pt1 | contig 21590 bp, 21 predicted proteins | sample CPB6_02_DNA_FD_96878 | JGI IMG/M metagenome (GOLD analysis project Ga0129336, IMG submission 96878) | Freshwater to marine salinity gradient microbial communities from Chesapeake Bay, USA - CPBay_Sum_0.6_0.2_DNA | ecosystem: Environmental > Aquatic > Marine > Coastal | place: USA: Chesapeake... | reverse complement strand
AGCCAGGATCCCCAAATAAAAGTCGCTAGGAACCTTAAAATAGTAAGTTTGATTCTTGGGGTCATAGCAGAAAGATAAGGAATTGATACCTTTGCGGCACCCTTTTTAGTCATAATGATTCATACCCCTTCCACCTCCCCCGCCCTGCAAACAATTGCAGAAAAAGTAGCAAACCAAATTCGCATAACCGACCAGGATTGCCAATTATTATTTGAAGAAGCGAGTCTTGGATTTGTTGGCACCTTGGCCAATCAAATTCGTGAGCGCAAACATGGTAACCGTGTTTATTTTAATCGCAATTTTCATATCGAGCCCACCAATGTTTGTGTTTTTAGTTGTCAGTTCTGTGCCTATAGCCGTCTCTATGCAAACCGAGAGGAAGGATGGGAATTGAGCATTGAGCAAATGCTTCACCTCGTAAAAAAATATGACGGGATTCCCGTTACAGAAGTTCATATTGTAGGAGGCGTTCATCCTAAAATGAACCTTACCTTTTTTAAAGACTTATTGGCAGCAATCAAGGGCCATCGCCCCGACTTACACATTAAAGCTTTCACCGCTGTTGAATTTGATTATATGTTTCGCAAAGCTGGTTTATCAATTGAGGAAGGATTAAAAATCTTGATTGAAGCTGGACTAGATTCGATACCTGGCGGAGGAGCAGAAATTTTTCATCCGGATATTCGGGAGAAGATTTGCAAGGATAAAGTAGATGGGAGCGGCTGGCTAGCCATTCATGAAACGGCTCACCAGTTGGGTATACCTTCCAATGCAACTATGCTGTATGGACATATTGAATCTTTCTCCCACCGAGTAGATCATATGAGTCGATTACGTTCCTTACAAGACAGAACAGGCGGTTTCAATACTTTTATTCCACTCAAATTCAGAAATAAGGATAACGACATGAGCAATGTCCCTGAAAGCTCTCTGATTGAGGACATGCGTATGTATGCGATTGCAAGAATATACCTCGATAATTTTTCACACCTCAAGGCGTATTGGCCTATGCTCGGTCGTCAAAACGCGCAGTTAGCATTAAGTTTTGGCGTAGATGATATTGATGGCACCATCGATGATTCAACAAAAATTTATAGCATGGCTGGATCGGAAGAACAAAGTCCAACCTTAACTACTTCTGAACTGGTTAACTTAATTCGTCAGGCGGGTAAAACACCCATTGAGAGAGACACTTTATATAATGTCATTAACGACTTTAGCACTCCGGCAAACTAAGCGGTACATTAATGGCTAGTCCCCCATCAGCAGTTTCCTTGTACTTATGATTCATATCCTTTGCAGTTTCCCACATGGTTTTAATTACTGCATCGAGTGAAACCTTAGCTAAATCAGGAGTACTCTGAAGGGCAAGCTGTGAGGCAGTAATAGCCTTAATCGCTCCCATGGTATTTCTTTCAATACAAGGAACCTGAACAAGCCCCCCGATTGGATCACAGGTCAAACCCAAGTGATGCTCCATGGCAATTTCAGCGGCCATTAACACCTGGCGTTGTGTTCCACCCATGACTTCGGTAAGTCCTGCAGCTGCCATGGCAGCAGAAACGCCAATCTCTGCCTGACAACCACCCATTGCAGCGGAAAGTGTAGCACCTTGTTTAAAAATGATGCCAATTGCGGCAGCAGTTAATAAAAAAGAAGTTATTGATTTTTGATCGTTCGTGTCGCAGAACGATAAAAAATACTGCAAAACAGCAGGCACCACTCCAGCCGCACCATTCGTGGGAGCTGTAACAACTCGTCCAAAGGAGGCATTTTCTTCATTGACAGCTAGTGCAAAACAACTCACCCAATCTAAGGTATAATTAAAACCATGCCCCCCAGCTGCAATACAAGCGGTCCATTCATCATACGTAGAGTATGACTTTCCTTTGAGTAATTTTTTATTTAACTCAGCAGCCCTTCTTACAACGTCCAGCCCACCGGGTAAAATTCCTTGTGTATGACAACCCTTAAAAATACAGTCACGCATAACAGACCAAATTCGATTAGACTGGTCAATGGTTTGCTGCTCGCTGCGCCAGCCCATCTCGTTTTCCATCATAACCTCGTGGATGGAGAGGCCCGTTTTCATACACCAATGCTGAAGCTCCTGTGCTGTAGAAAACGGAAACGACAATTCTACTTTTTTTGAACCATTTTGATTCTCTCCTTCTTGAACTACAAATCCTCCTCCAACTGAATAATATGTCTGGGAAAAACTACTCCCGGAGGCGAGTGTAACTAAAAAAGAAAGTGCATTAGAATGAAAAGGCAAGGATTCTGTAATCAGGTATTCAATATCCTCTTGTGGATCAAAATTAATTTCATGTAGCCCCCCCAACAGAAGAGTTTTTTGGCTTGCGATTGCTTGTAATTGTGACGCAATTTGTTCCGTAGGAAAAACTACAGGATCCGCGCCCAGCAATCCCATCTGCACAGCTGTTGCAGTGCCATGCCCTTTTCCAGTTTTAGCAAGAGAACCATATAAAAGCACCCGAATGGAGGTAACCTTTGAAACTTGTTGTTGATTTTGTAAATGCTCAAGTAATCGAAGCGCAGCACGCCAGGGTCCTAATGTATGAGAACTAGAGGGCCCTATCCCAATCTTAAAAATGTCAAAAGCCGATATTGCTTCACTTGACATACTTACTGACTTTAGAGTACATCAACTAGTTCTACTTCAAAATACAGCACAGAATCCCCGGGTATCGATCCAGCAGCATTACACCCATAGGCCAGTGAGGAAGGAATAATAAGACGAATTACTCCACCCTTCTTGATTAAGGGCAAACCTAATTGCCAACCAGGGATTACTTGCCCCAATAAAAATTGTATGGGAACTCCGGTATTCGAATCAAAAATTGTTCCATTCATCAATTTACCTGTGTAACGAACGGAAACACGGGACGTAAGTGTTGGCGTTAATCCACTTCCAGGATTAACAATTTGATATAACATTCCGCTGCTATGTGTTTGAACACTCAACCCATTTGTAGTAGCAAAGTTTTGCATCGTTGCAACTTCACTGGCAACAGTTTTAGGTGTGCAGGCTGTTTCTTTATCACAGCCTATCAGCATGCAGGACATTACCCCAAAAGAAAGTAGAAAAAATAAACTACGCATAAATGCAAATTAAGAGGATTGACGATTGATAAGTTCCAGATACCGTTGTTCGTTCATCTCCCAACGATGACGCGCTGAAAATATGACAATAAATAAAACAGTTGCCACCGCAGCGATAATAAGGACAAGAATTAAAGAAGATTGCTCCCTGAATAGAACCATTTGTGCACGGCTGTACCAGCCAGCAAAAAGGTTGGTAACCGTGGCAAAGACCAAACTAACACCTAAAGGCATGCCCACTGAAAGTTGACGAACCCAACGCTTCTTAGCCACTCTGTTTTTTTCCCAAAAATCAAGAAACGCCTTATCCTGCTCTGTTAACATGGATTGTAAAGTTAGGTCAACCTTTACGATGATGTAAAATAAAAAACCCCGCTTTAGCGGGGTTTAGAGGTCCCGAGCGGATTCGAACCGCTGTAGGAGCTTTTGCAGAGCTCTGCCTAGCCACTCGGCCACAGGACCCGTTGGAGGACTGCGAAAATAAGCAGTATTTTTGAATCCCTATGAATCCAATAGCTGCATCGGAATTGATTGTAAATAACAGAGGGGCTGTTTACCACCTGGACCTGCGCCCTGAGGAATTAGCCCCTACCGTCATTACCGTCGGAGATCCCGATCGGGTAAAAGCGGTAAGCCGTTATTTTGATCGTATTGAATTTACTTCTCAGCATCGAGAATTTATCACACACACGGGAGCGATAGGATCAAAAAGGATTACCGTTTTATCATCGGGAATAGGGCCCGATAATATCGATATTGTGATGAACGAATTAGATGCGTTGGCAAATATTGACTTAGAAACGCGCCTTCCTAAAGATAAAATAGCCAGCCTTCAAATCATACGCCTAGGAACCTCAGGTTCACTACAAGCAGATATCCCAGTAAATAGCTTTGTAGCCGCTACGCATGGACTTGGCATAGATAACCTGTTACACTTTTATCGATTCAATCAAAATGAAGAGGAGTCCTTATTAATCCAATCCTTTTTAACTCAAACACAGCTACAACATCAAACTGGATTACCCTACTTGAGTGCCGCCTCCCCTTCCCTACTAAAGCATTTTGTCAAAAATTTTCACCAGGGTATTACAGTTACTTGTCCTGGATTTTACGGCCCCCAAGGCAGGGTTTTGCGTTTGGGACTAAACAATCCTCATTTAATAAATAGACTAACGGATTTTAAATTTGGTGCACACCGAATTACCAATTTTGAAATGGAAACAGCGGCTATCTATGGACTAGGTCGACTAATGGGGCATCAATGCCTTGCATTAAATGTTATTGTTGCAAATCGGGTAACGCAAACCTTTAGTGATAATGCACCCTTATATATCGACCAGTTGATACAGCAGTTTTTAACCACCTTCTCAGAATCATTTTCATGATTTTACGATTTGAAAAGTACCAGGGAACTGGAAACGATTTTATTATTGTAGACAACCGGGATCAATCCCTGCATACATTAACAGAAGAGACGATACAACTGCTATGTGATCGACATCGAGGAATAGGAGCCGATGGTTTTATGTTATTGCAAGAAAAAGAGGGATACGATTTTGAGATGAAATATTTTAATGCAGATGGTAAAGAAGGTAGCCTATGTGGTAATGGAGGACGTTGCATCACACTATTTGCTAAAAAAGCAGGTATTGACAAAGACCAATTTAATTTCTTAGCAATAGACGGACCTCATGAGGCTCACATTCGAACCAATAATTATGTTGCCTTACGAATGAAGGATGTCAATCAAATTCAGCAACAAAAAGATGACTTTATCGTAAACACGGGTTCGCCACATTTAATTCGATTTGTACGAGGCCTCCAGCAATTAGATGTGGTGAAAGAAGGCAGAGCGGTGCGATTCAGCAAAGCATTTGCAGAAGAAGGAATCAACGTGAACTTCATTGAGCTGGAAAAAAATGAAGAGTCCTTACAAATCAGAACGTATGAAAGAGGCGTAGAAAACGAGACGCTTTCCTGTGGTACTGGTGCCACAGCCGCGGCGCTTGTATGTTATCATCACGAGAACGGATTCAATAATGTTGTTGTAAAAACCCGAGGCGGAAATCTTCAAATTGAATACAATAGAATAGCAACCCATCAATTCAACAATATTTGGCTTTGCGGTCCCGCCCACTTTGTATTTGAAGGAACAATTGATCTTTCAACAGTGAGTCATGAGTAAAATTTCAGTGCGCGTATACGGAATTTTGAGAGATGAGGATGGACGTATTTTAGTCAGTGATGAAAAGATAAGAGGTGATTTATTTACTAAATTCCCAGGAGGAGGCCTTGAATTTGGAGAAGGAACACGCGATTGCTTGGTCCGCGAACTTAAAGAAGAACTTAATCTACCTGTACAGGTGGAAGAACACTTATATACAACTGACTTTTTTCAGCGCTCTGCTTTCAATGAAGCACACCAAATACTGTCCATCTACTATAAAATAACAGCGCTAGAACCGCTCAGCGTAGACCTCAATAAAAAACCATTTACATTTAGCGAAGAATCACTAGCCCACTATCAGCAAACACAACAAATGGAATCCTTTCGCCTTATACCATGGGAGGAATTCAATCCAGCTGCAATGAGCTTACCAATTGACAAGATCGTTGCCAGAATTATAAAGAGTAGCTACTAATCTTGCATGGCCGCCTTTTTCATTGCAGCAGCTTTCTCCTTACCGAGATACCCCTCAATCAAGTTATGCACCAGGTAAACAACAGGGGTCATAAGCAAAGCAATCACAAACTTGTATAGATAATTTACAAACCCCACTGCCAGAAATAAAGAAAATGGCCAAACAAAATCATCTCCTTGCTGACTCATCCTTGTCCCCACATAGAAAGCAATGAATAAAACAACAAAACTGTCTAAAAATTGAGATACAAGCGTGGAGCCCGTTGCCCGTAGCCAAATATATTTTTCTCCCGTCCACTTTTTGATGCGGTGAAAAATGATTACATCCACCAATTGCCCCACCAAAAAAGCAGTGAGCGAACCTATGATGATGAAACTACCCTGCCCCAATACACTTTGATAAGCCCATTGCATGTTAGGGACACCACTACCTTGCTTTCCAGTAACAAAAAAGTCAGCAGGTGCCAACCAAATGGCTCCAGAAAATAGAATAAAGGCAAAAGCAATTAATCCGGCAGTCATCCAGGATAAAAAACGAACCCCTTGCTGACCATAATACTCGTTAATAATATCGGTTAAAATAAAGACCACGGGCCATAATAAAACACCAGCAGTGAGGTTAAAGGATAAATCATTGCCGAGCACCTGCAAATGAAGTGGCTCAAAACCAAGTGTTTTTTCAAGGGAAAATATCTTTACGCCAATTATTTCAGCAATAAGGGCATTGGCAACAAAAAAGCCAGCCAGTACCAGAAACAAGCGTGTACTTTTATCGCGAAGGATAGTATGAATCATAGTTGTTTTTAGGTTCCATGAAAATAGCATTATTTTGAGACCAAACTTTGCTACATGCCTGACAAATTAATTAAACGAATTCTTCCTCATGCAGGGGTACTGGTGGTATTCCTGCTGACTGCTGCAATTTTTTGTCGCCCTGCACTCGACGGAGAGCAACTGAACCAACACGATAATGTTAGTTGGAAAGGAATGGCGCAAAATGCATTTGAATACAAGGCCGCAAAGGGACATTTTCCGCTTTGGAATCCAAATTTATTCGGCGGTATGCCCAACTATCAAATCGCAATGGAGGGTAAATCTGTTCTACCAGACTTGATTCAAGTTTTTTCATTCGGACTCCCAAAACCAATGAATTTCTTTTTCCTTGCATGTCTGTTTTTCTATTTCTTATCACTCAGCATAGGCGCCAGTCCATTAATTGGGGCTACGCTCTCATTGGCTTATGCATTTTCTACCTATAACCCCGTTATTATTGCAGCAGGCCACGACACGCAGATGATTGCTACGGCGTGCATGCCCTTGCTATTAGCTGGACTGATCCTAATTTATAATAAGTCGTACTGGTTTGGCCTCTCAACAACAACCTTAGGGGCTCACCTGCTAATTGGAGCAAATCATTTACAAATAACCTACTACTTTTTGCTGATAGCCATTCTTCTCACCCTGTCGTTCGCTATTGAATGGATAAAGAGAAAAGAATGGAATCACTTAGGAAGGGCTGCACTAACAACCCTAATTGCAGCGATCCTTGCTATCGGCGGCAATGCGCTTATACTCTGGACTTCGGCGGAATACAGCAAGTATACCATGCGAGGAGGGAAAGATGTCAGCATTACTACTGATGCGGTGAAAAGTACGCAAACTTCAGGGTTAGATACCAGCTATGCATTTGAGTACAGCTTGGGTAATAGAGAATCATTAACCTTATTGCTTCCTAATGCATTTGGAGGTGGGCACAGTCGCAATTTGGAAGAAGGGTCGGCAGTTGCCAGAAAATTAATCACAGCTGGAATTGATGAGGGTAATGCAGAACAACTTGCACAAAGCTTGCCTCAATACTGGGGTAAACTTCCCTACACCGCTGGGCCAGCTTATGTTGGCGTTTTACTCTTCATCATGGGTATACTCGGATTTTTTCTGAATCGGGGAGCATTATCCAACGGTGTCTTAGCTTTTACCCTTTTTGGAGTATTTATTTCATGGGGTAAAAACTTCGCGGTCTTTAACCTTTTTCTTTTTGAGTACCTGCCGCTTTTCAACAAATTCCGGGCGCCATCAATGGCACAGGTAATCCCTCAACTAGGTCTTGCTGTTTCTACCTTACTCTTGCTGAACAATATTTTTCAAGAGAAAATTGTGCTCTTTAATAAAAAAACCGGGATCATCCTTGGTAGCCTGTTTGGACTTTTATTGTTATTATGGCTACTGCAAGATTATTCTGCTCCAATTGATGAACAGATCTTGAATGCATACACGGACAAAAATGGATCAGACCAATTAGCTCGATCAATCATTGCTGGACTACAGGAAACCAGAAGCGGCCTGTTTGGTTCAGCATTATTACGTGCAATTTTATTAACGGGCATACTAGGAGGAATACTCTGGGCCTTTTCAAAAAAATGGCTTTCGTCTGCTCCTGCAATGGGTCTGATTTTAATTATTTCAACCGTGGAGATCACAACGGTCAGCCATGATTATTTGGACCAGAGCATGTATATGTCTCCGGAGGAGTATGGCACTTCTAACTTTGCACCCAGCTCTATTGATCTGGAAATTTTAAAAGACAAGAATCCCAATTATAGAGTACTGAACCTAGCAGCCAGCACATTCAACGATGCACGAACTTCTTACTTCCATAAATCGGTGGGCGGATACCATGCTGCAAAACTCAGAATCTATCAAGACCTGATAGAAAAATATTTCAGTGCTGGGCTAAACCAAGGCATTTTGAATATGCTCAATACGCGATACGTTATCGTAAGTGACCCAAATTCTGGACAACAGTCATTGGTAAATAATGACCAGGCATATGGAAATTGCTGGTTGGTAAGCCAGTTAGTAACGGCACCGAATAAAGCAGCTGTACTGGCAAGTATCGGATCCACTAATCTTCAGGATACCGCCATTATTGAAAAGGATCTTTATAAAGGTCCTCTCAGTTTTCAAAAAGATAGTAGTGCTTCTATTTCACTGACCAAGTTTGACAATGACACACTTACCTACACAGTCAAAAGCAATTCTTCTCAATTTGCCGTATTCAGTGAGATTTACTACCCGAAGGGATGGAATGCCTACCTGGATGAAAAGCCAATTGCCTATCAACCTGTCAACTATGTTTTACGCGGTTTGGCTATACCAGCTGGAGAGCATACCATTCAGTTTGTGTTTGAACCCGACTCCTTCAAAAAAGGGAGTACTATCATGTATGCCAGTTCGTATTTAATATTGCTGGTAGTAATAGGCGGACTTGCCATGGGACTAAGGGTTCAAAAAAACAGCAATAACAAATGAAAAAAGTGCTGGCGATAGCGCCCTACCGTTTTTTACCGGCTCGCTCGGGGGGGCATCGTTATATTGAAGGCTGGTACCATGCACTTTCTCAGCAAGTACAATTAACCGTAATAAGTACAGCTGATAATACAGTTATTGACAATTGCCCTTATCGCGTACTCCCTCTTTTACCTGATTCATTTTTTAGATATGGCGATCTAACTTTACGAGCCACCATCCGTGATCTGATTCAACGCAATCAATACGAATTATTAGTTTGGGAACATCCTTATTATGCCTGGCTCGCCCACCTGATTAAAAAAGATACTGGCATCCCGTATTTACTTCGTGCACACAATATAGAATATCAACGCTTCAGGACACTTCATAAAATTTGGTGGCCGCTGTTAGCGTATTATGAGAAATGGAGTTTTCAGGTGGCCGACTCAATTAGCTTCATTAGCAACAACGACAAAAATTTTGCCATTACAAATTGGAAAGTGGCCCCTCAACGTTGCATTGATATTCCCTTTGGGATTCAAAATGATAAAATCCCAGAAAACAAAATACAGATACGCCAACAGATTAAGGAGCGTTACTCCATAAATGAAAATGAAAAGATTTTACTATTCAATGGCCCACTCGATTACAAACCCAATCGGGAAGCGCTTGAATCGATCATCCAATTTATCGTCCCAAGCCTCTTAACTCAGGTTGGCGCATTTAAGATCTTACTATGCGGCGGGCATGCCCCAAAGAATTGGAAATACCGAAAAACAATTCAAAATGGCCCTTACATTGAAGCTGGGTTCGTAGAAGATATCAACCAATATGTAATGGCAGCAGATCTACTATTGAATCCAATACAAAAAGGAGGGGGTGTTAAAACAAAAATAATCGAGTCTATATCAATGGGCACCCCCGTGTTAACAACAACCGCAGGTGCGGTAGGCATTGATCGGAACATAACTGGAAATTACATGCAAGTTTTAAGCGATGGGGCTTGGGATCAATGGGCCCCCTCAATTGCTACCCTATTGCATAATACTTCCTTTGAACCAGCATCTCTTACAAACTTTTTCATGCACTATAACTGGAACCATATTATTGAAAGAGTACTGCCCGCTTTACCGGATTAAATTTCCAGTAACTTTAAAAACTACCCACTTTATTGTAAGCCGCAAATATTCTTTGGCTAAAAAAAGACTCGCAAAAGTGTAATAGTATACTCCTTTCCCTTTGCGCCATTGCATGATTGCTAATTCATTTCGCATCATAACACGGCGTAATTGTAGCTGCTTATGAATAGCAGTGCTGGCACTTGCAATATGAACAATAGTGGTTGATGCTAAAAAATATACCGTATACCCTAATCGCTTTAATTGCTCGCACCAGAGTACGTCCTCGCCGTACATAAAAAATCGACTGTCCAATTCCTGGTTGGGCAACTTAGAAAGTGCAGCACGTCGTATCAGAAAAAAAGCTCCATTGACCCAATCAACCTCAATTGATTGGTCATGCTTGAAATATTGTCCTAACATTTTTTTACCGCGCGCAACCGGAGGAAATAGATAAAGTAGAAATCTAAATAAATCAAAAAGCTCCCAGCTAATAGAGCGGAAACGCCTCGCTGAAAATTGAATTGCTCCATCCGGAAATACCTGCCGGCATCCCAAAACTCCCACCTGCTCATGCGCTTGCATGAAAGCTGCTGAAAGGCTAATACTATCTTCCAACAGGTAGGTATCACTATTTAGCAACAAAATAAAGTCCCCCTTAGCAGCACGAATACCCAGGTTATTCCCTCCGGCAAACCCTAAATTTTTATCGCTACATAGCAAGTTGAGGGTCGGAAATTGTTTTAAAAATTCGCGAGGATCCTTTTCAGTGGAGGCGTTGTCAACTAAAATAATTTCAATCGGAACCTCCTTGGTATGATGCAGGACAGATGCTATACAATCGCAAGTAAGTTGAAACGTATTATAATTAATAATGATTACGGATACCATACTATCGATTGAATTCATAAGAGAAGAACATCAACAGCTTAGAGAGTACCCCTTTACGAAGCAAGGAAACTGGAATTTTTCTTTGGAAACGAAGGATCGATAACAAAAAAGCCGGTATAGTATGCCCTACCGCTAGCGTACGCAAAGTGGATTCATCTCTTATCTCCAAATTACGCATCAGTCGCCACCAACCGTCATAACTTTGAATACTTCGAATACAGGCACCCCCATGTTTTTTATAAAAGTATAATGCTTCAGGCACTTCCACTTCAGGATTACGGAAGCAAAAATTAGTTACCTGCGAATCATTATAGCTCATTGTAATCAGGGGGAGAGGAATGTAACGACAAGAATATCGTCGCATCATCCTAATATAAGCCTCTAAATCTACCCACCACCCTAACCGGGGATCGTATAACTCTTGCATACTCCGTCTAAACAATACCACAGTAGGAGGGCCTATTAAATTATTGGCAAATAAACGAAAAGGGTCTTTTTTAATGGATTGAAATCTCCCAATGGATATCGTTTTATTCTTTAGCTGACCACTACGCTCGTCATGGGAGTAATACCCTGAAAAAAGCACGTCTGCTCCCTCATCCAACTGGGCGGCATAATTTTCCAGCGCGTATTGATTCGTAAACCAGTCATCATCATGCATGATCTTGATCCATTGCCCAGAGGCATGCTGAATTCCTTCTAACCAATTACCAGGAGTACCTAAAGGGCGAGGATTTTTTTGATAGTGAATTGAAAACTTATAGGGAGTGCTGAACAACAACTCCTCATTGTCACGGGAACTTGAATCGTCTGTTATAATCACTTCAAAATCCTTGAACACCTGCTTTGCAATACTATCCAACAGTCGTTTTAGCAATGCAGGACGTTCATAAGCTGGTATACAAATAGATAGTAGGGGTCCCATCGGGGCTAAATTCGTAATTTTAAGGCACAGATCAGCAAAATGTTATCCCATTCGTTTTTAAAAAATGTATATCGGGGCATCTCTAACCGATTATTTCATAAGAAAGCAACAGGCTTAGAGGCATTGTCCATAGGCTGGCTGGAGCAAAAGTACCTAAAGCACCTGCCAGCAGGAAAAACAAGAGCAATCAAATTAAACGGAGGGCAATTATTTTACAATGCTCCACAGGAACTGCTACATGGGTTACAGGAAATTTTCATTGATCAAATCTATAAACAATCGCTACCCCCTAAGGCCCTAATCTTGGATTGCGGAGCAAATATTGGCCTTAGTGTGCTATGGTTTAAGCAATTGAATGCCGATGCACAAATCATTGCCTTCGAACCTGATCCCGCCAATTTTTTACTGTTAAAAAAGAATATCGACTCTTATAAACTTGAAAACATTACCTGCCATCATGCTGCCGTATGGAACGAGGATACCACTCGTACATTCTCTGCTGACGGTGGGATGGCTAGCAGCTTTGCCTCTGCTAATTCAAAAGATACCATCAGGGTAACTTGCCTTCGACTTAAAAAATTTCTTCAACAGCCCATAGATTTTTTAAAACTTGATATTGAAGGTGCAGAATGGGACGTATTAAAGGACTGCGCCGAGAGTCTTGTATCCGTGAAAAGAATTTTTGTAGAATACCATGGGCAATTTGATGAACAGGAAAAACTAATCCAGCTTTTAGAAATACTTAGAAGTGCAGGGTTTCAGTTTTACATAAGAGAGGCAGCTCCACTACACCCCACCCCATTTTACAGAGATAAACGCAAGCAACACCCCTACCAAGTTCAACTAAATATTTTTGGATTCAGGAATGAAGACTAGTGGCTACAATGTTGAACAAAGTGACAGAAACTGATGCAGCGCCTTTCTTTTATCCTCCGTTAACCGGTAATCAATATTTTGGGTAAAATAATGATGTAAATCATAAGAGACCTTTCCGGCATTTTCTGAGGCAAGTTCTGCTAACGAAAGCATCCCTAATTCATTAGCGTCAACAAATCGTTTGATAAAACCCTCCTGTAGAGGAACTACCGCAACCCAAGCAGCAAATACAAAAGGTAAGCCTGTCATCTGATGCCAGGCCTGGCCCAAATCGTATTGATAGTTGAACCGGTTATGCGCATTCAAGGCACGATCGCCAATAATTAATCCTCCGCTTCCTCCTCTAATTTCATCGATATAAGCAGAGGAAGAGGAGGGTAAAAATCTAACCTCTTTTTTCCAATGATCCCGTAATAGGATCCGAAGTAACTGAACAGAAGTACGACTTTGGTAATCTAAAAAGATAGTATCCAGGGTTTCGATTGGCTGTTCACTGAATAAACAAACGGAGGCAACAGATCCAGCGGTAGCAATACAATGCGATCCAATGATAGTGGCTTGGGGTAAACGAGGTAAAATAGCAACAGGAACCAGTCCAATATCTACTTTTCCAACCATCAAGTCCTCGGCAATTTGGGCAGGATAATTTTCAGTCAGTAGTATCTCTCCAGTAAGGGCTAATTGCGTCAATCCTTTTAATAGGGGGCGGGTATTCAAATAGTTAACGATTCCAACCCTTATCTTATCCAATTCGATTAATTTTGCAAGTGCAAAGGTAGTATTTCAAGGCTGCCCTTCCTCCTCAATATGGAACTTAATACGCTCACAGCATTATCTGCCATTGATGGTCGCTATCACAGTCAAGTACATCAATTAGATGAATTCTTCTCGGAATTCGGACTCCATAAATATCGAGTATGGGTAGAGGTTGAGTACCTGCTTGCCTTGGACCGAAAAAAGCTATTTAAACTCCCCCTTTCCGCAAGAAAGCTGCTCAAGAAATTAATTGAAGAATTTAGCCTGGAGGATGCGATTGCAATCAAAAAAATTGAGAAAACGACCAACCACGATGTAAAAGCGGTTGAATATTTCATAAAGAACAAATTACAAGAATGGGGTGCAGGGGAGTGTACGGAGTGGGTTCATTTCGGATTAACTTCTCAAGACATCAATAATACAGCCCTACCCCTTGCATGGAAACATGCCATGGAATACGAATACCTTCCCAGTCTTCTTAATTTAAAAACTGAATTATCCTTGCTGGCAAAAAACTGGCAAGAAATTCCCATGCTGGCCAGAACGCATGGACAACCTGCTTCTCCCACAAAATTGGGTAAGGAGATAGCTGTATTTGTAGAACGACTACAATATCAAATCGAACAGTTTATTGGAATCCCGTTTACCGGAAAATTTGGTGGAGCTACAGGTAATTTCAACGCCCACCACGTTGCCTACCCCACCATCAACTGGATAAAATTTGGAAATGAATTCTTAGATCATCTGGGATTGGTTCGTCAGCAACATACTACTCAAATTGAACATTACGATCTGTTAGCAGCCCAGTTGGACACCCTGAAGAGAATCAATACGATTCTGCTTGATTTCTCCAGAGATATGTGGACCTATATCTCCATGGAGTATTTTTTGCAAAAAACTAAAAAAGGGGAAGTAGGATCTTCTGCTATGCCGCACAAAGTCAACCCCATCGATTTTGAAAATGCAGAGGGAAATCTGGGTATAGCCAATGCCCTGCTTTCTCATTTAGCAGACAAACTTCCTATTTCCAGATTACAACGAGACTTAACAGATTCAACCGTGTTAAGGAACTTAGGAGTCCCCGTTGCGCATACACTGATAGCCTTTCGGTCAATAGAAAAAGGGTTGGGTAAATTGCTTCTTAATGACGCAAAAATCTATACCGATCTGGATACAAACTGGGCTGTGGTTGCAGAAGCCATCCAAACAATTTTAAGAAGAGAAAAGTATCCAAACCCCTATGAGGCACTGAAGGAATTAACACGGGGCAAACAAAAAATTGATCAAAAAACAATTCATCAATTTATCGAGAAACTTGCGGTTACAGCAGCTGTAAAAAAGGAACTTAAAAAAATCACCCCACACAATTATACAGGAATACAAGCTCCGATTCCTAGTTAACTAAGCACGATGAATTTCACTGGTAAAGTGAAATTGAATATCCGGGTTATTGGAAATTTCAGTGTTGAGAAACCATTCACTTTGTGCCAAGTAAACAGGATTACCATCCTTATCCACTCCCGTATTGGCTTGTTTAAAACGTAGAAAATCCTCCAACTTTTTTGAATCCATAGTAGTTAGCCAGCAGGCTTTATAAAAAGGAAGTGCATTAAAAACAACAGAGGCTCCATACTCGTGCAATAAACGATATTGAATTACTTCAAACTGTAGTTCACCCACACAGCCAATAATCTTTTTTGTTCCGCCAAACTGAGTAAATAATTGGGCCACTCCTTCGTCCGTCAACTGTAATAATCCCTTCTCCAATTGTTTTGTCTTTAGCGGGTCTTTGTTAACCACCTCCTTGAAGATCTCTGGGGAAAAAGAAGGAATTCCCGTAAAATAAAAGTCCTCCCCCTCTGTAAGCGTATCCCCAATTTTAAAATTACCTGTATCAAATAAGCCTACCACGTCTCCGGCATAAGCATCTTCAATTATACTTTTATCGCGCGCCATGAAAGAATAGGGATTACTAAATCGCAACTCCTTGTCAAGCCGAACATGATGAAAATATTTATTTCGTTCAAACTTTCCAGAGCAAATTCGCATGAATGCAATTCGGTCTCGATGCTTAGGATCCAAATTGGCATGGATTTTAAAAACAAATCCGGTCATTTTATCCTCGTTAGGATCTACCTGACGGGAAGAGGTTGCCCGAGCCTGTGGAGGAGGCGCAATACGAATGAACGTATCCAGCATTTCCCGAACTCCAAAATTATTGATAGCACTACCAAAAAATACGGGGGCTACTTGCCCGGCTAAGTACTTTTCAACGGATAAAGGTCCATGTACTCCATCTATGAGCTCCACATCCTCACGAAGTAGGGCAGCATCTTTTTCTCCCAACCGAACATCCAGCGTAGCATCCGACAAATTATCTACAGCGAGCGTATCCTCATTTCCTTTGGTACCAGCTTGAAATAATAGTAAACTTTTTTCAGCGATATTATAAACTCCTTTGAACTCCTTCCCGCTATTAATGGGCCATGTCATGGGATGTAATTCAATTGATAATTCCTTTTCAATCTCTTCTAATAAATCAAACCGATTTTTCCCATCTCGATCCATTTTATTAATAAATAGAATGACTGGAGTATCACGCATTCGACACACTTCCATCAAACGGCGGGTTTGCTCCTCTACCCCATTAACGCTATCCACTACCAGAATTACACTATCTACAGCGGTGAGCGTACGGTAAGTATCCTCCGCAAAATCCTTGTGCCCAGGTGTATCCAACAAATTGATCAAAATCCCTTTGTACTCAAAACTCATGACAGAAGTAGCCACAGAAATTCCACGCTGCCGCTCAATTTCCATAAAGTCGCTTGTAGCATGCTTCTTAATCTTATTGCTCTTAACAGCCCCTGCCACCTGGATGGCGCCCCCAAACAACAAAAACTTCTCCGTAAGGGTTGTCTTTCCTGCATCAGGGTGAGATATGATGGCAAAGGTTCGCCTGCGAGCTATGGGTTCCTGGTATTTCATGATGCGGCGCAAAGGTAAGCCAGCCTTTCTAATCACCGTCTGTCAATTTATTGAAAATGCCAGCCAATTTGACTCTACATTTGCAATATGTTTCGTAGAACAGTAGAGATCATATCCAGCAGCTTTAAAATGGCTGTTCAGGAACTTTGGAAAAATAAACTAAGAACTTTCCTCTCCTTATTTGGAATAACGATAGGCATTTTTTGCATCATCGGAGTTTTGGCCACTGTAAATAGTCTGGAACAAAATATTCAGAACGAAATAAAATCCCTTGGAAATAACACTATTTACATTGATAAATGGGAATACAGCGGGGGCGGCCCTGATTACCCCTGGTGGAAATTTGTAAAAAGACCCTCTCCGAGATACGTGGAGGCGGAGGAAATTCGGGAAAGGACTCCCGCCGCACAATATGTGGCCTTTCATATTCAAATTAATGATCCCATAGAGTTTGGGGGTCAGCAATTGAGTGGAGTGAATGTGCATGGCATCAACCAAGATTTTGAGAAAATTCAGGTGATTGACATTTCCAATGGTCGTTCTTTTTTAGAGCGCGAATTTGATAATGCGGCCAACGTCGGATTGATTGGATATGAAGCGGCTGAAAAACTTTTTGGAAAACCTGAACTGGCCACAGATAAATATGTGGAAGTAAGGGGAAAAAAAGTTTTAGTGATTGGTGTCATAAAAAAACAAGGGAAAAGCATGTTAGGAGATGGCGGTTGGCAATTTGATAATAGCCTCTTTGTTCCCTATCGTTTTGGACGTACGATCATGAATGAATTGAGAGCAGATCCGCTCATCATGGTACAAGGGAAACCAAACCTGAGCAGTAAAGCTGTCAAAGATGAATTAGCCGGTACGATGCGTGCAATTAGAAAATTATCTCCTACCCAAGAGGATAACTTTGCCTTGAATGACATCAATGACTTTAGTAAAGTGATAGGAGACATCTTTGTCAATGTTAATATTGGGGGCTGGGCAATTGCTACGCTTTCCCTCATCGTAGGAATGTTTGGAGTTGCGAATATTATGTTTGTTACGGTACGTGAAAGAACCAGTCAGATCGGTTTAAAAAAAGCAATTGGGGCAAAAAGCCATATAATTTTAACTGAATTTCTGTTGGAGTCTTCATTTTTGTGCATCATTGGCGGACTCATTGGGTTAACACTCGTTTTTTTACTTACTCAGGTGCTGACCAAAGCCTTGAACTTTCCAGTTTTCATTTCTACTGCAAATATGTTTTTAGCGATTGGGATTTGCATTTTGGTGGGAGTCATTGCGGGATTTGTTCCTGCCAGACAGGCTGCCCGCATGGACCCAGTAGTTGCCATTCGAAGTAAATAAACTAGGCGACAGGACTTCCCTAATTTTGCCACCATGCCCGTTCGAATTTTAGCCATAGAGTCCTCCTGTGACGAAACGTCCGCCGCAGTCTGTGTGGATGGTTGTATCGTATCTAATTTTATTGCTGGCCAGAAAGTACATGAACAATACGGGGGTGTTGTGCCTGAGTTAGCATCCAGAGCACATATGCAACATATTGTTCCGGTAGTAGACGCTGCTTTAAAAAAAGCAGGAGTACGTATGAGCGAGATCAACGCAGTGGGGTATACACAAAGCCCTGGACTGATTGGGTCATTGCTAGTGGGTGGACAGTTTGCTAAATCACTGGCCCTTTCCCAAAAAATTCCTCTGATTGCGGTTCATCATATGCAGGCTCATGTACTAGCTAACCTCATTGATTCCCCAAAACCAACCTTCCCCTTTTTATGCCTGACTGTTAGTGGCGGGCACACACAGATTGTGCAATGTGATTCACCACTCTCCATGAAAGTAATTGGTGAAACAATCGACGATGCAGCAGGAGAGGCATTTGATAAATCTGCAAAACTATTAGGGCTTCCCTACCCTGGAGGTCCGCTAATCGATCAACATGCACAAAACGGCAATGGCAATCGTTTTAAATTTCCTAAGCCCTCGATTGAAGGGCTTGACTTTAGTTTTAGCGGACTCAAAACCTCCATATTATACTTTCTTCAACAGGCTGGAAAATCGGTAACCTACAAACATAGCGATCAGACCACAAAAGCTGAACAGGAGAAATTTATTGCAGAAAACTTATCCGATATCTGCGCTTCGATACAACAAAGAATTATTTCCATCTTATTGGATAAACTGGAAAAAGCGGTTCACCAAACAGGTATTCAATCGGCTTGTCTAGCGGGGGGCGTCTCTGCCAACAAGGGATTACGAAAAGAATTTTTATCAATGGCCAAGCAAAATGGTTGGGAGGCATATATTCCTGCATTTGAATACTGCACTGACAATGCAGGAATGATAGCCATTACTGCTTATTATAAATATTTAGAGAACCAATGGAGCGATATTTCAACTCCCTCTACGGCAAGGGCTAACTGGTAAAATGGGACAAGCTACTTTTACTTGTAAGAAATTCACCATAAAACAGGATCAATGCGCAATGAAGGTGAGCACAGATGCCTGTGTTTTTGGCGCATGGGCAGCGCAGAAAATATACCATCTTAACTTACCCTCCCCTCGCATACTCGATATAGGAACAGGAACGGGGCTGCTTTCCCTGATGACAGCACAGCAATTAACCAAATTTGATATCACCGCTATAGAAATTGATTGGGCAGCGGCGATGCAGGCAAAAGAAAACATTGAAAAATCGCCTTGGAATACTAGTATTCATTTAATACATGCTGATATTAAAAATTATTTCGACCACAAGTGTTTCGATATAATTATCAGTAACCCCCCTTTTTTTGAAAGAGATTTACCGGCAAACTCACCTGCCAAAAATCAGGCATTTCATGACAGCAGTCTCACCTTAGCTGATTTAATGATGGCAAGCCGAACATTATTGAAAACAATGGGCCACCTTTATCTAATCTTACCTGCCAGCAGAAAAAATGATTTAGAGAGGAGCTGTGAATCGCTGGACTTTGTGGTAACAGCCTGTTGTAGCATTAAGCCAAGCGAGTATAAAAGTGTTTCAAGAATTCTGGTTGAATGCAGAAAGAGAGTAGAAGCAAATACAACAGTAAGAGACGATAGCCTACTTGTAATACAAGGTCAGCATAATGGATATAGCGAAGACGCTAGTAAGCTGCTTAAAGACTATTATCTAAACCTATGAAAGGCTATAGGGAGGTTGCATAATTTCGCATATACGCAAAGGAGTCAGTCAACACTCCCTCCTTTAAAATAGTAGCACGCGTTAGAAGTGGAGAATTACCTTTTATAAGCAGATCCTCCAGAATAAACTTTATTAACTGTTCGCCAAAATAGCGGCTGGCATCCCTTGGTAATTCATTGGGCAGATTTCCTACCGCAATCAAATCAACCGATCCAGAAAGATAGGGAGCCGTTTTTTGTAAACTTGCTCGGTCAACTCCGTACACGGGATCTTCTATGGTTTGATCCCCCAGATTAATAGGGATAGATCCAAACGCATCATCTGTGATATCCGCAATGGTAGCTATTCTAAAATCTGGTTGGTTTATTGCAGTTGCATCGAAAAGTCGATCCATGCCTTCTTCCCAATAAATACCATTTAATAAGATATCAGTACTGGACAGATAAGAACGAAAGAGACAAACATAATCCTGATGCCTGGCATGAAATTCCTCGCGATTGTACCCTCCTGTGATCCGATTTCGATAAAGATCCCCTCCCTTAAGCTGCGTATAAACAGGATAGGAAAAATTTTTAGCAAGGTACTCGTCCGGCTCAACTTCCCTTACTCCCATTAGGTTTAAGACTTCCATTATTCCATGTGCTACTCGGCCGGAACCCGTGACCGCAATTTTGATAGGTGGAAGTTTTATTTCAAAATAATTATGAATTAACTCTTTGAAATTCCGCTGCTTATAAACTCTTTCTAAATTAAATAATCCGGTTCTTTTCCCGTAAGCAAGTAAGCCATTGTGCGCCCCAACAACACCCGCAAAAAAACCAAATCCAATAATGCGTTGACCGTCTTCATGCTCCAAACACTCATAGTCTATCAATGTAATCCTCTTTTGAACTAAAGCATGAAATAATGATTGGTTATAAGGCTGAAGTTTCTTGGTATGGGAAAAAAACAAATAGGTTTTATTATCAAGCAAGGACTGAATGGGAACTTCTTTTATACCAAAAAGATAGTCGGCGGCAGAAAGATCCTCCGACAAAACAGCACCTGCTCGCTCGTAATCTCTGTCAGCAAAACAACGCGTGGCAGAGGGTTGAACATAGATGCGCAAGGCAGGAAAGCTTTTTAGAAGCCACTTGCACTGAGCTGGCGTTAAAGCTACCCGGTTATCTGCCGGTATTTTGCCCTCACGTATAATTCCAATAGTAGCCATAGGCGTGTACCTTTGCAATCGATCTAGCAAATTTAACCCCCACGAGGGCTAACAAATGAACTATTTTGAACTATTTGAATTGCCGCTTCAATTTGAGGTTGATGCAAAAAAAATAAGACCCAAATTTTTGGAGCTGAGCAGACGTTTCCACCCTGATTTTCACTCGCAAGAAAATGAAGTGAATCAGCAAAAGGTGATGGAGCAAAGCGCCTTAATTAATAAGGGATGGCAAGTATTCCAAGAACCCTTGGCAACGCTCCACTATGTATTACAGTTATTAGGAAAAATAAAAGAACAGGAGAATCCAGTGTTGTCCGCTGATTTTTTAATGGAAATGATGGAATTAAATGAGCGCTTAACTGAGGGGGATCAAGATCAACAACTGCAGCTAAAAGAAGAAATCAACCGTTACGAAAAAGAACTGTATGAGAGCATCAAAAGCATACTAAAAAGTCCTCCCACAGTTGCTACCGATACAGATTTGGAAAAAATAAAAGAATATTACTACCAACAAAAATACTTAAACAGAATCCAAGAGAGGATTCAACTGAACTTGAGTTAAATCTTAATTTCCCCTACTTTTGCAATCCCTCTGCCCGGGTGGCGGAATT
>Ga0129336_10000580_pt1 | contig 21599 bp, 21 predicted proteins | sample CPB6_02_DNA_FD_96878 | JGI IMG/M metagenome (GOLD analysis project Ga0129336, IMG submission 96878) | Freshwater to marine salinity gradient microbial communities from Chesapeake Bay, USA - CPBay_Sum_0.6_0.2_DNA | ecosystem: Environmental > Aquatic > Marine > Coastal | place: USA: Chesapeake... | reverse complement strand
GGAGAGCTTATTCCTTTTATTTCGAGATCCGTTTCAAAAGAATCAACTTGACGTCCAAAAGCATTCCGCCGTGCCACGACATCCAATCCCCCAAAGGATTCCTGACCAACAATTGCATCCTCAACTTTGTTTGCTAGAAGTATTAATCCTGCGCAAGATCCATAAGTAGGCATGCCATTTGCAATTCGCTCTCCAATTAAGTCAAACAAATTAAAACTTCTTGAAAGCTTGCTAATGGTAGTGGATTCGCCGCCCGGAATAACTAATGCATCAATTGCAGAAATCTCTTCGCGAGTTTTAACAGCTTGAGCGGTAGCGCCACATTCGTTCAGCGCCAAAATATGCTCTCGCACATCTCCTTGGAGCGCTAGGACTCCAACCTTCACTGGATTTACCAGCCTCGCTCTGCGAGACGGTGTGGGACTGGAATATCTGAAACATTGATGCCGACCATTGCCTCGCCTAAGCCACGTGATTGTTCCGCTACAACTTTCGGGTCACTGAAATAAGTTGTGGCTTTTACGATAGCGGCGGCTCGCTTTGCCGGATCGCCAGATTTGAAGATACCTGAGCCAACAAAAACCCCATCTGCTCCCAATTGCATCATCATCGCAGCATCAGCAGGAGTTGCGATGCCGCCAGCAGTGAAGAGCACCACCGGTAACTTGCCAAGATTGGCTACTTCGCGAACTAATTCAAAAGGTGCCTGTAGTTCTTTGGCAGCAACATAGAGTTCATCCTCACGCATTGAGGTCAATTTTCTAATCTCGCCCGCGATTGAGCGCATATGGGTTGTGGCATTTGAAACATCACCTGTGCCCGCTTCGCCCTTGGAGCGAATCATGGCTGCTCCCTCATTGATTCGTCGAAGGGCCTCTCCGAGATTTGTAGCGCCGCATACAAAGGGAACAGTGAAATTCCATTTATCGATGTGATGCGTGTAATCAGCGGGAGTTAAAACTTCGGATTCATCAATGTAATCCACGCCTATTGATTGAAGTATCTGGGCTTCGACAAAATGACCGATACGCGCTTTTGCCATTACTGGAATAGAGACTGCCGCTTGAATTGCTTGGATCATTTCAGGGTCAGACATGCGAGCGACGCCGCCTTGAGCGCGAATATCTGCTGGAACTCTCTCCAGCGCCATCACCGCAACAGCCCCCGAATCTTCAGCAATTTTGGCTTGCTCAACATTGACGACATCCATAATTACGCCGCCCTTGAGCATTTCGGCCATGCCGCGCTTAACGCGCGCTGTTCCAGTTACTGCTTTTTCGGTCATCCCCGAATTGTACTTAAGGCCGGCTATATCGCGAATTGAGGTTACTTCTGTGCGGGATCGGCTTCTGGATAAGTGAATTTAGGCACTTGGTCAGTTAAGAAGAACCAAATTTGACCCCGTTCAAACTTAGCCGCGGTTCCATCATCTAACGTCCATTTGGTTTCTAATTCAGGTGCTGTTCGCGACCAATTAACTTTAGTTACTTTTCCATTTCTCAATAAATAGGCAATTCCACTTCCAACAACATCATTCTTCGGAGTAATGCCGCCAAACTTATCTCCGTATTCTGAGGGGTAAATATCAATTAGTTGAATCACCATCATCGGTGAGCCTAATCGATTACCTTTTTCATCAAGATTTGGCTCTCCGTCAAAGTCCAATAGAAACCTGGCTTCGATATCGCTCCAGAAAATTTCATATTTAGCGTTTGGCCAATCAACTCTCGCACTCTTAATTGGGATTGCGCTTTCAGCTAAATCTCCATGTTCGATTCCGATTGGTTTAACTAAATCAATTCCGTCGGCTTTTTCGAGAAGGGCTGGTATGCGCACCATCATGGCATATGGAGGTTCGCGGTTTGGATCAGTTACATAGATTGAGGGTGGATTTCTTTCAGCGCTGAGATTTACGATATTTGCTTCGCTCAAAACTGGTCTTAACTTACTTTGCGACCCGCTATACATAAAGCCGACTCGTCCAAATTGCGCCAAGATATCAATATCAGAAATTCGTGCTGATCTAACCGGTCCAACTTCTTCAGGGTATTGAGAGGTGTAAATCGCCATTAATCTAGTTAGACCAGCCTCTACTTGCGTCACGAAAATTACATCTGCTGCATCCAGCCCTTTTTGAGGATGTGCAAAACGGGTGTCATCAAATTTGACCGCCACAATTTTGCCATTTGTACCTTCAAGTCCTGTTATAACATTTCGCTCAGGTTCCGGGCCAGCGAATGGTAAATTAGAGAATGAGCATCCGGAGAACAGTAAAGATAATGCTAAAAACAAAATACCTATTCGGCGCATAAAATTATAGAATTTCATCCTCGAAAGGATATGTAACGGGCAGTGGCGCGCGACCGGCTAATCTAAAGAATCGAATAATAAATTTCGACCTTCTATTAATTGTAGAAACCACTGCCTCTTGATGTATTGCTATAGCAGTACGCAATCTATCTGTTACTTGATCTAATTCTAAAAACAATTCTCGATGCAGATGGGGAACGTCACTTTCGTCACGCAATAATCGAAGGGCTCCAGATAACCCGCTTTCCGCTTCACTTCTCTCGAATATTTCAGCCTCCCGAGCCTGATGAGCGGCCGACATAAGAATTAAATTGGACGCGGGGTCGATTTCGGGAAGGTGCGCAATTTCTTGTGCAATCGCGGCTCGCCGCTGCAAAATAGCATCTAAATTCGCCCAGGAAGTTTCTACTCTATGGTGAAGACGATCTAGCCGATTTGCTGAAAAAGTTAGATACCAAATCAGAAGCAGAATTCCGACAGCAATAACGATCTCTAGATTCATCTCTCCTCCGCATTGGAACTGTCGCGACTGAAGAGGCGAAGCCAATTTCGAGAATCGCTTCCAACGGAAACTTTCTCATCCTCACCCCGCGCATGTAGATAGACATTCATAATTTCAGGACCAACAGTCTGCCAATCGAATCTTGCAGCTCCGTTTTTTGCGTTAATTGAAAGCAAGTCTCTTCGTTGAGCATCTCGATAAAGCGCGATTGCCCGCATAGCCAAGTCGTGACTATCCTCGTTTATAAAAGTTTCTCCGTATCTACCTGAACCCAAGACATTAGCAAATGCTGGCAAGTCGCTTGCAAGGATCACAGTTCCACTTGCCATGGCTTCCGCCAGAATAATGCCAAAGGACTCTCCTCCTGTGTTCGGAGCAACATATAAATCAATTGATTTAAAGAATGATGCCTTCTCCTCTTCCGAAAGCCTGCCTAGAAACTCCAACCTATTTCTCAAATTAGGCGAAATTGATTGCATCACTTCCAATCCCTCGCCGGGGCCAGCAATCAAAAAGCGAACATTAGGGATGTTCCTAACCAGCTCTGGGATTGCTCTAATCAGAACATCTAAACCTTTTCTCGGTTCAGAAAATCTTCCGATAAAACCAATAGTGAAATTTCTCTGCCAAGCTTTTTCAGGTTCTGCACGTTGAAAGAAGTCAACGTCGATGGCGTTAGGAATAACTATCGCATCAGTTTCTAAATGGATAGTAAGTGTCTCTCGTGCGACCTCACTCACCGCGATACGTGCTCTTAATTTTTCAATAATTGGCTCCAAGAGTGGCGCAATAACAAAAGCTACCTTCTGTTTCGGTGCGGCCGCGTGGAAAGTGCCAACCATCGGACCCTCGGCAATGGCGCAAGCGAGCAACGAAAGTGAAGGTATCGCAGGTTCATGAAGATGAAGGACATCAAATTCATTCTGGGATATCCATTGACGAACTCTCGATGCTGCCACCGGACCAAATAGCACTCTCGCGACAGCGCCGTTGTATGGAATCGCGACTGGTTTGCCAGCTGACACGACGAAATCTTCTGTTATAAATTCTTCGGAAATTGCTGGAGTCAAAACTGATACATAGTGGCCATGACTTAGTAAATATGCCGCGTGATCTTTTATATTGGCTTGCACGCCACCGGGAACATCCCAGGCGTAGGGGGAAACAATTCCGATTCTCATAAACTACCTAACTACCTCTGGGTCAATAAATATCCGCTGCTGCATATGCCAGGATGTGGGATCTCTACTAATATCTCTGACAAACTGATTAGCCAGCAATTGCGTCAAAGAACTGACTTTTTCAGATTCGCGCTCAAATCTAAGTCCAGGATCGAGAGAAAATGGACCAGAGAAATTAATGTGAATGCCAGTTTTATTGTATGCAACATAAGCCGTAATCAAAGTAGCTTCGGTACGAAGAGCCAGAAGTGCCGGACCTGCAGGCATTTTTGCCCTCGCATTAAAGAATTCAACGGAAATACCACTTTTGCTTAAATCGCGATCGGCTACGAGGGCCACCAAGCCTCCACGATTCAAGATACCCTCTAATTCTTGAATCACAGATGCCTCAATATCAAATACCTTCATACCCATTCTCTCTCGATGATCAAGAAATTTCTGAAATAATCTTTCTGGCTTCAGGTGCTCAGCGACGGTATGAACGGTCACACCTTTTGTGCAGAAATAGAGTCCGGCGTGGTCCCAATTGCCAGCGTGGGGAAGAGCAACAATCACGCCCTTACCCGAAGATGCGCCCTTTAGAAGTAGTTCTTCATTGGAGCAAGTAACTGTCCCGATGATTCGTTTCTTGCTCCAATCAGTAATTCTAAAAGTATCGCACCAATATCTCATCGCAGATTTCAAACCAGCTTTAACCATCGATTCAATCTCTTCATCGGAAGCTTTAGGTCTTACCTTACGATAATTTTCTCGAAGTCGCTTGACGCGCTTTCTATTTCTTCGATAAGCAGTTACCGCGATTTGATTGAAGATGCCTCTTGCCCAACTCTCAGGCAGTATTCGCACTAGTTTCCAAAGCAGGCTATAAACAAGATATGTTAGTTGAGCATTCATTATTTTCCAGCCCGGTGCACAACTCGAATTCGCTGTAGAACTGTAATTAGACTGAGAACCGTTAAAACTATGAGCGCAATTGGCATGGCGATTGTTACACCCAAGCCATACAAACCACTGCCAATTAGAATAATTATTAAGCGTTCAACACGCTCGGCAATTCCAATATCACACTTAATCGATAGCGCTTCCGCTTTGGCACGGATGTATGGAATTAATCCTCCAAGAAATAGATTTAATAAAAGTAGCCAAGCAATAAGGCTTTCATTCCTGAAATAGAGCCAGAGCCCGATGCAGATTGCGGCATCACTAATCCGATCTAGCGTTGAATCCAGGAACGCTCCCCACTTGGAACCATTGCTCTTGGAAATTCGCGCCATCGTGCCATCAAGCAAATCACTAAGGGCAAAGATGGTGATTAAAAGCGTTCCGATGAATAGTTCTCCGGAAGCCAGGAATGAAAAAGATGCGGCGACAACGCCGACCGCTCCGATTGTGGTCAACATATTTGCAGTTAAACCGAGCCTTAAAAGAAGCTCACAGACCGGGGTAATAAGTCGCGTTACCGGTGCCCGCAATCGATTCTGAATCATCGGGTACATCGTAGGCTCTTCTGGTGAATGCGCCTAAGGCGCGCCTCCACATTTGGCGCCATGAAGATACCGAGCCGTCACCCTCTCTTTCTCTCATTTCAAATAACCCCATCTGTACTGCGATAAATAACTCGACTACGGAGATGCTTAATCCGGATGAGATTTTCGCGCTCTTAGTTGATGCAAGTTCCGGGGTATCGAATTCCATGTTGGAACTTTGGAATTATGCTTCAGATCGCCAATATCGCAGGATTTTATTGGTGCAAGGATTAGAGAATTCTGAGAGCGACTTTGATGACATAATCTTAATTGCTAATCGCGTCATGGAAAAGATTGCAACTCCTTATTTAGTTATTCATGATGAAAATGGTGCGCCGGTCGGTTTGGTAGATCTGGAAAAAACTGAAGTTCGAAGTTATGAAGATGATGAGTTAAGGATTATGCCCTGTGACGATTCACTTCTAGATCTTATTGCAGAATTCCGCAAAGAATTTTTCGAGGATTTTCTTTTACTTGGTAAAGATGCTTTTGCAGATGGACTTTACGCGCTTGGAATTCCAATTGGTTTAAAAAGACCATTTGGTATTGCCGAACTAAATTCTATTTTGGCTGGGCTGCCCACGCACTAGCGATTTCGTCGCGACTTTCTGAGAGCAATTTGGGAAGCACTTTGGTCTGGCCGATCAATGGCATGAAATTAGCGTCCCCACTCCATCTGGGAATAACATGCTGATGAATATGCGCGGCTACTCCGGCCCCTGAGACTGCTCCTTGATTTATTCCCAGATTGAAACCGGCAGCATTAGACACCTGGCGCAGTACTCTCATAGCGGTAGCGGCTAACTCCGACATCTCCGTGCGCTCTGATTCAGATAGCTCAGTTAGATCTGCGACGTGTCGATAAGTGCAAATTAGTAGATGCCCCGGGTTATATGGGTAGAGATTTAGAACTGCATAATTCGAAGCTCCTCGATAAACAATGAGCGCTTCTTCATCGGATTTTTTCGGTATTTCACAGAATGGGCAATCAATTTCATTGCTGGGCAGCGGACGATTCTCGCCAGTCAGATATGCCATACGATGCGGAGCCCAGAGCCTCGCCCAGCGATCAGGAATTCCAACTCCAGATTCCATTACACCTGAATCCGTGTTTCTACTGCTTGGATTATTTGTAACAAAGCTTCCTTAATAGGCACGCCATTTTTCTGGTCACCATTTCGGTATCTAAAAGAAACTGCCCCGGCTTTCTGGTCCTCTTCACCTGCAATCAACATAAAGGGGACTTTCTCTGATTGCGCGTTTCGAATCTTCTTCTGCATTCGATCATCTGAAGCATCTAACTCCGCGCGAATTCCCTGCTTCCGTAGTTCAGCAACGATTTCGGCCAGGTATGGAGCGAAGGCTTCAGCAACGGGAATTGCGCGAACTTGCACCGGTGCCAACCAGGGCGGGAAGGCTCCCGCATAGTGTTCGGTAAGAACGCCAAAGAATCTTTCTATGGAGCCAAATAACGCGCGATGAATCATTACTGGACGCTGTCTTGAACCATCTGCAGCTTGGTACTCAAGTTCAAAACGTTGCGGTAATTGAAAATCCACTTGGATGGTAGACATTTGCCAGGTTCTTCCAATCGCATCTTTTGTTTGGACGGATATTTTTGGGCCATAAAAAGCCGCTCCGCCCTCATCCAAAACCAATTCTAGATTCTGTTTCTCGGCAGCCTTGCGCAAGATTTCTGTTGCTGCTTGCCAATCTTGATCAGAACCAACAAATTTATCGTTGTTTCGAGTCGATAATTCTAAGTAAAAGTCTGTTAAACCATAATCGCGTAAAAGATTTAGTACGAATGTCAATAAATTATCAAGTTCTGCAGGCATCTGGTCTTGCGTGCAGTAGATATGGGCGTCATCTTGGGTGAAACCGCGGGCCCGTGTGATTCCGTGGACAACGCCTGATTTTTCATATCTATAAACCGTGCCGAATTCGAAAAGTCTTAGCGGAAGCTCACGATAAGAGCGACCTCTGGATGAGTAAATTAAATTATGGAATGGGCAATTCATCGGCTTCATGTAGTACTTCTGGCCTGCTTTTTTTATAGTCCTATCGCTGTGCAGTTCCTCATCCATCACCATTGGTGGATACATGCCCTCTGAATACCAATCTAAGTGACCTGACTTTTCAAAAAGCGCAGCTTTGGTGAGGTGGGGCGAATAAACAAACTCATACCCTTCTTCAACATGTCGTTTGCGTGAGTATTCCTCCATCGCCATTCGAATTATGCCGCCTTTGGGATGGAAAACTGCTAATCCAGAACCAATCTCTTCTGGAAATGAAAAGAGGTCCAATTCAGATCCAAGTTTGCGATGATCACGTTTTTCAGCTTCCTCTAGAAAAAGCAGATATGAATCGAGAGCCTCTTGAGAAGGCCAAGCCGTTCCATAAATTCTTTGCAACATAGGATTCTTCTCAGACCCACGCCAATAAGCTCCAGCACTGCGCATCAATTTAAATGCCGGTATGTATTTTGTGGAAGGTAAATGCGGGCCACGACAGAGATCGCTCCATACGGCCGCTCCATCCCTTCCTAAATTGTCATAAATCGTAAGTTCGCCACCACCAACTTCGATAGCTGCCCCTTCGGCAATCTCACTGCCTTTCTGTTTAATCAACTCACACTTATACGGCTCAGCTGATAATTCCCGTAGCGCATCGCTTTCAGAGACTACCCTTCTCTTGAATCTCTGGCCATCCTTAATTATTTTTCGCATCGAACTTTCAAGTTTGGTCAAATCTTCTGGTGTAAATGGTTTCGCAGGATCAAAGTCATAGTAAAAACCATCTGTAATTGGCGGGCCAATCCCTAGACGAGTTTGTGCAAAATTTCCTTGTACCGCTTGAGCTAAGACATGCGCCGTTGAATGACGTAGAACTTGCAAACCCTCAGGCGAAGAAATAGAGACCGTTTCTATTACATCACCGTTATTGATATCGCTCCATAAATCTTTCAATTCACCATTGATCTTGCAGACAACAATCGAATCGGGCCCCGGTTTAATTTGATCTGGGTAGAGCTCTTCACAGATTTGAGTGACTTTGAGCGGCTCGGAGAGTGTTTTTTCAACTCCGTTGATTTGGAACTTAATTGATTCGCTCACGTAGCGAGGCTACCAAACCGGTAACGCAGTCCGGCTTTAGCCTTAGCGGTTTACGCGTGAAAAACCAGGATGAAGAGAATGGAGAGAACTGCTCCGATTGCGGCTATGAGGTATTTGACCCAAAGCGGAATTCCAATCCGCTGCGATGTGGCTTGTGCAATTGACTTTGTCTTTCTAATTGCATTTGCTGCCCATGCAAATTCTGTGGCCAAGATTCCCAGCCCAGCTAGCAAGACCAAAATTCCAGGGCCGGGAGCAAATAGAAAAATAGTGCCGAGCAAAGTGACTAAACCCCCAACGACGCCTATGAATACTCTCCAAACAAGTGATCCATAAGGATTCTGTTTTAGTTGGTCTCTGAGTTTCACAGCGCTAGATTACCCAAAATCCAACTATGAAACTGCGTCTTTAACACCTCTATTTCCCTAGAGTTTGGAAAGACTTTGCCATCAACTTCCTCAATACTTTGTATCTCGCGCAGACTTGAAGTAACGGCAATGGCCCGGACGCCGTCGATCTCTTCAAATTTAATCTCCTTCTCTCTTACGCCGAAATTCTCTAGCAATAGGCGCCGAGTTATACCTGGAAGGCAACCGCTAGAGAGCGGAGGCGTCATCCATCCCTCCTGTGTCAATATGATCAGGTTACAAGTTGTGGACTCGACCAATGAACCATCAGATGAAATCAGAATCGCATCATCGAAACCGCGGTTGATGGCCAAATCCCTCAAATCAAATCGCCCCTGATAATCAGTGCTCTTGTAACTCAATCCCGTCTTAATCGACGAATTAATGGTCAGGCACTTTAAAGATTTGATGGGCGGCTCGTAACTTTTATGAGTTATTGCAACGTTTCCACTTCGGTTTACGACAATTCGCAAGTGCCCCGAGGAATGATGACTTCTCGATATCTCATTTTCGACTTCTCTTTCGACTTCACCTCTAATCACGCCAATAATTCCAATCTCTTTAATCCCCCTTTCTAGCCGTTCTAGATGAAGATCTAAAGCAAACGGTAAATTTTCATAAGTCCGCAAGGTTTCAAAGACGCCATCGGCAGTTAACCAACTCTCTTGATTCATAGCCCACTCGCAATCGATATCAAGCGTCTTGCCTTGAGCTCCGTCTCCTGCCACTCTAATTCAGCATCACTCCCCCAGGTAATTCCGGCTCCGGTTCCAAAGCGAAGATATTCACCGTCGCGCCAGAAGGTGCGGATTCCAACAGCTAATTCGCAATTTCCATTTTCTGCCCATCCGAAGATTCCGCAGTAAGGCCCGCGATTCCCCTCCCATTTTTGAATCATTTTTAGCGCAGAGCTCTTTGGCGCACCGCTCACCGATCCCGGTGGCATCAAGGTTTCTAAAACTTCACCTAAAGATATGTTGCTTCGAAGGATTCCTTGAACATCTGAAACTAGATGAAAAAGTCCGGGGTGGGCTTCGACTGCATTTAGCCGAGGTGTCTTAATACTTCCAGTTTCACAGACTCGCCCTAAATCATTTCGCATCAAATCTACAATCATCAGATTTTCTGCGGAATCCTTCTCTGCGAAATTACCATCTGCTGAGGTCCCCTTAATTGGACTTGTTTTTATCGCGCGATCATGAATCGAAATAAATCTCTCAGGTGATGCTGAAACTACGTCAAGACCTTCAAGTTGCAAAATACCGGCATATGGCGCCGGATTATCTCGGAGAATGCGAGGAAAAATTGATGAAATTTCGCCGCTAAGAATTCTTGCAGAAAGTATTCGACATGCATTTACCTGATAAAAAGTTCCCGAAGCTATCTCTTCTCTGGCGCTATTTACATATTCAAGATATTGCTCGTGTTCGAGATTTGATATCCAATCTGAAAGTTCTAATTTCCCTTGGCTTGTTGGATATTCCTTCTTTGAAATATTCTTGAACTTTGCAAAGGTCCATCTTCCTTCGAACGTGCCAAGCACGGCCCAGAAACCGGGCTGAGAGAGTGATTTTGGATTGTGGCTAATCTCTTCTAGTTCTTCAGCAAGAATTCCTGCCATCCAGAAGCGATTCATACCCACTCAGGCTACCTGCGAGCCTGTTAAAGCGCGCTACTCACTTGCAAGTTGGGCGACTTGGCGCCTTACGATAGATTTTGCCCTCAAGTCATCGACTTGAAAATGCGGACGTAGCGCAGTTGGTAGCGCGGAACCTTGCCAAGGTTCAGGTCGCGGGTTCGACCCCCGTCGTCCGCTCGAGGTAAGGGAAAGAGATCTGGTGGAGTGGCCGAGAGGCGAGGCTCGGGACTGCAAATCCCGCTACACGGGTTCAAATCCCGTCTCCACCTCCATATTTCCTACAATTTAAGTCTTAATAGTTAATCTGGACGATTAGCGCAGCGGTAGCGCACTTCCTTGACATGGAAGGGGTCACTGGTTCGATCCCAGTATCGTCCACGCTCAACATCATAAAGTGGGTATTTCACCACTTCTTAAACTTCTTCTCTCTTCCATAGCTCTAAGTCTTTTGAGTTCATTTTGTGAACGTTTAATAAACAGAAAGATGTAGAAAAGTAAGAAAATGAAAACCACGCTCACAATAATTCTAAAAAATGCTATCGAGTTGAAGAGACTTGTTTCTTCTCGATTAAGGGTAATTATGGAATCACTTGTGGCATAAAGACTCCCCTGGTGGATCTCGGCATGCACGTTCCAATCTGCATCCGGCACCTCGACTGGCACTAGAACTCTAATAGCTTTTAAATCGCCAGCTTCGATAACTCCATTCCCAAATGGAATTTGAGCTCCAAAATTCAAATTTCCTAGAACTGAAGAGAGAGTCAAGAATCCAATTGGTGAAATTGGAGTCATACCTGTGTTAGTTATCGGGATAGAGAACGAAATGCCCGCTTCAGAATTTACTAGGGTTACGACACCAACGGAGAAAGCGGTGATTATTTCGGTCGTATCTCCAACACCGATTGAGATCGGAATCGCGTATCTTGCAGCTCCAACTAAGCTGGATGCATTTTGGTTTTCAGGCTCTGAGACATTCGCTGTGACTAGTAAATATGCTTCAATTATGACTCCAGTTGGCTCATCTGCAGGAGCCGTAATCTCAATTTCAATTTCCTTCACCTTGCTCTCGCCCAGTAGGAACTTGTTCTGACTAAATTGCACCCAGGTCTTTATTGGACTAGTCAAGCGATCATCCAGAACTAGGACGCCATTGATTCTTTTGGCGTAGCCAATATCTGCGGTAATAAGTGTTGGTCTATTTGATGCGCTAGCAACCTTAATTTTACGAATCTTTTTCGAACCTGGTTCGATCGTGAGCGCGAGAGCGTTGGGAATACCGGCCTGAAATGGTTCTAAATCAAATTCAGGTTGAGGAACTATCGTCACCGCTAATCCAAGTTCCGAATTAGATTCTTGCACCGTCGCAAAAGTTGCATCAGCGCTCATAAGCGCCATGGCAACCATCAGCCATATGAAGGCAAGAGCGCGATTATTCAATATGACCAAAAACCGATTTCAGAATCTCAACTTACGGTCAAGGTGGTTGTAATCGTGCTACCGGTAAGGTTTGTAGTTTCACCACCAGGTGTTAATCCAGAGGGAATTTTCGAGGTTATATAAGGCGCAAAGAGACATGCAGCGGTCGTAGTAGACCCACCCGCAGTAGAGTAAGTCAGAGCTGTTCCTAGCGTTGTCGCCGAAGTTCCGTACAAATTAAGTTGGCTAACTGCAAAAGTGCCACCGACTGGACAGCCCGTTCCTCTTGCTGCCAAGTAAGTTAACGGGTTACCACTAGTAAAACTGAAATCCAATCCCGCTGGAGTACCGGAAAATCCCGAATTATCTGGAATCGATATTGCAATGGCTGCGTTTTTGGTTGGGCCATACCAAGAACAGGCTGTCCCAACGCTCGCATCACCAGAGACATACATTGAGGCGGTCGCATCTGTACCTGTAAAAGTAAGAGTTGTAGCGGGGTTATAGGTTCCGGGAGCCGACATCGTCAGCGCCGAACTAATGCCAGATAGGACCCAGGCGCAAGTTGGTTGTTTACCTATCGATACCGAGGGGACCGTGGTCGCTGCTTTTGCACTCTCTTCTGTAGAAAAACTAAAGACGAGAGTTGAGGCTAGAAACGGTAGCGCTACATAAGCCATGAACTTCTGACGTCTCAAATAAACTTCTCTACGAATCATTTGCTGCTCCTTTTTCTTTCGCAAGACTAGAACTTGAATCTCGCGTTTTTCTCTCGTTCAACTCGCGGTCTCCTCAATTCTTAAATGAAGGGATTTTGAAGGGACACTGCTAAGGTTGGGTATTGGGATCTTTCCAATCGCAACGAAAAGCTGGGAGATCTCATGGAAGAACTAGAAGATTCAACAAATCCCAATAATGTCTTGCTTTTGGAAGATAATTCTGAAGATAGAATGCAAATTAGACTTCATTTAGAGTTAATGGGATTCGTTGTTTACGACACTCCCTCACCTATTGAGGCGAAAGAAATATTCAATCAACACGACTTTAGTCTTGTTATCATCCATCTTGGTCACAAGCAGTTAGAGTCACTAGAAACTTGTAGATGGGTGAGAGCTGCTTCAACCGTCCCGGTTATCATGCTTACTGATCGCAAGGAAATTGTTGATGAAGAAATGGTTATGAGTGCAGGTGCGGATGATTATGTTTCAAAACCGATTGAGAGCAAGATTCTTACATCACGTATTACTCAACAATTAAAGCGAGGGCAAACTCAACGTGCCCCAAGGGCCAACATTCTTACCTGGAGTGATCTCCAAATGGACCTATCGCAACATAGCTTTAAGGTGAAAAATAAAGAGGTTTTCTTAACCAATATGGAGTTTCAGTTCTTGCAATTACTGATGGAAAATCCCCACCGTGTTTTTTCGCGCAACCAAATATTAGAAGCTATCGGCGTAATGAAGGGAATAGGAACAGATCACATTGTTGACACACATGCATCCAGAATTCGATCCAAAATAAAGGCAGAGGGAGGTCCTCCGGTCATAAGCGTAGTTAGATCTGTTGGATTTAAGTTAGCAAATGCAAAGTGATTCATCCAAATCATCAATTTTGAACCCAAATTCCCATTTTTGACCGCCGCGATCAAATAATTAGCTTCTAGAGAATTTTATAATGTCACTTTTTTAGATATTTTGTGAAAAAACTAGCACTTCCTTGTATTATTGAAAATTATTGGCGGAAGGCTTCATGAATAGAACACAAATACAAGGTATAGCTTTTGCATTTTTTGCTGTGGTGCTCTTCTCGCTCTCTCTTCCCATGACCCGGTGGGCCCTCGAAAGTTATTCACCCTTATTTACTGCCACTGGTCGCGCTGTAATCGCGGCTCTTCCAGCAATACTTTTCCTAAAAATTGCTGGCGAAAGATTATTGCCGCCCGGACATTACCGAGAGTTTTTCTACACGCTGTTGGGCGCGGTATTTGGCTGGCCGATTTTGATTGCGCTTGCTTTGATGAGAACTGAGACTGCTCCAGTTGCGGTTGTGGCATCGATAATGCCACTTGTGACCGCAATATTTGCGGTGCTTCGGGGGCATGAGAATGTTTCAAGGCAATTTTGGATTGCATCAGTGTTCGGAACCTTAATCTTGATCTATTTCACGGCGAGTCGAGGGAATTTCAATACCGAGGATTTAATCGCTGATTTATTAGCCCTTGGCGCAGTTCTTGCCTCTTCGTTCTGTTATGTACAGGGTGCGGAATTAACCCGGATTTATTCAGGCTGGAAAGTGATTTCTTGGGTGGTTGTAATGGCTCTTCCCGTGACCCTCACCGCTTCGATTTACCTTTGGATCACCGTTGAATCACAGGCAATACTTACTGCACAGGCCAATATCGGATTACTCGTTATTGGATTCTCTTCAATGTATCTTGGATTTATTCCCTGGTATCGCGGGCTGAGAGATGCTGGCACTGCGCGCGGAGCACAAGTTCAACAACTACAGGTTTTTATGACCCTGGGCTTCTCGGTTCTTCTGCTTGATGAGGTTGTGCCGCCCAGCACTCTCTTATGTGCTGTTGGAATTGTAGCTGCTGTAACTTGGGCAATTTTTTCTAGACAGCATCCTAAAGTTACAAATTAGGCGGAGCTTTTAGGTATTCGGCAGGAGTCTGCGATAACTTAATTGGATTCGCGACTGATTTGGATCCATCGATATCCACGATTGGTTTCAAACCTATTGACTCCGCAAACTTAAAGGCCTCAGCAATCGTGTTGATTGGTCCGGCCGGGATCTGATTCTTGCGGAATATTTCAATCCATTCGGTGGCCGTTCTTAGTTGTAACTTCTCATTAATGAGTTTTATGAGTGAAACTCGATGTTTCACACGCTGAAAATTCTCATTGTAATTTGGGTCTGTAATATCAACTAGCTCAGCAAATTTTGAGAATTGTCGGTCATTGCCAATTGCAATAGCAATTGAACGATCTTTAGCGGTAAAAATGCCATAAGGGACGATTGATGGATGGTGATTGCCAAGCCGCTTGGGATCTATGCCGCCAGCAACAAAAGCTCCAGATTGATTAGTTAGCGCAGAAAGCGCCGAGGAGAAGAGATCGATTTCAACGAGCTGGCCAATTCCTTGTTGGTCTCGCGCTCTTAGCGCGGCCAAGATTCCAGTACAGGCGTGGAGGCCAGCAATCACATCAATTACCGCTACCCCAGCTTTAGTTGGCTCACCGGATTCATCCCCGGTTACATGCATCATGCCACTCATAGCCTGAATTAACATGTCATATCCGGGTAATTGAGCAGCAACTTCACTTGAGCCAAATCCTGTAATCGAACAATAAATTAATTTAGGTTTTACTTCCTTAAAAGTTCTGTAATCCAATCCAAATTTCGCCATTCCGCCAGCGCCAAAATTCTCTATAACGACATCAGAAGCCAGTATCAATTCACGAGCTCGAACTTGATCCTCTGGATTGGAGAGATCTAGCGCAAGGCCGGATTTATTTCTGTTTACTGATATGAAATAGGTAGATCGACCCTTACTATCCACGGGAGGCTTCCAGCCTCGCGTCTCATCACCAACTCCGGGACGCTCGACTTTGGTAACTTCAGCGCCAAGGTCTGCGAGCAGCATAGTGGCGTAAGGCCCGGCAAGAACTCGAGAGAAATCGGCGATCTTGATACCGGTTAGCGCACCGCTCATTGGGATAGCCAATCAGAAATTACATTTGTTAGATGGTCAACTTGGGCAGTATTTATTATCAGAGGCGGCTTGATTTTCAGAACGTTGTTATCTGGGCCATCGCAAGAGAGTAAAACACCTTTTGAGAGCGCAAACTCCATCAAGTCAGATACTTCGCTTGTTGCTGGAGTCTTCTCGTCGCGCATCAACTCAACTCCTATGAATAGGCCGTGACCCCTAACATCGGCGATGATTGAGTGCTCTTTACCTAATGCGCGAATCGAATTCATCAGGTAGTTGCCAGTTTGGAGCGCGTTTAGTTGGAGCGCTTGATCCATGACGATATCAAATACGGTCTGGCCTATTACAGAACTGACTGGATTTCCACCAAAAGTATTGAAGTACTCCATCCCGTTATTGAAAGAGGCAGCTATTTCCGCAGTAGTAACGACTGCCGCCAGTGGGTGGCCATTTCCGAGTGGTTTGCCCATAGTGACAATATCGGGAACAACGCCGTGTAATTGAAAACCCCAAAACTGTTCGCCTACTCGCCCAAGACCAATCTGTACTTCATCGCTAACACATATGCCGCCACGACTTCGAACTTCGTTAATTACAGCGTTCAAATATCCGGGAGGTAAAACAATCTGGCCTGCAGTGCTCACGATGCTCTCTGAGAAGAAGGCTGCAATCGGTTCATTTAATGTATCCAATTGGGTGATTGCATCTTTGAGGTAGTTCTCGGTTGCGCCAATTCCTCTGAAATCACCGCGAAAGAGATCGGGAAGCCTTGCGACATTCACATTAGTTGGCTTACCGGCGCCACCTTTACCAAGGAATTTGTAAGGGCTGATATCAACGACGCTATCGGTATGGCCATGATAAGCATGATTTAGCGTTAGAAATCCTCGCCTCTTGGTGTGAGCTTTCGCAAGTCGAATCGCAAGATCATTAGCTTCACTTCCGCTATTAACAAAATAGACAACTGAAAGCGGGTCAGGAAGTGTGCTGGTTAAGGATCTTGCATATTCAATAATTGATTGATGAAGATAACGCGTGTTGGTATTGAGAGTTGATATTTGTTTTGCCGCTGCGGCAGTGAGTCGAGGGTGGCTATGACCTACGTGGGCTACATTATTAACCAAGTCTAGATAACGCTTTCCAAATTCATCAATTAGATAAGCGCCATCCCCAGCAACGATATGAAGTGGTTCTTTAAAGTTAAGCGAGAGATTGCGACCAATAGCAACCGAGCGCTCTTCCTTAATTGAGTTGCCACTTATTCGACTATGGGCGTCGACTCCTTCTGGGATGCGAAGAATTAAATTCGGATTTAGCGAGATACCGCGCCACAGCCCGACCTCTTCCCTCGGTGCGACTCCGTAGATATCGATTCCCATGCCGCATAGATCGGTTAAGAGTTGGAAGTGAACGTGAGGCGGCCATCCAACGTTTTCACTCTCATCGCCCATCCAGCCAATCAGCTCGCCTGATTTAACTTCCTTGCCTATTTGCCAATTAGCGAGTGACTTCTTCGAGAGATGTCCAAAAAGAGTCCAGAAGGGAGTGCCATCATCACATTTATGGCGCAATATCACGACTGGGCCGTAATCCAGATGCTTAGCGTTATCGTTAAATAACTCGATTACGCCATCGAGTGGTGCATATACCGGCGCCCCGACTTCCATCCAGAGGTCAACTCCCAAATGAAAAGTTCTGGCATTTGGATCATCGCTATCGAAGTCCGCACTCTCGTAGACCCAGCGATTTTCGCAATACCTGCCAATTCCCAAAGTTGCTCCGGAATCTTTTAGGACTACGGAAATTTCGGCGCTGGTTCTCGGAAGTTTGGGATTATCAATTGACCAATCGATCCAAACTTTTTTGGCCGTCTTCAGTGGCGGCGCAACAACATCATCGATTTCAACTCTGCGATTCAAATAACTACGAATCACTTTAGCCTTTGGATTTGCCTCTAGTCCAAGCGCATTACGAAGGCGGAATATAGAAAAGTTTCTATCTGTTGAAGTTAGCTTGGCGAGCGCTCCTGGAGTCTTGTTTTGGCTAATCCCAAGATAAGAATTATTAGGATTTTCCGATAGTTGTAACGCCGCGTTCGCAATGCTCATCGCTATTCGAACTCGGGTTAAAGGCAGCAATAGCTCTATCTCATTCAAGGTAAGCGGCGATATTGAGTGATATCCACGAACTAGTTTTGAAATTTCAAAAGTTGGATCATTTGAATCAAGCGCTACGTATGATGCAGCGACTGCTAACCCGACGATTCGAGGCGCAAGAATGATGTCGCCAAAATCGATAAGTTGAATCTTTTCGCCGCATACAATATTCCAATCATTGGCATCATTATGAATAAGCTGCGATTTCAAATGTTTAAGTTTGGGCAGTACGTTTTCCTTAAATTCAGAGACTTCGCCTGATACTGCTACACGCAGTTTTTGATCGGTAATCAGGTCAAGTCGATTGAGAATTTTCTCAGCTTGCATCATGTTCCAAATAAAATCTCGGTCCAAGAGTTTGGTTTCGGGTTCGGTCAATTCAAATTTAGTTAACTTTTGGTCTACGAGAGCAACGCACTTGCCTAACTCGGCAACGTCCCGCGAATTTGACCCGGCCCACATCTCACCTTCCATCCAGGAAAGTAGGCGAGCCGACCCCGTTCCAAATCTCACTGTGGTCTCCCCTGAAATTGAAGCAATCGGCTCTGGGGTGCGCGCCAAGCTTTTCAGAGAAAGTAGAACTCGATCTTGCAGTTTTAGAAATTCCAGATCAGCATCGGAAGTTTTTGGGTAAATCTTTAGCACTCGTTTTGGTGAACTTTTAACCTCATAATTGAGATCGCGCTCGCCTGTCAGAGCGGAAATTTCAGCAGAAATTCCCCATTGATCACTCAAAATTTCAAGGGCGTCAGTTTCGAGCATCAGAGCCGCTCCAGAATCAGCTCTATCAAGGCTGCGTCTTGAATTCCAAGTCCGACGCTAAAGTAAAGCGCTCGCTGATTGTCATTACTTCGAATACCGCCCTTTAAAAGAATTTCACCTAACGATTCAATTTCGAGTTTGCCAATTCTTTCAGCTTCAATGATTGATCCACATTGGCTTTTTGAAGTTGCTACATCGTCAACTACAACTACATCTGTGCTCAATACGGCCTCGGAGCTGACCTCACTTCGATTTGGAGCAAATGAACCTATCGAAATTACCGTCACGCCGGGATCAAATGCTCGTAAGACAGACTTGCTCGAACTCGTGGCGAGCAAAACAATTTCGGATCCTCTTATCTTAGTTGTGTCAGTAGATATTTCATCAAAAACATCATGTGAAATATCACGTCGGCCTATGCCAATCAATTTGGCTTCTGGATAAATTTCGCGAAACGCTTTCGCGTGTGCGATACCTTGATGACCGAGTCCGATGATAGAAATTGCATCTACTTTAGTTTTTGCCAACGCTTTGGCGGCAACCATGCTGGCTGCAACAGTTCGAAGCTTTGTTACGCTCTCGCCATCGAATGAGAATTCAACAGAACCGTTTACAGCGCTCATTACAAGAATTTCAGTTTGGACTACTGGGAAATTGCTTCCGGCATTATTAGGGAAAACCGATCCAAACTTCACTATCGTCGGCCCATCTTGAGAGGCTCGCGCCAGATAAGCAAATTGAGCGTTCTCTCTTTGGGATAGCACCGCCCTCGGACCAAGAAAAGCGTTACCTAGAGCAAAATTCTTAAATACTTTCTCCTGTGACTCAATTGCCGCATTCAAATCGCACAACTCATGTATCTCTGCTGCGGTAACCGATCTTGGCATGCCGCCTATTCTATGGCCACCTCTAAACTAGCCAACTATGGTAATTCGATTTGGCGATATAGCTTCTGATAAGCGCAAAACTGATGAAGTATTGCGCGATCTAGTTTTAGTGTTACGTGATTCGATATCAAATAATCATTCGGTTGGCTTTCTCGCCTCTGATGGTGATGAATCGCTCCAAGAGTTTTGGAGGACAGAGTTGCTGAGGCCAAATAATGTAATTCTCTGTGCTTGGGATGAGTCAAACATAATCGGAACGGTCATAATCACAAGAGAGACTAGAACTAATGGTCGCCACAGAGGCGAATTTAGAAAGCTGATGGTGCTGTCTGGTCATCAGCGCGGCGGCGTCGGTTCGAATTTAGAGAAACTGGCATGTGACTCAGCAAAGGCGATTGGCATCTCGCTTCTCTATCTAGACTCAGCGACCGATTTTTTAGTCAGCGAAAAATACGAATCGTGGGGATGGCTGAGAGTCGGTTCGATACCAAAGTACGCTGCCGAGCCCTCCGGCGAACTAGTGGCAACTACATTCTTCTATAAAGAACTCTGAATCGTAAGGTAGATTTTTCCTATGCGAAGTGGATTCATGTTTATCTGGGCTGTTTTGGTTGCGGGATACATGGTTTTTAATTATCGAAATAAAGTCAAGTCAGACAAGAATCTAGCTAAAGTAAATTGGGAAACTTACAAATTAAAGTTGAGTCAGAGTTGGTGGAACGGATTTCTCTGGGCTTCAGTTGCTCTAACTATCTATTTCTTTCTTGTTCAGGCTGGGTTAACTAATTAACTTCGCGCCATCTAGGTGATGTGCTTCGAGGTGGATACAACTTATCTCTAAAGATAATTAGATTCGGATTTTTTGAAACCGCACTCTTCTTTAGGGCACCGGCTAGATTTGATAAAGAGGCCTCTTGAAAATCAAATCCAAAACTCTTTGCAATTAGCTCCCAATCAGGGTTAAAGAGATTTACCCCTCGTTCTGGATGATTCATGACTTCTTGATCGAAACGAAGCATTCCATAGCCGCCATCATCGTTCAGCAGAATTGTTATTGGCAAGTTTTCTTGTTTGATAGTTGCCAATTCACTTAAAGCAAAAGCCAAGCCACCATCTCCACAAATAACTAGCGTGGGCGATGTTTGCGCAGCTCCAATTGCCGCTGGAAGTGCGAATCCCAAAGTCCCCCACCCAACTGGATAAGCGCTACGCCTTGGACGTCGGTTCGACCCATAAACTCCTACCCAGTATCCACTAACTGCCATATCGCAGAAAATCACATTTTCCTGCTTCCAACTTTCATTGATAGCGTTAACAAACATCATGCCACTGCGCTCCCGAGCGCTATTCTCTATACGTTCTTTGGTCGAATTACATATCTTCACATAATCATGCCAATCATTTTTCTCGCCTACTTTTTGCAAGGCTGTTGTTACTAGCTGAAAATCTGCAGTCCTTAGGCTCCACTTAGCGTTAGAGTTTTTTACCGCTCTAATTGGCGCAGGATCAATGATTACAATTTCTTTAGGAAACGGCAACGTCCAGTTCTTGGTATTCATCCCATCTAACTCACTTCCAAATACCAATAAAAGTTCACTTTCAGCCAATAACTCGGAGATCTCTGGTTCATGAACCGGCATAGTCAGGTAGTTCTTGCTCGAAGATGCGACGCCGCGTCCGGCAAATGATGTGAAAATTGGTGCACCGAGTCGCTCCGCTAGCTCGCCGATTTCTTCTGAGCAATCTAGGGTTCCTCCGCCGGCCCAAATTGCAACTCGTTCTGTCCGCTCCAACAAATCAATAATTTCAGTTAGTTGCTCTAAATTTGATATCGGTTTCTCATCTTCATCGATTGGATCTATTTCGGGTGCCGGATGATTTAAGACATCAGCTGGAATTCCTAGATATCCAACGCCTCTTGGCGCTGCTTGGAGTTTTTCCACTAAGTACCTGGCAGATCTGATTGCTGAATTCGCATC